>JACCDK010137403.1_pt1 | contig 12603 bp, 12 predicted proteins | sample 7445871 | NCBI WGS metagenome assembly JACCDK01 (sample SAMN15323436, study PRJNA562643) | freshwater metagenome | isolation source: river surface water | place: USA:Blue River Watershed | collected 2017-08-15
ATCGACAGTCCAAGGGCCAATTCCCCAGAGCCCAGTCAATTGAGAAAAAATCTCTTCATCGCTCTCGACTTCATGTAATGTATTGATTGCAATCTCTCGATTGAGTGAAGCAGAGGCGAGCCCCTGAATCGTTTTAAATTTGGCACCCGATACTCCAGCTTCACGCATCTGACTCTCTGTAAGTGCGGCAATTCTTGCCGGCAGAATTCGACCTCCAGCCGCCTTCTTTACCCGTAGAAATATTGTCTCTGCCGCCTTGACCGCTAATTGTTGAGAGATAACCGATTCAACAAGCGCTTCAAAGTGAGTGACTGGTTTTGGATTTCGACCGATAGTGCAGAGTGGGTGAGCATTTATCACCTTTGCCATTTTCTTATCCTGAGCACTGAGTTCAGAGATGATCTTCTTCATCTTGCTCTCGGTTATAGGTGTGATTGGCACAGGGGCAATCATGGAGTTTCATTGTCAGGAGTGCAATACTTCCCTTCATGAGCGATTTTCACCTCGTACCAATCTCTGAACTTCAAACACATAAATCTGAGAAGTGGCGCGCTTTTCCTAGCGATGTTCTGCCCTTGCCAGTAGCTGAGATGGATTTCCCAGTAGCAGAGCCGATTCGCCGCGCTCTTATCGAGATGGTCAATAAATCTGATTTGGGTTACCTCGGTTCAATTCCTGAGATGGGTGTTGCCTTTGCAGGCTTTGCTGAGAAGCGTTTTGGGTGGCGCCCCGATCCATCGCAGATTCGCATTGCAGCTGATGTCGGAGTAGGCATTGTCGAAACACTTCGGGTTATTACAAAGCCGGGAGATAAAATCCTCCTTAACTCACCGGTCTATCCAAATTTCTGGACCTGGGCCAATGAGACGCATTTGGAGATTGTGGATGTGCAACTTCACCGCGGTGAAGAGGAAGTTAATGGCTCACCTTGGCTCCTTGATTGGGCTGGAATTGAAGCAGCTTACGCATCGGGGATCAAGGTCCACCTCATTTGTAATCCTCATAATCCACTAGGTCGCGTCTACACTAAAGAAGAGTTAGAGCGACTAGTGGCGCTAGCAAAAGCCAATAACGTCATCATCATTAGCGATGAGATTCATTCGCCGCTGACATATGCAGAGCAGAAATTCACTCCATTCCTCACCTTAGGAGATGATGCTCGCTCAATCGGAATTACTGTGACGGCAGCGAGCAAGGGTTGGAATATCGCTGGCCTCAAGTGCGCAATTATCGTGACTGAAAATGCGCAGATGCACGAGCGCCTCAATGCTATTGCTCCAGCAACTCATTACCGGGCCTCACTCCTAGGCGCATTTGCAACTGTTGCAGCTTTCCAAGAGGGCGAGCCGTGGCTCAATCAATTGATGGAGCAACTCGATTTTAATAGAAAACTTGTCGTTGATCTCGTCCGCGAGAAGTTACCGCTTGCGAAAACCCATATGCCACATTGTTCTTACTTGGCATGGATAGATTTCAGTGAATATAAGATTGATGGCGAGCCATTTACCTACCTCCTAGAGCAGGCGAAGGTCGCCTTTGTGCCGGGCGTTCGATTCGGCGAAAATTTCTCACAGTATGTGCGCCTCAACTTTGCAACCTCGCCTGAAATCATCACTGAGGCGATAAATCGAGTAGCGCGAGTACTCCACTAAGCAGATACCCTTAGCAAATGGAATCGATGCACCCAGAGACAACTGCAATCTCGGCCGGACGCCCACAACCTGCGCCAGGTGCACCGCTCAATACTGGAATCTCGCTCAACTCAACTTTTACCGCAGGCGGCGAGATTGGTTATGGCCGCTTCGGAAATGAGACGTGGCTTGCCCTTGAAACAACTATCACCGAGTTAGAGCACGGAACTTCAACTTTGGCATTCTCATCTGGAATGGCAGCAATCTCTGCCGTCTTCTCGCTCTTGCCGCATGGCGCACCAGTCGTTGCATCCGATCAAGGATATAGCGGAACGATGGCGCTCTTAAAGAAGTATCACGAGCAAGGTCGCCTCGATGTCCGCTTTGTAGATATCGCAAATACCAAGGATGTATTTGAAGCCCTTATCGGAGCTGCCTTTCTTTGGATTGAATCGCCAACAAATCCAGGGCTAGAGATTGCAGAGATGTCAGTCATTATTGGTGAAGCGAAGAAGCGCAATATGGGAGTCGCAGTCGATAACACATTTGCTACACCACTCAATCAGCTACCTATCGAGCTTGGTGCAGATATCTCAATGAACTCAGTAACAAAATATCTCGCCGGCCATAGCGATGTAATTCTCGGATCTTTGACAGTTAAAGATCCAGCCCTTCACAATCGCCTCGCCGAAGCACGAACACTTTTGGGCGCAATTCCTGGACCTTTTGAAGCATGGTTGGCCCTTCGCGGAATTCGGACCTTCCCGCTTCGCTTTAGAGCCGCCGAGAGCAACGCCAAGGCGTTACTAGAAAAGCTACAAGGTCATGGAAACGTTTCACATGTGCGCTACCCAGGCTTCGGCGCAATCATCTCCTTTGAGGTCAAGGGTGATGGCGCTGCTGCCGATAAGGTCTGCGAGACTTCGCACCTGATTACCAATGCAACAAGTCTCGGGGGAGTCGAAAGTACATGGGAGCGCCGTCGACGTTGGCCAGCTGAGAGCGAGAGCGTCCCGGAGAATCTCATCCGCCTCTCTGTCGGCTGCGAACATGTTGACGATATTTGGAACGACATTAACTCAGCGCTCTCTAGCCTTTAACGAGAAAAGCTGGGCAATTAGGAGTATTTTTAAGCCATGAAAGCTCTTCGACGACTCTTTGCTGCAATAACTGTCACAGTTCTTGCATTTAAAGCCGTTGCAACATTCTTGAGTTGGGTCGAGAAGCAGGAAGATTCAGAGACAGATGCCTGGATCGATGAAGATGAATTTGAGGATGCGTAACAGCTTTAATTGCTAGGGCTTCCCTCTTACATTTGCCTTTGAGTAGTGCCATCCTTGAGATGTGAAAATCAATATTCATACTCGCCATGCAGTTCTTGCTAGTGATTTTAATGAAATCGTAGAAGAGAAACTCCAATCAATGGAGCGATTTAGTATTCAGATAGATCGCATTGAGGTTGAAGTAACTCATGAGCAGAACCCTCGCCAGGGTAAGCATTCACACCATGTAGTCATCGCATCACACGGTTCAGGTCCTTCGCTTCGTGCCGAGGCATCTGAATTTAATGATCTTGCAGCCTTTGATGTTGCCATTAAAAGTATCGAGCTACAGATTCGCAAGATTCATGAGAAGAGCAAGGATTACAAGCGCGAGACCATTCGCACTATGACGCCAGCAGAGTAATTAGCGCTGCTTCTTCTTGCTATTTATCTTCAGTGGCTTAGCTGGTTCGATGGGTGCAACTGGCTCAGGGCCAAGAGCAGCGATTGCATTGTCGCGGGCAACTATTGCAGCGCTTACTGCGTTCTTACGAATAGTCGCAGCTGAATTCTTCTGATCTGGTGTTCTCGCCGCAGACATTGCAACTTTGAAATCACGAGCAGCTTTGTCACAGCTATCTTTGAAAGCGATATTAATTAATTTCATTTGCTGACTTCGCGCCTTAACGGCTTCGAAATATGCTTCACGATCTAATTGGTATTGCTCAAATGGCGTGCGAGGCGTATCCGTGACTGGAGCGGGAGTTGGTTCGGCTGATGCTGAATGTGGAGTAACGACAGATAGCGCAATACATGCAGCTATGGCTGCTCTGCGATATCCCCAACTCATGGCAATAGTGTGACGGAGCATCATGTGAAGATTCTGTGAAAAGGGAGATATGCGAGAGTGTGTCGCCCCAGCATCGCCTTCGTGCTGGCGAATCATCGCCTTGCATGGGAGAGTTGCGCCATGGCACAACTAATCATGATTATTGATGATGAGGCAGGAGTCCGTGAACTTCTCTCTGATGCGCTGAAGTTAGCCGGCTTTGAGACAGTAGCCGCAAGCGATGCAATGGTCGCTCAAACGTTGCTGCGCACCACCAAGCCAGACCTGCTCATAGTCGATATCAATATGCCGCTGATGGATGGTTTTGAATTTATCGAGCGGATTAGAGGCAATGGAGATAACACCCCGGCGCTGATGTTAAGTGCCCGAGGCGATCGCGCAGATATCACTCGCGGACTCACCTTAGGTGCCGATGACTATGTCACTAAACCTTTCGGCTTGGAAGAACTAGTCCTTCGAGTCCGCGCAATTCTGCGTCGTTCACAATTTACTGAAGTTGTACCAACCGTTCTCTCTGTCGGGCCAATCACGCTCGATGAAGAGTCACATAAGGTCACCTTTGGGGGAGAAGTTGTTGACCTTTCTCCTACTGAATTTAGATTGCTCCACGTGCTTCTTGAATCAAAAGGCCGCGTGCTCAGTAAATCCTTCCTCTTGGAAGAGGTGTGGGGAATCAACTTTGAGACAGAGACGACCGTTGTCGATACCTATATCTCTTATCTCCGCAAGAAATTACATAGAGATGGCTTTGAAGGAATTAGAACAGTACGTGGGGTCGGATTCCAGCTCCAACAAGAGAAGAAGTGAAGCTTTCATCAACAGCTAAGTTGCGAATCGTCACCTTAGCGATTGCCACCATCTTCACCGCATCGATTGGCACTTTTGTCACATATCAGAGTTATCAAAACAGCTTATCCACTCTAGATTATGAAATTCAATCGACAGTCGATGATGCGGCACAATCGCCAAGTCAAGAGTTAAGTGCAGCGCTCTTTCATATAGATGAGTTTGCGCTCGATCTATCTCTCTTCTTGCTCTCTCGCGATGGAGCAATTACCACCATCAACGAATCTACAATCGAACTTTTCAATGAGATCTCTATCTTTGATGCTGCGCGTGCAACGAATCGAATTCAAGAGGGTAAGGCCCTGCATGATTACCGTTATCGCTCACTTGAGATTTCAGGTGGTGACTACCTCATCGTCGCTGGTTCGTCGGAGGATGCAAACCAGCGATTGAAGTCAGGGCTATTTTCTGTCTTCCTCATTACTCTCGCCACATCTTTCATCGCATTCTTACTACTCACTCTTTATATACGTCGCCTCAAGAATCGTGATGATGCAGCGGCTCTTGCGCGAATGCAAGCGTTCTTAGGGGATGCCTCACACGAATTGAGGACGCCGTTAACTGTAATTAAAGGTTATGTCGAGATGCTGAGTAAGGGCATGATGAGCGCAGAGGAAGATAAAGCGCGTGCCTATCTTCGCGTCAATACCGAGATTGGTCGGATGGAGACCCTCATTCACGATTTATTACTCCTCGCCGAGCTTGGGGAAGGTGCTCAGCGCGAGAGTGAAGTCATTGATTTATCTGAACTCTTGAAGGCACATAGTCAAGATTTTGTAACTCTCCATCCTGATCGAAAATTGGAAATCGAGATAGCTCCATTTATATCTGTCGCTGGAGTACGTGATTACTATTCTCGCTTTATTCAAAACTCGCTCAATAACATCTCTCGCCATACCGACGCTGGAACGCCGGTGAAAATTACTCTTCAGCGCAGCGGAAAATTAGCAAAGTTAATTATTGAAGATGGCGGACCCGGTCTGCCAGAAGCTGCTTATCGTGAAAATATCCAATCACTTACGCGATTCGATAAATCACGCTCACGCGAAAGTGGTGGTTCAGGACTTGGTATGAGCATCATGGCGGCAGTGATTGCAAAGAGCGGTGGAGTGCTGACATTGCGAAAGAGCGCTCTAGGTGGCCTTGCAGTAGTTGCCGAAGTTCCTACTTATCGCGAGTAGAGATAAGGCTGGTCACGGTTGCTAGTCCAAGACAAGCAACAATTACAGTCAGAGATTGAGTAATCGTGATCTCTGGAATGTGCACCCCAGCGATTTCGTGGATATCAACTCCATGGAAAGCATGGAAAATGAGTTTCACGCCGATAAAGCCCAGAACGACAGATAGACCTTTGCCGATATGGACTAGGCGCTCCATCAGCCCACCAATTAAGAAGTAGAGCTGGCGGAGTCCCATGAGGGCGAAGACATTTGCGGTGATGACAATATAAACATTCTGGGTGAGACCAAAGATTGCCGGAATTGAATCTAGAGCAAAAATTAAATCGGTGAGGCCCAAGGTAATGAGGGCAATGGTGAAGGGCTTAATACCCTTTGCGCTGAGGTAAGAGACGATCTTGCTCTCTTCCTCCTCTTCATCATTAGCGCTGCTTTCGCGGAAGAGCTGGATGGCGGTATAGATCAAGAATGCACCGAAGAGGAAGAAGACCTGCTGGAATTGTTCAATCACCTTAGCGCCAACAGTAATTGCGACGACGCGAAGAACGAGTGCAAAGAGGATTCCAATGAGGAGGGCTAATTGCTGTTTCTCTCGTGAAATCTTTAACTTGGCAAGGATGATGACGAAAACAAAGAGATTATCGAAAGAGAGAGAATATTCGGTAAGCCAACCTGCAAAGAATTCTTTCTGGCTCTGCGGATCAAGCCAGTACCCCATATAAATTCCAAAGGCGATAGCGAGGGATACGTAGAAAATTGACCAGAGGGTTACTTCGCGCATCGATGTATCTTTATGGCGGTTAGAAATTGCCCAGATGAAATCTATGACAATAATTACCGCTAACGCAGCGATGGTAACTACCCAATTGGTGGTTGAAATCATTGTGGAAGGCTAACATTAAAGTCGTGAGTGAGAGAGAACTTGAGAGCGCCCTCAGCGAACTTCAGAGGGCTATGTCACAGAGTGAGAACTTTGTCCGGGCCGTACTCTCTGGTCGCCGTCGCAATATGCAGCCCGAGCAGGAAAGAATTGATCTGAGGCCGGTTCAATTAAAGAGCGGTCTTGTGATTCAGGTCAGTTATAGCGATGGCCGCCAAGTCACATCCAAGAATTTCACTCCGGGCGAATTGCCATTTATGGAGTTGGCTCAATCGGGTTTTGCAAATATCACCGTGGAGCTTGAGGGGGAGACCCTCTCATTAAGAATTTCAAAGAAGGGCGTCCCACTATTTTCGCGCAGTAAGAATGGTGCGAAGCAGAATTTATCTCATGATCGGAGCAAAGAGCGATTGCTCGATGCCAACGATCCATTCTTACGAGAAGTTGGAATTGCCGATACACACGGAGCCATCAAGCCCTCCAAGATGGATAAGTACAAGCAGGTAGAAGAATTCCTCCGCCTTCTCATTCCAACTCTCAATGATGCAATTGCAGCTGGCCATATCCATGCTCCATCGGATGAACACCCTCCTCGCGTTGTAGATCTTGGATGTGGGCATGCCTATCTCACATTCGCGGCCCATCAATACCTCAAGAGCGTGGGGATTCCAGTTCAGGTAACAGGAATCGATATTCGACCTGCATCACGTGATCGCAATAATGCTATTGCAAAGTCTCTAGGTATCGATTCTTCAATCACATTTCTCGCTGAAGAAATTTCTCATACATCGGTAAATGAAGCCGATGTTGCAATTGCACTTCACGCATGCGATACCGCGACTGATGATTCGATCGCATGGGCGCTCAATAGAAATGTACCTCTCACGCTATTTGCACCTTGTTGTCATCACGATATTCAAGCTCAGATGAAAGTGGCGCCAGAGCCGTGGTCACTTATAACTCGCCACGGAATCATGCGAGAGCGGTTAGGGGATCTGATAACCGATTCGCTTCGAATCCAATTGATGAAATTGAATGGCTATCGAGTAGATGCCATCGAATTTATCGGGGGAGAGCACACCCCGCGCAATCTCATGATTCGAGCGGTAAAGACCGGCGCAGAGCCAGATTCAGGCGAGCTTGAGCGTTATCAATCGATGATCTCAATGTGGGGAGTAACGCCCGTACTTGCAGCTAAATTGAACCGTTAGACTTCTCCCATGTCTAAGGTTCTCGCATCACTTCCAGTCGGTGAAAAAGTTGGTATCGCATTCTCAGGTGGATTAGATACCTCAGTTGCGGTCGCATGGATGCGCGAAAAGGGCGCAGTCCCTTGCACCTACACCGCCGACCTTGGCCAATATGACGAGAGCAATATCGAGACTGTGCCAGATCGCGCTAAGGAATATGGCGCCGAGATTTCACGACTCATTGATTGCAAGACTCCACTTGTTGAGGAAGGCCTAGCGGCGATTGCCTGCGGCGCATTCCATATCCGCTCTGGCGGAAAGCAATATTTCAACACCACTCCACTTGGTCGCGCCGTGACCGGAACTTTGCTCGTTCGCGCCATGCTCAGCGATAACGTTGAAATCTGGGGCGATGGATCGACCTACAAGGGTAATGACATCGAGCGTTTCTATCGCTATGGCCTTCTCGCCAATCCAAATTTGCGTATCTACAAGCCTTGGCTTGATGAAGACTTTGTGCGCGAGCTCGGTGGCCGTAAAGAAATGTCTGAGTGGTTGGTTGCCCATAACTTCCCATACCGCGATAGCGTAGAGAAGGCTTACTCAACCGATGCAAATATCCTCGGCGCAACTCACGAAGCCAAGAACCTCGAACAACTAGATGCTTCGATTGAGATTGTCACCCCAATTATGGGAGTGAAGTTCTGGGATTCTTCAGTCAACATTCCATCAGAAGATGTGAAGATTCAATTTGTACAAGGTCGCCCGGTTGCCATCAACGGCAAAGATTTCTCTGATGTCGTTGCATTGATGCAAGAGGCAAATGCAATCGGTGGACGCCATGGACTTGGTATGGCTGATCAAATCGAAAACCGCATTATTGAGGCGAAGTCACGTGGAATCTATGAAGCCCCTGGAATGGCGCTTCTCTTTATCGCCTACGAACGCCTTATTAGCGCGATTCACAACGAAGACACCATTGCTAACTACCATGCAGAAGGCCGTCGTCTTGGCCGACTTCTCTATGAGGGTCGCTGGTTAGATCCACAGAGCCTGATGCTCCGCGAATCTCTTACTCGCTGGGTTGCATCTGCCGTCACTGGCGAAGTCACTCTTCGCCTTCGTCGCGGCGATGATTACTCGGTCATTAATACGACAGGTCCTGCGCTGAGCTATCACCCAGATAAGTTATCTATGGAGCGCACAGAAGATGCAGCTTTTGGTCCAACAGATCGTATTGGCCAGCTGACAATGCGCAATCTTGATATTGCAGATACTCGCGCCAAGCTTGAGATGTACCGCGACCAAGGGCAACTTGGTGGGGGAGATTTCAAGTTAATTCGCCAACTAGAGGATTAATTTCTGATGTCTCTGCCCGCTAAGCAGAAAGCTCTTCTTTTCTCAGGCTTTGCATTTATTGCGATGGCCATATTGCACATGCCGGATAGCGTCTTCCCGCATGGGTTTGATAAGAATGCACCAGTACAACTGATCTCCCTTCTCGTTGTAGCAACTGTTTATTCAATTCATATCTCGATTAAGTCTGAGCGCTTTAGATTTCATAAGATTGCGATCTATGGTGCAGTGGCACTTATATCGACACAGCTCATTTCTTTAATGGCAAGCGGGAACCTCATTGGTTCTTTAGTCGGAGACACTGGACGCTTCGTTGGTTCGATCAGCGTATTTGCCCTTCTCATTGTCTCGATATTCCATAGCCAATTTTCTTTCGATGCCTTTCTCATCCTGCTCCGTTTCTTCATTTTTGCCGTTGTAGCGGTTGCAGTTGCGGGAATTGCGCAGCACTACGACTTCATAGAATTCCCTGGAGCAGAAGGCGTTTCAGCGACACTAGGCAACACTGATTTCTTTGCCGCAATGGTGGGAACAACTTTCCCACTAATTTTCTTATTAGCGCTCAATGTTCCTAGGCGTAGTCGAGTTTTACTTGCAATTGCAGCAGCAGTAAACGTCCTCGCGCTTTATCTAGCAGGGCCTTTGCAGGGTTATCTCGATTTAGCATTTCTCGCTGTCGGTATCGCTATTTACCTATTACGTAAATACATCCCTCGCCGTGACTGGACGCTCAACGCTCGCACCTTCTTGGGAACCTTTGCGGTAATTATCTGGGCAGAGTTCATCTTCTTGATGCCGTTCTTGGGCGATTTCGTTCCGGTGCTTGGCAATGATGTTCAGGTCAAGATTCGCTCTAACTTCTGGCTTGCCGGGACTCGTCAATTCTTTGATCACTTACTTTTCGGAGTTGGACCAGATCAATATGGAAATAACTATGAGCAATATCGAACTGTGGAAGATATTGTTAAGTACACAAATATTCTCAGCAACGATGCACACTCAGCGTCAGTACAGACTTTAGCTACCGTAGGAATCTTTGGGACTCTCGCCTTCCTCTTTCTCATCGCCCTTGTTATTCGCTCTCTCTTAATTATCTGGGATACAAGAAAGATTGAACGTAAATCAACCTTTGCTCTTGGTCTCTTTATCTTTATCTATCTCACCAATTCGTTTATTAGCCCGATTACTCTCTCGCACAAGTTCATCTTCTGGGCTGTCTGCGGTTTTATTGTCGGGCAGGTATATCGATTACCGGCTCGAAAGAGCGAGCGAAAGATCTCTCATCGGATATCTCCTGCGTTAAGCGCCATGATCCTCGCCTTAGTCGCAGCGCTTTTTACGCAAGCGCAAATCAACTACCTGACTCATATTGAGAAGTACGCAGCCGATAATTCAGTGGTGCAGGATTATCAAGCCTCTGCGATGCTTCCTTGCTTTATGTACTTCGATGCCGAACTTCTTATGGCAAAGAATGTTGGCACAGAGCGCGCAACCGCCTTAGCAGAAGAAGAGCTTGCAAATAATCCACGTTGCGTTGCGGCACAGCTTTACCTCACCAAGCTTGCAGTTGATTCGGGTGAATTAACTGGCTTGGGAGAGCTGGTCTATCGCCTCTACGAGATTGCGCCAGCGCGCAATGAGACTATTTCCCTCTCCATGTATTACGCGACCCGCGCCGGAGATTTGAAGTTGCGCCAGGCGCTTGAGAAACAGATGAAGACGCTTGGCCTCATCTATATCCCGGGTCAATTAGGTTAAATACCCGCAAGGGTTAGACCGCAGCGCTATATAGAAGGTATATTTTGAATATGTCCATGGATGAGCTCATTGATCGGTTGAGATACCGTTTTAATGGCTATTGGAATTCTGAAAAGCGTTCAGTAAAGCTCATCGCACGAGCACTCGCCTTCACGCTCTTTGCAGCGGTGGTATCAACAATTGCTCCGACTCTGGCCGATGAACTCTCAACTGACCCAGCAATGCTCCAACCGGTTACAGAGAGCAGTACTGCGCCGACAGTCACAATTTCTGAGACGCCAACAGCTTCACCGAGCGCAACAGCATCACCAGAGCCAGTCGTCTCTCGCCCTGCGATTGTTGTTCAATCGGAGAGTCCATTTGTAGAAGGCGATGAGTCAGTAACGGCAGAAATGCCAGGAGTTCCGCTTGAGACGCAGACCGCCTATGTAGTGAAAGTTCCGGCGACAGTTGCCGTTGACCCACGCGCTCTCAATCGATTTATGCCTCACATTTACGTCTCAAACCCCAACCCAGAGATTAGATACACGATGGTCTGTGTCAGCGGGGCGGGACTTCGCTTCGATGTGAAGCAGAAAAATGGTGCCAATAACCAAGTTGAGGGCGACGAGCTCATTACTGGCGACCTCTCTGGCCTCGTCCTCATCTCAGCCGAGACCGGTCGCGCAATTGAGCTCCTCAACTCCTATCAAGGCCTCTTTATGACCTCTACCGGGGGCGGCATCTCTGGTCGCTCGCTGACCTTCCGTTTTGTTGCGGTGAGCAAGCCCGTGGTCGACCCTGCTTACTGTGGGGCAGCCCGATCTGGGGCGGTTTCTACAATTCGCCCCTTGGGGCTCGACCAATCGACGGTGAAGGGCGGGGGACGGCTTAAATAAGCCCCCAACCACCAAATTTGCGCTCGCTTTGACCTCTCAACACCCTCACGGCAACTTTACTTCCTTCAAACTCTCAGTCTAGGATGACCCCAATTGTCACCCCTTGGGAACCATCCCTTGAGGTCATGACCGGCTATATCGAGAAGAAGGGAACGCTTGCATGACTCTACATTCACCGCTGAGCGGTCCCGTCAACTCTGGCTTTGGCGGCGGTAAGAAATATAAGTCGAAGATTGTCTTCGGCGTTGCCGTCATGGGATTCATTCCATTCATCATGTCTACCTTTGCTGCAAGTGTGACCGTTGGTAATGGAGCGCTTGAATTCGGTCAAGGTTCACAGCAAGCAATCGCATGCGATGACAAAATTTTTATTGCAATGGGTGAAGAGTGGCATGGAGCTCCAACACAGAACGATCCATCTGCTGGATTCTTCCGAGTTCGCGCCGTGACAGTTTCAAATCTTGATCTCCAAAGTTGTGCAGGCAAGAAGCTTCGCGTTCGTTTAATTGATGGATCTTCTCAAGAAATCGGAATTGGACCAGTCCCAGAGGCGAAGGTCTTACAAGTTTCACTCCCTGCCGGTGTGCTCACCAGCAATCTCAGCGACTCAACTGCGCTACTTCTTACATATTTAACAGGTACCGGCAACACAATTTCAGGCACATTGCTTGCAAGTGCAGCTGTATCTGTCAGCGGAACATCTATCTACGATGGAAGCGTTCTCTCTGCAAATAATGCAGATGTCACCTTCTTCATCGATCCTGCAAAGACAAC
>JACCDK011082693.1_pt1 | contig 12594 bp, 11 predicted proteins | sample 7445871 | NCBI WGS metagenome assembly JACCDK01 (sample SAMN15323436, study PRJNA562643) | freshwater metagenome | isolation source: river surface water | place: USA:Blue River Watershed | collected 2017-08-15
TAATGAGTTCAAGACAAGTCGAATTGAGATGGTATGTCGAAATTCTTAAATTCATTGATTCGATTCTGAAACTTTTAGAACTAAAGTACCGGGTAATAATTCACACTGACGCCCCCTTGAAAGTGGTCAATTGGAAACCACTTGATATGTCTGCAGCAACTGAAAAGTTTTGGAAGTCCGCAAATGTTATGAATCATGAGCGCAAGATTTCACTAACCCCAATAGATTTTCAACGAGAGTTTAATTTTGTAGAAAATCTGGAAGTAATTCGCGATATCGATCCGGTTCAAGCTTGGGAAACGATGTCCAAAGCAGATGTACTAATCTTGGGAAGATCTTCATTTAGTATTGTTGCCGGTTTGATTAATAATCATAGTCTGACAATAGCCCCAACCTATAGACACAAATTCCCTAGTGGATGGTTAATTCAAGAAAATAATGTTGAATTTAGCAGATTACAAAGATTCCGACTTGAGAAGTATTTTACCTCGCTATCAATCGAAATGAGAAGAATTCACTAAATGAACGAAAATACTTCCGAAAATCTGCGAATCTTCTTGGTTGGTGTCTGTCGAAATGTAGAGAATACAATTATTCATGAATTAGAAAACTTGCAGTCAGTAATCGGGCAGGCGTGTTATAAAAGCTTGATAATTGAGTCTGATAGTGACGATGAAACAGTAAATCAACTACGAAAGTTTTCAGCAGGAAAGAATGATTTTTATTTCGAGAGCCTAGGAAACCTTAAAGAGACTATCCCAAGTAGAACGGCCAGAATTGCTCACTGCCGCAATAAATACATGGATTTTTTAAACAAAGAAGCAAGAGATGAGGATTTTGTAGTGATTGCTGATTTAGACGGAGCAAACGCCGACCTAACGAAGTCGAGATTCGAGACTATCTGGGACAGAACGAATTGGGATGTTTGCACCGCTAATCAACTATTTGCTTATTTTGATATTTGGGCGCTTCGAGCTAAGGGATGGTCCGATATTGACTGGATGGAAGAGTACGACCAACTGGTTGCTGGCGGAGTGAGATCGCGAACTGCATTGAGAATTGCGCTCTATGCAAAAATGAAGAGAATTAGTCCGAAGAATGATTGGATTCCCGTGGATTCTTCGTTCGGAGGATTGGGAATTTACCGATTCCGTGCAATCCGCGGACTGAGTTACCTAGGTGAATTAAACGGCCGTGAAATTTGCGAGCACGTCCCATTCCATAGGTCGATCAGAGACAGAGGCGGGAGAATATTCATCGTCCCTGGTCTAATAAACTGTGACTATTCATCACATACCGAGATTCTCAAATTCAGCGTAAGGTTGAAAACTCTGATAGTTATCACCTTAAAAAGAATTTTTAGTAGTACCTAAGATTCCTAAGACTACCTATATTTGCATCAACGTGGTGTTGAATTTCGTACGGCAAGTAACTCTCTAATCTAGAAGATGATTTGTCATTAAGAATAACGGCCCAAATAGAGATTTTGGAATTAGTGCCAACGAAGTAATGCGAGTTTATCAAAATCCATAGAGTGTCTATGGCATTAATGTCTCTAGCAACATCCACTCGAAATTTTCCAGCCGCTAGTAAATCATTTGCCATGTCTGGAGAATCTGAGAAAAGTTCAATTCTTGATCCAATTCGACTATGCAAGTCTTTGAGAACTCCTAAAACTCGATCAGAGGAAATTGGAGACTTGTCCTGAAGGGTTAGTAGGTCCCCAAGTCTGTAATGGACGAATAAGTTCTGACTTCCAGAGTCGGAAGGTTGAACCTGTGAAGCTCGACCGATCATACTTCGGACCTTGAGTAATGCGGATTCATCCAACTTGCGCTCCGAATAATGTCCACGTACTTGAAGTGTCCAAAACCGAACTTTGGCAAGTCGACGCTCGCGATCCCCATCAAGAACAACTGAGGATAAATTCAAAAACTTAACTAGCAAATTTCTAACAATTCGTTTCCCATTCATTGAGAATGAATGATGCTCTCCAACCCCAAATTGTTTGGATTGTGCGTAGTCCTCCACAGAGATGACAGAGCCCGGAAAAAAAAGTGATATCTCCGATTTTCTTCGAGTCACTCCATTGTCATGGCAGACAATTGTAAACCTTCTAGAGGGATATTTTGCTTCGAGCTCGAGTAGTAGAACAACGGCGTACAACTGTGAACCAAGCCCACCCCAGCAATGTATTTCTATTTTCGGCAAAAATTCAGAAAAAACTTGAAGAGACCTAGTTTTCATAAGGCTATGATTGTACCCAGATTGTTTACTCAAAACGATAGGACTTCATGGAAACTGAGCGGCCAAAAATAGTTTGCTTGTCTTTCTATGATCAAACTTATTCTAGAGGGTCGGTTTATCTCAATTCAAGTTATGTGAAATCCTACGACTTATTTTTTAAGAAGATTGACACAGGTTTTACAGCCTCTCTTCGCATGACCCATCTAATGGCGAAAAATGAAAAAAACACAGAAACAATTTTTGTTGTTCTTTCACCGAGTCATGTACTTGTACTTCTGCTCAGATTATTCTGGCGGGGAAAAATAGTTTTAGATGCGGGCTGGCCATTGACTGACGCGGCTATTTCAAGAGGCTTCAATTTAACAAAACCTTGGAAAATGATGAAATCTGTTGCTATTGATTTCATGAGTATTCGGCTGGCAACTAGAGTTATAGTCGAATCCGCGGCACAGGCAAAAAGAGTTGCCCGATTATTTAAAGTTCGCAAGAGTAAAATCTTCGTACTATTCACAGGATTTGATGAGAGCAGCACCGCGCTTAACGAGGTAGATGTTCCAGAGATTGCCAATCTTGACACCACAAAGCCGATTGTTGCTTTCAGAGGATCATCTAACCCAGAATCAGGGCTTGACATAATTGCTGAGATGTCTAAGTTACCTGGATCGGATGCTTTTAACTTGTTGATTTGTACAAATACGGGAAATTTCAATTATAATTTTTCTCCCAATACCTATTTAATTACTAGAAGACTTTCAGCACAAGAAATTACCCACATTTACCGCGCGAGCTTGATTCTCATCGGTCAGATTTCAACTAACAAAAGATTGAACTTTACAATCCCTCACAAAGCCTTTGAAGCTGGTTATTTTGAGAAGGCATACATATCATCCGATAGACCTGCAATCCGAGAGTTGTACTTATCTGATGACGCAGTCAGCTTCAGCCAGAAGTTTGATGCAAATTTACTTCTTAATTCAATACTAGAATTGATAAGCAATTCCGAGAAGAGATTTTTACTAGAGCGTTCTATTTCCCGTGCCTATAGAGAGCGAGCAAAACAGGAGCTGCTCGGAGAGAGGTTTATCAGGATAATACTTACTAATCACTCAAAGTAAAGAGAGCGTATCTCTATGGCCATTTTTTCAGGGGAAAACTGAAGAAGTCTCTTTGATTGATAGTCCAAGTAGCCAGCAGTATTTGAGGACAGTACTTTCAGAATTAGATTCGCGAGAGATTCGAAGTCACCAATTTCGAAAAACAATGGATAGTCAATACCCAAAACTTCCACAGCTGCATCGCTCTTGCTGGAAATAATTGGAACTTTATTGGACATAGCCTCAAGTAGGACTAAACCAAAACCTTCGTACCGGCTTGACAACACAAAGATATCGAAATCTCTCATCACCGTTTCGACTCGATCAGTTTTACCGAGGAGTTTTACTGACGATCGAATTCCGAGTTCATTGGAAAGGTCCTCTAAATTTTTTCGTTCCGGACCCTCACCATATATTTCTAAGACCAAATGATTCTGATCGTGCAGAACAATCTCGAAGGCTCGAAGCAGTGTTGGCAAATCTTTCTGTGGAACAAGCCTGGAGAGTGTCCCAATTTTCCCACTCATACTTTTTCTTAAATTGATATCAACTTCTTGTGGGTATCCGTAATGTACAACTGATATCTGTCTTTGTTCAGGAACTTCTCCACTCTCAACCAGGTAATCCTTAACTGTTTGAGTAATTGCGATAATTCTTGATGCCCTTCGAGATACAAAACGTGAGAGCTTTTTAGATATCCACCCTGGGGCGCCAGGGAAGAATGGCTCTGCGTTATGCCTACTTATTACAAAGGTGGCCTTTGGTTTGGTCAGAGCAACAAGCAATTCAGCTCGAGGTAGGTGTGCGTGGACAACTAGTGAAGCATCTCTTGTATTTCTGTATAAAGCTAGAAACTGATAAGCCAAATTTTTTGAAGTTGATGCATTTTTTACAACCGCTCCAAGAATTCGGAAATCATTTTCGAGCTCATTCTCGCCTTTAAGATAGATAATCTCAACTTCTAAATTCTGTCTTATTTGCTCTCGAACTAAAACTAGAAGTTGATTCTCTGCTCCCCCGCGTTCAATAGTTGTGATTACATGAAGAATTCGCACTTTATAAAACGAGTTCCTTGAAATATTTAATCGTTTTCTGCAATCCCTCTTCAAGTTGGACTTTTGGCTCCCAATCGAGAACTTCTCTTGCGCGAGAAATATCTGGCTTCCGTTGCTGCGGATCATCTTGCGGTAAAGTTTCAAAAATTATTTTTGATTTTGACTTGGTAAGATGGAGTACCGACTCCGCCAATTCAAGCATTGTGAATTCATTGGGGTTACCAAGATTTATTGGTGATTCCGGATTGCTCTCAACTTCAAATAACTTGATTATTCCATCTACTAAATCTGAAACGTAACAAAAAGAACGAGTTTGCGATCCGTCACCATAAATAGTTATGTCTCGTCCAGTTATGGCTTGGACGATAAAGTTACTAACTACTCGACCATCATCTTGTGACATGTTCGGGCCGTAAGTATTAAATATTCTCAAAACACGTGTATCGATGCTAAATTGTCGTCTGTAGTCGAAACATAAAGTTTCGGCCGCTCTCTTACCCTCGTCGTAGCATGAACGAATTCCGATGGGATTCACATTGCCCCAATAGGTTTCTGGCTGAGGACTTATAGAAGGATCCCCATACACTTCACTCGTTGAAGCTTGCACCAATTTCGCACCCCTTGATTTCGCCAGGTGCAACATATTAATTATTCCTAGAAAATTTGTCTCAATAGTCCTTACTGGGTCAATCTGGTAGTGCCTAGGGGAAGCGGGGCATGCAAAATTGAGTATTCCATCGACTTCGGCATTGAATGGTAATCGAACATCCTGATTGACGAACTCAAAATTTGGATGATCTTGAAATTTCTCCAAATTAGAACGTGAACCTGTAGATAAGTCATCTAGACCAATAACTTGGTAATTTCGATCCAGAAGGGCCTGGCTAAGGTGAGACCCCAAAAATCCTGCAGCCCCTGTAAGTAAAACGCGCATACTTAAGGTTACATCAAAAGCCTGACTACTACACTAATTCCCATTCAAAATTTGAGCTAACTTCAAAATCCAATTATCTAACGAGTGACTGTCTCTTACAATCTTTTGTTGATTAATTACCGTCAACGTAATTTCTTGAGAATCTTTACTTAAACAAGCGGTTAACTCATCGAGCAAAGTTGGCTTGGGCTTACCAGACCAACTACCAAATTGATTCAAAAACTCTTGGTTAATTGTTGCGACAGGCAGGCCAGAAACAACCGCCTCAAGAATTGATTTATCCAGGGAACCATTATAGGCATGAATAAAAAGATCATAATCTGAAAGAGTGGAGGGAATAACACTCCTAGGAATTGATTTTAGGAACTTCACTGCTCCTGTCTTTAACTCGTCGACATACTGTTCTTTCAATAGGCTTAACTCGTTACTAGAATCGATTGTCGAAGCGTTACCGATGAAACTTAACGACAAATTATCTTGGCCTTCTCTCACTTGAGAAAAAATTTTAAGAATCGTCGCTATACCTTTTGATGGATCAGATCTACCTAGATGGACCCACTTGTTCCGATTGGCTATATCTTTCGGCTTCCGGTAAAAAAAATCAAAATCAATCGCTTGACCGATCGCCTGAATTTTTGGACCTGACATAGGACAAGAGCCACTCGTGGATGTCAATATCTTGTCTACAAATAAATTAGAAAAAATGAGATACTTACTTTTCGACTTATGCGCATACCAGAGGTAGTGAGGAATAGCTTTAAGCCGAAGTAGGGGTGAAGCTAAAGAGGACTGAACTTCAGTCATGTGTGAGAAAACAACGTCTGGGCGATCTTGTTTCAATATTTTATTTAGTTTGACCAAAAAATTTAGGCTGTTATGTAGTGGTTTGCCAGGTCTCCAAGACAAATCAACAACTACAACATTATCTGGCAATTGACTAGATGAGCCTTCCGCCGTCAAAACTGTTATTTTCCTGAAACTCAATGCAAGTTTACGTACCACATCGACTTGATGAGAAAGCAACGGATGAGATTCATTTACCGTGTAGTTAAATATCAGCAAATGGCGTTGTGAATGCTCGATTATTTTGGCTCCAGCCCGCTTGCGCTCTAATTCTGAATGAATGAATTGTATACTGATAGAGGATATACACATCAAAAGGAGCGCTAAGCACAAATGACGGTACTTGTCACTGGAGCAGCAGGGTTTATAGGGTCTGCCACCTGCGAAGCTTTGGTGAATGCTGGATATAAAGTAATCGGCATTGATTCAATTTCAGATTACTACTCGCAAGACCTGAAGTGGCTTAGAGTCAAAAATTTTTTAGAACCCAACAGTGTAAATTTTGAACTGCTCGATCTTGCAAATCATGAAAAAGTAAATGAATTTATTGATCGGGTTATGCCTGAAGCGGTAGTTCACTTAGCCGCTCAAGCAGGCGTTCGAACACCTACATCGAAATTGACGAAGTATGTTGATGCAAACTTGATTGGATTTTCCAATATTCTAGAAGCTGTCATTTCTAGAGAAGTACCAAACTTTATGTACGCTTCGTCCTCGAGCGTTTATGGCAATACGTCAAAAATTCCATACAGCGAAGATGAGATTGGACTACAGCCCACTAGTTTTTATGGAGCCACCAAACTCGCAAATGAAATATTTTCGAAATCGATAATCAATTCAACAAAGACCCGCGCTATTGGAATGAGATTCTTTACAGTTTATGGTCCGTGGGGTCGACCCGATATGGCGTATTTTAGAATTTTCAGTGACCTCTTAGGCGGTTCTAAATTTCAGTTATTTGGCGATGGCAGCATAAAGAGAGATTTCACTTATATCGACGATACAACGCGCGGGATAATCGCCATAATGCAGAACTCAAATAGCATCGCCCTTGGCACAAATGAGATTTTTAACATCGGTGGCGGTAAACCGGTATCCATAATTGAATTAATTTCTGCAATAGAGCTACAAACCGGCTTAAAGCTGGTTAAAAATATTACGAAATCTCATACCGGTGATGTTGGCCTGACAATCGCCGACCCCGCAAAGCTCCAATCATTTACTAGTTTTAAACCGTCCATCTCATTGGCCGAGGGACTAGAAAAATTCTTTCTTTGGGCCAATCAGGACGAGATTAAGCGCAAACTTGCACCTTGGGCAGAATCAGCACCGTGAAAATATTGCTTGTTTCGGGAATTTACCCTCCTGACATAGGTGGACCCGCGACCTTCGTTCCCAAATTAGCCGATTACGCTGCTAAGAAAGGTTGCAAGGTTTCAATTTTAACCCTCGCAAAATCAGCGGGAGAAACACACGACAAAAACAAAAGTGTTAAAAAGATTAGAAGAGAAACCCCAAAATTCATAAGGTTTCCTAAAGCAGTATTTACGGCATTAAAAATGATGGAAGAATGCGACGGAGTATTCGCAAATGGGTTGCATGAAGAAATTGGAATATCACTAATCTTTAGAAAACGTAAATCAATAGCCAAAATTGTTGGAGATCCAGTCTGGGAAAGGGCAGTGAATCGGCAGGATACAGATTTAGACATTTCAAATTTTAATTTGCGTAAACTTCCTTCTCTTTATTGGGTACAACGAAGACTGCTAGTTTATTCATTAAACAAATTTTCGCTCGTAACTTGCCCAAGTGAAGAATTGGTTGAAATAGTTAGGAGCTGGGGGGTTAAGACTGAGGTAAAAATGATTCCAAATGGAGTAAACCCCGTAAAAATTAATTATGGAAAAAAAGACTTCGATATTGTTACGGTCTCGAGGTTGGTCAAGTGGAAGAAGATTGATGCTGTTATTAGAGCAGCAGCAAAGGCAAAGGCAAATCTATGCGTTGTGGGCGATGGCCCAGAATTAGAGAACCTAAAACACCTGGCATTTAGCCTAAACGCGAACGTGATATTCACTGGAGAAGTAACTGAGGATGCTGCATTGGAGTATATGCAAAGGTCGACGATCTATGTATTGTTTTCGCTATATGAAGGACTATCTTTTTCTTTACTACAGGCTATGGCCTCAGGTAACGCAGTAATTGTTTCAAATGCCCGAGGAAATGTTGAAGTAATTACTCACGAGAAGAATGGGCTGATAGTAGATATTGATAGAGAATTGGATTTAACTAGTTCTATCCAGATCCTTCTCGCAAACCCGAAACTTCGAGTGGATCTTTCTGATCAAGCAAAAAAAACCGTAACCAAAAAGTATTTGCTCGAGGACAATTTGGAATTACTTTTGAATTATCTAGAAATAGAATAAATACATGGATACCAAATACGTAATGATGGTTGATATAAGGTCAAGAGTTTTTTCTGATTTAGAAACTTTATCTAGACATGAAAAATATGGTGATTTAATAAAAGGTAAAACTAATTGTCAAATAAAATTGATTATTTTAAGTCGTCAAACTAAGCAAAGCACTGAGACTTCGTTTTTAAGCAATTCTTTCGAGACTGTAATTATCCCAAGAAGTATAGTTTCTACAGTAGTTCAGTGTAAGAATTTAGCTAAAAGATTAAGAGAATATGACGTTGATGCACTTATTTGTGGCGATCCCTGGGAAAGCTATTTACTAGCTCGATTACTAAGAAGAAGATTTTTCTGCAATTCCAAAATTCAAGTGCAGTTGCATGGGGACTTCGCTTCGCCTAAATGGGGTAATGCCTCTCTAAATTCACGATTGCGAAAACGATTAATTTTTTTGAAATCCAGGCATATTTCCCAAATCAGATTGACCTCTGAAGAACAATTTAGGAGCCTCTCAAAACGCTATAGTTTTGAGAATAAAAAAGTTAAAATTATTTCGGTACCTTTACACCTACCTATCAAGCGACCGATTCCACGTGAACAAATTAATCCGATTTTTGGACTGGTTGGAAGACTTCACACAGAGAGAGGTTTGGAAACCTTCTCACAATTCGCTAAGGCTTTTTATGTGTACAATAAAAATTCAAAATTTGTAATCATTGGAGATGGTCCCGAAAGACGCAGATTCCAATCATCGCTACTTTCCAGTATTCCAGAAACCGCCGTATCGTTTCTCGGAGAACTATCGGGAGAAATTTTTCATGAGAATTTTGCTTCAATTGACGTACTTTGTTCTTTTGCAGCGACGGAGTCTTACGGGCGCGCCGCACGTGAAGCACTTGCGTTAGGCATACCAATATTGGCGCAGCATTCGGCAGGCCTAGATCAACTAGCATTAGAAGGAGCTGGAGAATTCATCCAGTTCCTTCCGAGCGAACCCACATCAGAAACTTACATTCAAATGGGGCTGGCTTCCCTTAGAATCACAGTTCCGGAAAGCTTTTTTGAATCTTGCAAGCGAACCAATGAGGATTCAATTAACCAACTAATCTCTTCTTGGATAGAAATGGTGCAAATTGAGTAATTTTAGGCTTTCTCAAATTATGAAAATCTTTCATTTAAGTGTTGTGTGGCGCAGTTTTCAGATTTTCCCCAAACGTGATAAGCAAAAGATTTGGTTAGTTCTTCTAATTCAGATCTTTTTAGGTGCCCTAGATCTGGTAGCAGTTCTGATTATTGGCTTACTTGGTTCACTAACAATTACTGGCGTAGGTTCTAAAAATCCAGGCGACAGGGTGACTGCCTTGTTAGAACTCTTTAATCTAACGGGGAAACAGATCCAGTATCAGGTTACAGTTCTTGGAATTATTGCAGCATCACTTCTAACTTTTAAAACACTGGTCTCTTTGTACTTTAGCAGAAAGACACTCTACTTCTTAAGTAGGCGCGGAGCGCAAATGTCGAAAGCCCTTCTGACACAATTATTAACAAAAAATTTGTTAGTAATTCAATCCAGAACTGTCCAAGAGACATTGTACGCCCTCACGCAAGGTGTATCTACGATTACGGTTGGCGTAATTGGCGCGATAGTTTATTTGGTATCCGATATTTCATTACTTATTATTCTAGTGGCGGGCCTGTTCGTCGCAGACACGATAATTGCACTATCCACCCTCATAATCTTTTCGTTAGTAGCAGTTATTCTTTATAGGCTAATGAAGCACAGAGTAAAACATATCGGTGGTAAGCAAGCAGAATATAGTATTGAGAGTAGCCAGCGAATTACAGAAGTTATACATTCTTATCGTGAGCTAGTTGTAAAGGATCGACGCGAGTATTACGCATCCCAAATTGGAGAATACAGATTAAAGCTTGCTGACTCAACAGCTGAACTTTCATTTATGCAAAACATCAGCAAATATGCAATAGAGATGACGGTTGTAATCGGTGGATTACTTATAGCTGGGATTCAGTTTGCATCACAAACTGCATCGCATGCAATTGCCGTACTTGCAATATTTCTGGCGGCAAGCACCAGAATTGCACCTGCTGTGCTTAGAATTCAACAAGGCTTACTTCAAATTCGAGGCAGTGTCGCGATAGCCACGCCAACCTTGTCATTAATCGAGTCATTAGGAAAACCTGATTCTTATAAGGGGTATAAAGAATCAGATATCGATTTTGATCACAATGGATTTGAAGCGACGATAAAAGTTCAAAATGTGAGTTTTTCTTACCCCGAAACAGACACAAATGTTTTAGATAAAGTGTCATTTGATGTAGCTGCGGGATCAGTGGTGGCGATAGTTGGAAGTTCGGGTGCTGGGAAAACAACTCTTGTGGACATTATTTTGGGAATATTGGAACCAATTGAAGGGCGAGTCGAGATTTCTGGTTCAGAGCCACCTGTTGCAATTAAGAAATGGCCGGGAGCTATTGGATATGTAACTCAAGATGTAACGATCATTAACGGTAGTGTATTGGAAAATGTTGCTATGGGGTATGAAGTAACCGAACTTTCAGAAAAACCTGCACGCGAGGCGCTTGCAGTTGCTCAATTAGATTCACTTGTTAATAGTCTCCCTCAAGGAATTCACAGTCAGGTTGGAGATCGAGGAACTAAATTCAGTGGCGGTCAAAGACAGAGGTTGGGCATTGCTAGAGCTATGTTCACCAAACCATTATTAATGGTGCTCGACGAAGCAACAAGTTCATTGGATGGAGAAACTGAAGCAGTCGTCTCAGAAGCTATCCAGGCGATGAAGGGAAAATCAACAATTCTCATGATTGCTCACAGGCTTTCCACCATCCGCCAAGCGGACTCAGTTATCTATTTGAGCGGTGGGAAAATTGTTGCGCAAGGAACTTTTGAAGAAGTTAGAAAAACGGTTCCAGATTTTGATAAACAAGCACAACTCATGGGGCTCTAACGAATTCCGTTTTTCGGACAAAAACTATAGTTTCTGTTGCTGAATGTAGATTTGAGTTAAACTTTGGAGATTTTGTATACGCGCATACTCGCCAAAACAGTTGTTGAAAGAAATAACGCGATGGCTTTAAGAAAAGTGGGAATTCGTATTCTTTCCGAGTTGGCCAATACTGAATTGCGTGAGTAAAAAAGTACATTCGTGACGAACCGTAACTCTGTGCTAAAACTATTTGAATACTTGTTGAATCAAGAAGCTGAGTTATAAGCTGGTGAGAATAACCAGCAGAGAAATAATCAGGGGAACCGTGTGCATAATTGGAAGCGGGGCATGCCACCCAAAGATAACCGCCAGGTTTCACCAAATTTACCAAATTTTCTAAGGCAACTTTTACGTCGTAAACATGCTCCAACACTTGTGAGCAGATGACCAAGTCAAATTGATTTTCAAATTTCGATAGGACATTCAGATTTAAATAGTTGAAATTATCAAGGGATTCATTGTCTATTCCAAAAAAAGTAACTTCTTTTCCTGCTAGGTGAATTAGTTCTGGCTCTTTGGCCCACCCACCGACAATTGCAACCGAATTAATTTCGGCACCCAAAGGCTCAATACAACTTTTAAATATCCTAACAATTTCCCAACGCATTTAAAACCCATCTATCTTTCCGAGAGTGCAAAATCAAGGATAAACTCATGATATCCGGCATCAACTAACCTGGAAAAAATCCGCTCGTTGTCGACTGGGTTAAGGTTTGTTCTACTGACTTTTGCGTATTTGGAGATGTTTCTAAATAACTTCTTAGATTCATTTACATTCTTAATTCTCCATCTTTTTTCACTAATCTTTTTATAAACGCGTGATTTTTTATAACTTCTATCAAATCCAGGGTGAATTGCGAGCAAAACTTTCGCATCATATTTTGAAAGTTCACATAAAGTGCTTTCATCATTAAGAATTATAAATTCTGCGCCTTCAATATCCATTTTTACAATAAGAGTAGAGTTAACTTTTGCTAA
>JACCDK011703307.1_pt1 | contig 12586 bp, 11 predicted proteins | sample 7445871 | NCBI WGS metagenome assembly JACCDK01 (sample SAMN15323436, study PRJNA562643) | freshwater metagenome | isolation source: river surface water | place: USA:Blue River Watershed | collected 2017-08-15
CGTGGTGAACCTGATCTCCATCGGCCTTTATTGGCAAAAACAGCTTTATTGGTTCACTGGCCTTTATGTCCTCTTCTTTGGCATGGCGATTTGGGGGCTGATCGAATGGCGACGGGCCGAAGCGCGTCAGCGGGCGGGTGCGCTGTGACGGTGCGGGTGATCTGTCTTCACGGCCCGGAAAGCACGGGCAAATCGACATTGGCCACGGCCCTTGCAGCACAGCTTAACGCGCCTTTGGTGGAGGAATATGGCCGCTTATGGTGCGAAGAGCATGGCGCGCACACCCGGATGGTCGATCTGGTGGAGATTGCGACCGAGCATCAACGCCGGATCAGTGTGGCGCGCATGGCCGCCGAAACGGCGGGGCAGAGCTGGCTGATATTGGATACCGACCCGGTGATGACCGCCGTCTGGGCGCAGATGCTCTATGACGCGCAAGACCCGGCCTTTGCCAATCTTGAAAGTCCTGCGGATCTTTACTTGGTGCCGGATATTGATTTGCCCTGGGTGGCCGATGGCCTGCGCTATTTGGGGGAGGCAGATACCCGCCGCCGCTTTATGGATTTGTCGATAGCAGAGTTGGATCGGCGCGCACTGCCCTATGCGCTGGTGCAGGGCGTGGGCCCGGCCCGAACTGCTGCTGCGCTGCACGCAATTCAGGCGCGATTCCCACAAAACATTGATATGTAATAAAATAATACTTATTCAACTTATGATATAAAAATGCTATTCCATACGCGGTCTGTTGTGTAGGAACCGTGTTGCGTGCGCCTAGGGTGGGACGAAATCAAAAGGCGCGCCAAAGCGTTCAGCGAACGTTGGCAAAACGCCCATTATGAAAAGGGCGAGACGCAGACATTTTACAATGAATTTTTCGCCATATTCGGGCTCGATCGCAAAGCGGTCGCCATTTATGAACAGCGGGTCAAAAGCATCGACGCCAATCGACGCGGCTTCATTGATTTATTCTGGCCCGGCACCCTGCTGGTGGAACAGAAAAGCGCAGGCAAAGACCTTCATGCCGCCTTTCAACAAGCAGCCGATTATTTTGATTGGCTGCCAGAACAACAGCGGCCCCGCCATATCTTAACCTGCGATTTTCAACGCTGGCGGCTGGTGGATCTGGAAGATAATGGCCGGGAACTAAGCTTTGCGCTGTGTGATCTGCATAAACACATAGAGGCTTTTGCTTTCGTGCTCGGCCGGCGCGTCACCTTTGCCTCGCAGGCGCAGGTGACGATCAAAGCGGCGGAGCTGATGGGGAAGCTCCATGATGCGCTGGAGGAGGAAGGCTATACCGGCCATGATCTGGAGCAGCTTTTGGTCCGACTGCTCTTTTGCCTATTCGCCGATGATACGGGAATTTTCGAACCCAAGGATATTTTCCTACGCCTGATAGAGGCGGACACGAAAGAAGATGGGTCGGATACTGGCCCCGCGTTGATCCAGCTTTTTGATATTTTGGATACGCCCGATGACAAAAGGCAGACGAGTCTGCGGGGGGAATTAAGGCAGTTCCCCTATATCAACGGGGCGCTGTTCGCCGGGCATATCCGTACACCCAATTTCACGAAGAAGATGCGGGACCTCTTGCTCGACGCTGCCCGGCATGACTGGTCGGGCGTATCGCCCGCCATTTTCGGGTCGCTCTTTCAATCGGTCATGAATGCCAAGGAGCGACGGGCCAGAGGGGCGCATTACACCACCGAGGCGAACATCCTGAAAGTGATTGGCCCCCTGTTTCTGGATGATTTACGGGCGGAGCTGGACAAGATCAGAAATCGCGCCGTCGGGCGGAACACAGCGCTTCTGGAATTTCAGGCCAAGCTGTCCCGCCTGACCTTTTTTGATCCGGCCTGTGGCTGCGGCAATTTTTTGGTCATCGCCTATCGGGAAATCCGGCGGCTGGAATTAGAGTGTCTCAAGCTGCTCTACCCCGACCAACAGATAGAGGCGACGTTGCTGTCGCGCGTGACGGTGGATCAGTTTTACGGGATAGAGCTGTTGGAATTCCCGGCCCGCATCGCCGAAGTTGCGATGTGGATGATGGATCATATCGCCAATAATGAACTGAATGAGGCCTTTCGCCTCAACTATGCGCGCATCCCGCTTAGCCAGACCGCGCACATCCTGCACGGCGACGCGCTGGAGGCGGATTGGTCCAGCGTCCTGCCGCCTGCCAAATGCCATTACATCATGGGCAACCCGCCTTTTGTGGGCGCAAAGTTCCAGTCCGAGGCCCAGCGCCAACAGGTGCGCGCCATTGCCCGACTGGGCGGCACAGGCGGAACACTGGATTATGTGGCGGCCTGGTTCCTGAAGGCGGGGGCCTATGTTCAGGATAATCGCCGCGTGCGCTTTGCCTTTGTGACGACTAACTCGATCACCCAAGGGGAGCAGGTCGCCCAGCTCTGGCCGCTTCTCTATGATCGCTTCGGGCTGGAAATCGGCTTTGCCCATCGGACCTTTAGCTGGGGCAGCGAGGCACGCGGGGCCGCCCATGTCCATGTCGTCATCATCGGGCTCGACCATCGCGATGCCGAGCGGACAGAGAAACGCCTGTTCAGCTATCCCGATATCAGGGGAGATCCGGTGGAAACCCGCCATGCCGCGCTGACCGCCTATTTGTTCGACGCCAAGGGCGTGGCGAACCGGCATCTGGTGGTGAAGGAGGAGTCCAAGCCGATTAATGGGGCGAGGAGAGTTAAGTCCGGCGTCCAAATGATCGACAATGGCATTCTCACTTTTACCGCTGAGGAGAAGGATCGTTTTCTAGAGCAGGAGCCGGACTCTCGGGGTCTCTTTCGAGAGTTTCTTGGTGGCGATGAGTATATCAACGGATTCAGTCGCTGGATCCTGTACTTGGCAGAAGCAGAGCCCGCATGGCTTAAACGACTCCCCATGGTCCTCGAGAGGATTCAACAGTTGCGGGAGTATCGCTCTTCGAGTTCACGACCAAGCACCAAGGCAATGGCCGACTACCCAACCAAACTAGGTGTCGACGAACGTTTGTCCGATCCTTATCTTGTAATCCCAAACACCAGTTCCGAACGTCGCGAATATGTGCCCATCGGCTGGTTGCTGCCGAACGTTATCGCCAGCCAGAAACTCCGCATTCTGCCCAACGCGTCCCGATGGGAATTTGGCGTCCTAACCAGCCGAATGCATATGGGTTGGCTGGCTTATGTTGGAGGACGTTTGGAGAGCCGATTCAGCTATACTCATGGCCTTGTCTACAACACCTTCCCCTGGCCCGAGGCCTCCGCCGCGCAGAAGGAAAAAATCGAGGTGCTGGCGCAGGCAATTTTGGACGCGCGGGCGCGGTATCCGACCTCCAGTTTGGCTGATCTGTATGATCCCGATACCATGCCTGCCGATCTGCGCCGCGCCCATGCGGCGCTCGATCTGGCGGTGGACCGGCTGTATCGCCCCGCGCCTTTTGCCTCGGACCGGGACCGGGTGGAGCATCTCTTCGGCCGTTATGAGGCGCTGATCAATCCGCTGGAGCGGCTGGGGGTCGCCCGAAACAGGCGGGTCGCCCGCAAATCTGCGGTGGGTTGATGAGGGTGCGGGTCTCCCCCATCTTGACTTTTTGCCTGAATAAGGGCAGACGGGTCATCAAGAAAGCCCGCCACGCCTCTCGATCGAAGCGCACCTCGGCGGGCTACTTTTTTGCCTTTTTTCCAACATCCTCTGATGTGCGGCGTCCCATCTAATGGCCCCGTTTGAAAAGGGCGCGCTCGCCATTGACGATCAGTTGGATCTGCTCATGGCTCGCGGCTTGGTGGTGCAAGACCGGGATTTTGCGGCCCATTGTCTCCAGCACATCAGTTATTATCGCCTGCGTGCCTATTGGTATTATTTCGAAGAAAGTCCCGAAAGCGGCGTTCATCAATTCCGGCCTAATGTCCGGTTTGAAGATATTATCAGGCTTTATGATTTCGACCGCAGGCTTCGGCTCGTTTTAATGGACGCGATTGAACGTTTGGAGATCGCGATGCGGGGGGCTTGGGCGCATCATATGGCAACGACCTATGGTGCGTTTGGACATCTCCGTCGCGATCTCTATGCGGACCCAGATCATGCTCGGCGAAATTTTGAAGATTTGCGTCGGGAGGTCCGCCGCTCCGAAGAGACCTTTATCGGCCATTTTAAGGAAAAATATGATGAACCGGACCCTCCCGTCTGGATGGCCGTTGAAATCATGTCGCTGGGGCTTTTGTCACGTTTTCAATCGGCACTCAGGCATCGGCGGGATATTCGCGCGATTGCCCGACCGTTCGGTTTGCCGCATTCAATTCATCTTTCTTTCGGACATCACTTGACGACCATTCGCAACATTTGCGCGCACCACGGGCGGCTTTGGAACAAGCATCTGACGGTGACGCTGCAATTGCCCACCGCCCACAGCGATCTGGCAGTGACCTTTAATGCCCATAACACGCGGACGATCTATAACAGCCTCGTTTTGATAACGCATTACATCGACAAAGTTTCACCAAAATCTGGATGGGCACAGCGCACGCTGAGCCTTTTGCAAGAGCATCCAACAAAAGACTGGGCGGCAATGGGTTTCCCCAGCGATTGGCAGGCAATAGATTTTTGGCGTCGACGGAAACCGGGCTGACGGAAGCGAAAAACAGGCCGGGCGCATGGCCCGGCCGGGGGTGCGCAGGCCGGGGGGGTACGCGATTACTCGCGGCGCTTATGCCGGGCGTCTGCGCGAAAGCGCCACGGACATGCATATCTGCCAATATGGCGCAAATGTCTAGACCATAATGGATGTTAATTTTTCATATCTTATGCGCTGGACAGGGGCGGTGATCTGGGCTGTCTTGGCCCAAAGACCAAAAGCCAGAGGTTAGAGGAGCGCAAAGCCATGGATCAGCCGACATTTTCTTGGGCGCCGGATGCGCAATCCGGGATTCGTCAGCGTTTTGTGCGGGCCAATGGGATTGATTTTGAACTGGCTGAGGCGGGTGATGCGGGGTCGCGCAAGCTGGCTTTGTGCCTCCACGGCTTTCCCGAACTCAATTATAGCTGGCGGTTCCAGATGCCGCTGCTGGCTGAGCAGGGGTGGCGTGTTTGGGCGCCCAATTCGCGCGGCTATGGCGCGACCAGCCAGCCCAAGGGCGTGCGAGCTTATGGTCTGGATCATCTCACCAATGATGTCGGCGCCTTGATTGACGCGGCGACAGCAGAAAGCGCGGTGGATGAGGTGCTGCTGATCGCGCATGATTGGGGGGCGATCATCGCTTGGGCCTTTGCCATTTTAAATGGCAAGGCAGCACGGCCACGGCCCCTGGTGCGGCTGGTCATCATGAATGTGCCGCACCCCAAGGTGATGCAGCGGGAATTGCGACATTGGGCGCAGTTGAAGAAGAGCTGGTATGTCTTCTTCTTCCAGCTTCCGCGCCTGCCGGAACGATTTATGGGGGGCGATGATGCCGCGGGTATTCGGCGCGCCTTTTATGGCATGGCCGTGGACAAGAGCCGCTTTGGCTCAGAGGTGCTGGATGTCTATGCGGCTGCTGCCCAGCGGCCGGGCGCTTTGACCGCGATGATCAACTATTACCGTGCGTTGATGCGCTCCCCGAAAGCCGTCGATCTTGGGGATGCGCGGATTGAGATCCCGACCCTGATGATTTGGGGGGAGGAGGATGCCGCACTGGACATTGCCTGCACCATGGGGACCGAGCACTGGGTTCCAAAGCTGGAGCTGCACCGCCTGCCCCAAGTCTCTCACTGGGTGCAGCAAGAAGCGCCAGAGAAGGTGAATGCAATTCTGTCTGATTGGTTGGCACGGAGTTAGGGGTCTGGCCCACCCCGCTGCGCCTAAAGCGCCCTGCGGCCGCCAAAGTCTCGCTCCCCTCCCGCAAGCGGGAGGGGCTGGGGGTGGGCAAAGACTATTGCTCCATCCCCCCTTTGCCCTTTGCTGCGCGCGCTGCTAGGGCGCAGTGCATGTCGAACCCGCTTAATCTGATCCGCAATTTTTCCATCATCGCCCATATCGATCACGGCAAGTCCACCCTTGCTGATCGGCTGATCCAGCGCACCGGCGGCCTGACTGACCGTGAAATGACGGCGCAGGTGCTGGACAATATGGATATTGAGAAGGAACGCGGAATCACGATCAAGGCGCAGACGGTGCGTCTGGATTATCCGGCGAAAGATGGAAACACCTATACGCTGAACCTGATGGACACGCCGGGCCATGTCGATTTCGCTTATGAAGTCTCCCGCGCTTTGGCCGCGTGTGAAGGCGCCTTGCTGGTCGTAGATGCCGCCCAAGGGGTTGAGGCGCAGACGCTCGCCAATGTCTATCAATCGATTGAGCATGATCATGAAATCTTGCCCGTCATCAACAAAATCGATCTTCCCGCCGCCGAAGTGGAGCAGGTGAAGACCGAGATTGAAGAGATTATTGGCCTGCCCGCCGATAATGCGGTTTTAACCAGCGCCAAATCTGGCATCGGGATTGATGAGGTTCTGGAAGCCATTGTGACGCGCATTCCGCCGCCCAAGGGTGATGCGAACGCGCCGCTGAAGGCGATGCTCGTGGATAGTTGGTATGACCCCTATCTGGGCGTTGTCATCCTTGTCCGCATTATCGACGGTGTCCTGAAAAAGGGCCAGCAGATTAAGTTTATGCAGGCGGGCACAACGCATCTTGTCGACCGCGTCGGCTGTATGCGGCCAAAGATTGAAAATCTGCCCGATCTTGGCCCCGGTGAAGTTGGCTTCATCACGGCCCAGATTAAGGATGTGAGCCAGGCGCGCGTGGGCGACACCATTACCGACGCCAAACGCCCTGCAGAAGGCGCGCTGCCCGGATTTAAGGAAGTGCAGCCCGTTGTGTTCTGCGGCCTCTTCCCGACAGATGCCGCCGATTTTGAAAAACTGCGCGACTCCATTTCCAAGCTGCGCCTCAATGATGCGAGCTTTAGCTTTGAAACTGAGTCATCGGCAGCTCTTGGCTTTGGCTTTCGCTGCGGCTTCTTGGGGCTGTTGCATCTGGAAATCATCCAAGAGCGGCTGAGCCGGGAATATGATCTCGACCTGATCACGACGGCCCCCAGCGTGGTCTATCACGTTCATATGAACGACGGAACGATGCAAGAGCTGCATAATCCGGCGGACATGCCAGACCCGGTGCGGATTTCCGCTATCGACGAGCCGTGGATTGAAGCGACCATTTATGTGCCGGATGAATATCTCGGCTCTTTGTTGAAGCTATGTCAGGATCGGCGCGGCATTCAGAAGAATCTAACCTATGTTGGTGGGCGGGCGCAGATCACCTATGAACTGCCGCTCAACGAAGTCGTGTTTGATTTTTATGACCGGCTGAAAAGCATTTCGCGCGGCTATGCCAGCTTTGACTATCACCAGATCGGCCATCGGCCGGGGGATTTGGTGAAGATGAATGTGCTGGTCAATGCTGATCCGGTAGATGCGCTGTCGATGATTGTACACCGGAGCGCCGCCGAAGCGCGCGGACGGCATATGTGCGAACGGCTGAAGGATCTCATCCCCCGCCATTTGTTCAAAATCCCCATTCAGGCGGCCATTGGCGGCAAGGTGATCGCGCGTGAGACGATTGCGGCGCTGCGCAAGGATGTGACGGCCAAATGCTATGGCGGCGATGCGAGCCGCAAGCGCAAGCTGCTCGATAAGCAGAAAGAGGGTAAGAAGCGGATGCGCGAATATGGTTCGGTCAGCATCCCGCAAGAAGCCTTTATCGCAGCCCTCCGCATGGGGGATGACAGCTAAACGCTGAGATTTTCCTTCACTGGAAATTCAAGAGCTTAGGCGAAATATTGGCTGTTTTGCGGCTTTTTCGTCATGCCTCTCTTGCCATTTTGTATAAAAACGACATATATAAATATGCTGTTAAAAGCGCCTGCACCCTTTCTGCTCGAACCTCCATCGAGCGGCAGCCCCGCAGGTTTTGAGGAGGAGCTGCGCCCCCGCGGCTCCTCCTCTTTTCTTTTGGCGTCGTGTATTTTGATTTGGATCAAGGAAGCGGCTTGCCCGATCTGCAACATCTGCCTCTCTCACAAAAGGAGGCGAAGTCTATGTCACCCTATCTCCTGCAAGCGCCCATCATTGGGGCCGCCACGATGCTCAGCCTATTTGCGGCTGTTCTGCTCTTTTGCTCTGTAACAGACGCCATGCGCGGTGATGCGCGCCGATAGGCATTATGTCCGTTTTGCTGGCGCGCTTTGCGGCAAACTCCCCCCTGCCGAAAGGCGCGGTCAGCCCCTGCCGCTTATCTGGCAGGTTTAAGCGGCGGGCGGCGGTGATGCGCCGCCCGTCCTTTTGGCGTCTTTTGCCTATCAGGCAAAATCGAGATGCTGTTCCTCTTGCGGAGTTGCATCGGTGGCCGGTGTTCTTGCCCAGGTCCGAGCCGCTTCTATCTCCGACATTTTGAACGTCTTTACTGCCGCCGGGAAAAGCGGGGCGAGTAAGTTGGAAACGGATTCAATCCAGTCCTTATCGGATACAATGGCCGCGTGACGAATAAAGTCGCGATGTGTCATATGAAAGGTCAGATCCTTCCACCACACACTTGGGTCGATCCATCCAAGATCGCGAATAACCTGAACCACATTGATCTTCTTATGTCGCGCCAGCAGCTCATCAACGGCCTCTATGGCCTTTGTATAGGATGTGGCATCAATGGGTCCGTCAACCGTCAGCTCCAAATAGCCAGCCTCTTTGTCCAGTGTCACGGTGAGCATCATAACCTCCTCTTCAACATCGAAGGGTCAAGGGAATACACGCAGCCGAGAGGGTCTGCATTGATGTCCATCAAGCTGGAAACTGGTCATGATTTCTAAGACTATCTTGAAAATATTAAGCATTGCTATAATGTGTTCCGCTACGAAGAGAGAGGATGATTTTGGCTTGTCTATCGCAACAGGAGCGCACGCCGCATGGCTGACCGTGACCCCGAAATTTCCTCTGCGCCTCCCCGGTCTGTCGCGATGAGCGGGCGCAAGCCCTGGACGCGGCCCTTGATGTTCGTCTCGCTTCCGCTGGCTCTGATTGCAGGCGGGGTCGCCTATTTCTTCGCGAACGATCATTATGTGTCGACCGACAATGCTTATGTGCAGCAGGATAAGGTCTCGATTTCCGCCGAAGTGGGCGGACGGATCGTCGAGGTTTTGGTTCGCGAAAATCAACAAGTCCGGGCGGGTGATGTGCTCTTCCGCATTGATCCAGAGCCCTATCGAATCGCAGAGCGCCAAGCCGATGCGGCTATTGCTCAAGCTCAAGTCCGCCTGACAACATTGCAGACCGACCTGGATAGCAGCAGCGTCGATATTGACAGCGCGCGCGAAAATGTCGCCTTTTTCACGACCGAATATCGGCGTCAGTCCGCCCTCATGCAGACCGGCTTTACGACCAAGGCCCGCTTGCAACAGGCCGAACATGCTTTGTCTGAGGCGCGCAGTCGCCTCGCGAAGGCAGAAGCGGATGCACAAAAGGCGCAGGCCGCTCTTGCAACCGGCGCCGCCGCGCCAGGAGAAGACCCGCAGATTCTTGCCGCACAAGTTCAGAAGCGCAAAGCCTTGCTGGATGTCTCGCGCACGATCGTTCGGGCGCCTATCTCTGGCGTGGTGACGCAAGCTGATCGGCTGCAAATTGGTCAAATGATGGTAACTGGCCTGCCGGCCCTCACGATTGTGTCCAAGACGGGCAGCTGGGTTGAGGCGAATTTCAAGGAAACCGACTTAGAGAAAATGCGGCTTGGCCAGCCGGCAACGCTAACATTTGATGCCTATCCTTCGCTTAAGCTGAAGGGCCGGGTTGCAAGCATCGGGGCAGGGACGGGCTCTGAATTTTCGATCCTACCGGCGCAGAATGCCAATGGTAACTGGGTAAAGGTGACACAACGCGTCCCAGTGCGGATTGCGATTGACGGCGCGTCGCCGCGACAATTGCTTGCGGGCTTATCGACCCATGTCCGCATCGACACATCCGCCCGCTGACCTAAGCTCTGCACCGATGCCGGCGCCGGCTGTCGGAACGCCATTGCTTCACGTCGAGAAGAAGGGGCTGCTGACTTTCGCCATCATGGGCGCGGCGATGATTCAGATCCTCGATTCGACCATTGCAAACGTGGCCATTCCGCACATGCAGACCAGCTTGGGAGCGACGCAGGATACAGTCACTTGGGTTTTAACGAGTTATATCGTCGCCGGCGCTGTTGCGATGCCAAGCACGGGATGGGTGGCGGATCGCGTTGGATCTCGCCGATTGTTCATTGGCGCGGTCATTGGATTTATCTTCGCGTCTATGCTGTGCGGCATAGCCGTCAATTTGACTGAGATGGTCGCCTTTCGGATTTTTCAAGGCATTTGTGCGGCATTTATCGCACCTCTTTCACAGTCTATTTTGCTCGATATCAATCCGCCGGAACGAGCGTCTAAAGCAATGGCTATGTGGGGCATGGGCATCGTGACTGCGCCGATATTTGGTCCAATTATTGGGGGCTGGTTAACCCAAAGCTATGACTGGCGCTGGTGCTTTTACATTAACCTGCCAATCGGCATCCCGACCGTTCTGATCCTCATCTGGCTCTTGCCCACTCGGCCAGTGGCGCGGCGCTATTTTGACGGTCTCGGCTTTGTCTCGCTGGCGCTTGGAGTGGCGACACTTCAGTTGCTGTTGGATCGAGGTCAGCATCAGGATTGGCTCGAAAGCTGGGAAATTCGGATCGAAGCCATAATTGCCCTGTCGGCCTTTTGGGTTTTCTTTATCCATCAAGCCACGACGAAGAAGCCGATGTTTGACAAGGAGTTGATCGGGGACCGAAATTTCATCACCGCCTTGGTCTTCATGATCCTGATTGGCGTCATGATTTTCGGCGTGTTTGTCTTGCTCCCGCCCATGCTGCAGACATTATTTGGCTATAATGTTGTTGATACCGGGGTCTTAATTGCCCCGCGCGGCTTGGGCACCCTGGCGGCAATGGTTATCGGCATGAGACTTGCGGCGAGGATTGATCTGCGGCTGATCATTGCACTCGGTTTTGTTGTGACCATCTATTCGATGTGGGAGATGACCCATTGGGGTCTCATGATCGATTGGACATCAATCGTCTTTGCTGGGTTCTGGCAGGGCGTGGGCATGGGCTTGGTCTTTATTCCAATGAACCAGATTGCCTTCGCCACCTTGGCCTTGCGCTATCGGACTGACGGGTCAAGCTTGCTTTACCTTGTCCGCAACATTGGCGGCAGCATTGGAATTTCGATCATGTCGACCATGTTTGCTCGGGGATTGCAGACCAGCCATGCTGCCATTTCGGGTCATGTCACCTCCGCCTCCACGTCCATAATTGATCCGGCTACCGCCGATAAATATCAGGTGGTTGGCGAAGCGGGACTGCGCCTTGCGGATTTGGAGGTTAATCGTCAGGCTGCGATGATCGCCTATCTCAACGATTTTCAATTGATGATCTGGATGCTGCTGGCCTTTATGCCGCTGATCTTCTTCTTGCGGCCGCCCAAGACGGGGTCGGGGCAGTTGCCGCCGCCCATTGGCGAATAGCTACATCTCACCCCGGGCACGGCGCAGAGCATACCAGCGCGCGACATTGGCATTATGTTCGCTCAGCGTGCGCGCAAAGACGTGGCCGCCGGTCCCGTCGGCCACAAAGTAAATATAGTCGGTTTTGGCCGGGTTCAACACGGCTTCGATCGATGCCTTGCCAGGGTTGGTGATGGGGCCTTTGGGCAGGCCCGCCCGAGCATAGGTGTTATAGCCATTATCATCGCGCAATTCCGATTTGCGGATGCGCCGACCCAGCGGCTTGCCCTTGGTAATGGGATAAATCACCGTCGGGTCCGCCTGCAGCCGCATGCCAATGCGCAAACGGTTGGTATACAGCCCGGCCACCTGATGCCGCTCGTCCGCTTTGCCCGTTTCCTTCTCCACAATGGCCGCCAAATTGACCGCCTCTTCTGGGGTTTTGACAAAGGTTGTGGCCGACCGTTCGGCCCATAGCTCGGCCAATGTACGGTCCATTGCCGCTTGCATTCGGCTGATCACGGCGGCCCGGCTTTCGCCCGGGCTAATTTCATAGGTGTCCGGCAGAATTGAGCCTTCTTTGGGGACTGGGATCTCGCCGGTCAGACCTGGCATCGCCATCAGCCGGTCGCGCACCATGATGGAGGGCATACCTTCTGGAATGGTGACGAAGCGGCGCACAATCTTGCCCCCCTGCACAATGTCGAGAAGCGTGCGTTCGCTGGCTCCCTTGGGCAAAAGGAAGCGCCCGGCCTGAATGGGGTCTGTGCTGCCCAAAAGCCGGGCGCGCATGCGAAAGATCGTTGCATTGTCCACCGCACCGAGCCGGTCCAGATTTTGGGCTACCTGAATCAGGCTTTCGCCGGGCTCCACCTCAAAGCTGATTTCGCGGTCTAGCGGGCCAGCCGCAAACCAGCCGCCCACCATCCAGAGTGCCGCAAATGCGACGATCAGGGCAAGAAGGGTGCTCCGGCGGAGCATGAGGTCAGACGGCCTTCATCACCAGACTGGCATTGGTTCCGCCAAAGCCAAAGCTGTTGTTGAGCACCGC
>JACCDK010238052.1_pt1 | contig 12581 bp, 10 predicted proteins | sample 7445871 | NCBI WGS metagenome assembly JACCDK01 (sample SAMN15323436, study PRJNA562643) | freshwater metagenome | isolation source: river surface water | place: USA:Blue River Watershed | collected 2017-08-15
CGGAAGGCAAGGCCGCGACCCACGCCTTCCTCGAACGCCGCATCGACGGGGTGATGAAGTTCGAGAAGGCCAAGGCGCAGTTCGTGGGCAAGGACCGCGAATGGCCGAGCCTGACGCGCTTTCTCGGGCGACTGAGATATCCGGCGCGGTAGGCCGCTCCGCATCCTCAACGAGGTTGGTCGGTGAAAACGCCCTTCTCATACGTGCGCCCGTCCCCTCTCTCCCCTATTGCCTGTGACGGATTCGCGGCGCATCCTGTGCAGCCGGGGTCAAGACATTGACGGGAAGGACATTTCGATGGCGGGTTCGCTCAACAAGGTCATGCTGATCGGCAATCTGGGTGCTGACCCGGAAATCCGCACCTTCAACAATGGCGGCAAGGTCGCCAACCTGCGCATCGCCACCTCGGAAAGCTGGAAGGACCGCCAGACCGGCGAGCGCAAGGAAAAGACCGAGTGGCACACCGTGGCGATCTTCTCCGAAGGCCTCGTCAGCGTGGTGGAGCGCTACCTCAAGAAGGGCAGCAAGGTCTTTGTCGAAGGCAAGCTCCAGACCCGCAAGTGGCAGGACCAGAGCGGGCAGGACCGCTACAGCACCGAGATCGTCATTCAGGGCATGGGCGGCACGCTGACCATGCTTGATGGAGCGGGTGGCGGCGGCGGTGCCGGTGGCATGGGCGGCGGCGGGGGTCGCGCGGGTGGCGGCAGCTACGGCGGCGGTGGCGGCTGGGATCAGGGCGGCGGCGCGTCGGGCGGCGGCGGGGCTCCGGCCGGCGGCGGCTACGACGATCTCGACGACGATATTCCGTTCTGACAATCCGGGCTATCGCGGGAATTCGACCCGCTCCGGAGTTGGCGTTCGTTCTGGCAGGGTTTTGGCGCCTGCCAGGATAGCCTCTGCGCGCGCTAGACCCCCGCTAGACCCCCTCCAGACCCGTTCAGACCCGCCCCGGAAGCGGTGTTTCACGTGAAACACGTGCCGGCGCGCGCCGACTAGTCCTTTTTCAATCCCGCCAGCAGATCGGCGAGGGGGCCGCGGACCTCGTCCTCCTGCACGATCCCGGCAGCTGCGCGGGCGGCATCGGCCCCGGGCCCCTCGGCATAGGGATCGATGGCAAGCCCCAGCGTCTGCGCCACCGCTTCGCCGAGGTCGAACATGTCGCCCGCAAATTCGATCTCGTCGCAGTCATCCGCTTCGAGCTCGATCTCTTCATCGGGAGTGGCGGGGCGCTGATTTTCCTCGATAAATCTGAGGTCCACCGGCTCGTCGATGGTGACGGGGAAGTCCTCGCCCGAGATCGCGCAGGGCTGCATGATCGCGGCCCGGAGCCGCCCCGTCGCCCGGATCGCGCGGGGCTTCTGTTCGAGCATCACCTCCGCACGCAGGCTCTCGACCGCGCCGAGCCCGAAGCGCAGCGCAAGCGCGGCGCGCTCGGCCTCGCTCGCCTCGATCACCACCGCGCCCGCGGGCAGGGGCCGGGCCTTGATCATGCGGGTGAGTTCGGAAGGGGGGAGGGGAGCGGCGGTCACCAGATGGCACTCGCGCTGATCATTTCCGCGTCGGAGAAACGGCGCAAGCGATTGAAAAACTTCATCAGACGCTCGGTCACGGCAGTGGTCGAGGCGGCCTCGTCGGCCCCCTCGGCGAAGGTGACGTTGCGCGCCACTGCTCCGGCGAGCCGCTCCGCATCGCCCGCGTTGAGGGCGCCGCGATAGGCCCCGAGCCGCCCGCCGAGCACGCTCATCAGCTTGCCGATGCGCTTGCCGACGACCACGTCATTGACCCCGAACTCGCGGAGCTGGCCGTCCATGTCCTCGACGAACAGCTCGGCCAGCAGCGCGCTCTCGGCGCGCAGGTCCGAAGCCTCGAGCCGGACCATCACCGCGCTCAGCACGGCGGTGATCATGTCGAAGCGCCCCGCAACCGAGTCCGCAACGCCGCACTCGGTATAATAGGCCGGATCGCGGGCCAGCTCGATCACGCGGTGCCACAGCGGACGCACCCCCTCGCGCGGGTCCGGAGCGGTGCCGAGCAGGCGGGAGAGAAGGGACATGGGACGGAAAGCCTTTCGTAAACCGGGCCGCGCTCCAACAGGGCGAGGCACCGCGCTCGTTACGCCAACGCTTGGCAAGCGGATGCGTTCAACCGCCATTAAAGCGCCGCTTGCCATCGCTTTGCCATATGGTGCGTTGCAAGCGCGCGCCTAGCCCCTTAAAGCGTCCCGCCCAAGGGACAAGAGCGCGGCGCGCAAGGATTACGGGACGGACACGGTTTGGCGCAGATCAAGGTTAGAAAGCACGGGGCAGGCGCGATGGAAATCTTACGCGGGATGCGCGGGTTGCTCCTGCTCGCCGGTGGTGCGGTGCTGCTGCCGGCCTGTTCCTCGATCCAGGAATCGCGCGGCTATATCATCGATCCGCTGCTGACCGAGGCGGTCCAGCCCAGGATCGACAACCAGCAATCGGTGGAAAGCACGCTCGGCCGTCCGACCTTCACCAGCCAGTTCGGCACCCCGACCTGGTACTATGTCTCGAGCATCACCGGCCAACGCCCCTTCAGCCGCCCGCGCATCCGCAATCACAGCGTTATCGCCGTGCAGTTCGATGCCGCCGGCCGGGTGGTCAAGGTCGATCGCACGGGGATCGAGCAGGTCGCCTTCCTCGATCCCAACGGCGACAAGACCCCGGTGCTGGGCCGCGAGCGCAGCTTCCTCGAGGATCTGTTCGGCAATATCGGCCAGGTTGGCGGTGCGGGGCTGCCGGGCGGGGCGCCCGGGACGGGGCCGAACGGGCAGTAAGCCGCTTGAAGGCTTTGCCCCGCGCGCCATATTGGCAGGCATGAGCAACGATCCCTCGGCCCACGGCCTCATCCAGTGGCACGGCACAACCATCATCGGCGTCCGGCGCGGCGGCACCACCGTCATCGCGGGTGACGGGCAGGTCTCGATGGGCAACACCGTGATGAAGCCCAATGCGCGCAAGGTCCGGCGGATCGGCAATGGCAGCGTGATCGCCGGTTTCGCCGGAGCCACGGCCGATGCCTTCACCCTGTTCGAGCGGCTGGAGAAGAAGCTCGAACAATATTCCGGCCAGTTGATGCGCGCCTCGGTGGAGCTCGCCAAGGACTGGCGGACGGACAAGTATCTGCGCAACCTCGAGGCGCTGATGATTGTCGCCGACAAGGACACGCTGCTGGTCCTCACGGGCAATGGTGACGTTCTCGAGCCGGTGGGCGAGATCGCCGCGATCGGATCGGGCGGGAATTTCGCCCTCGCCGCCGCGCGTGCGCTGGCCGATTACGAGAACGATGCCGAGACCATCGCGAGAAAGGCGATGGCGGTCGCGGCGGAGATCTGCGTCTTCACCAACGGCAATTTGACGGTCGAGACGGTTTAGGCCTATCCGCACTTGCGCCTTCAGTCAGGGGCAGGGACGGGGCTCGTAGCAAGACCATGATCGAGGACAGGCCGCGCAGCGCGGACAAGATCGCCGCGATCCAGCTGCTGCGGGCGCTGGCCGCGCTGACCGTCGCTGCCGGGCACATCGCCTTCGCTTTCGCCGATCATTTCCCGGGCGGGCTCGGCATCCCCGTTGACTGGCGGGCCGAGCGCGAAAGCCAGCTTGCGGTGATGCTGTTCTTCATCGTCTCGGGCTACGTCATGGTCCATGCCGCCTGGAACCGTTTCGGCGCGCCGGGTGCGACGAGGGAGTTCTGGCGGCGGCGCTTCATCCGCATCATGCCGCCATACTGGCTGGCCAGTGGTCTGCTGGCTGCGGTGCTGGTGATCTTTTACGCGCGTTCGCTCGATACCGGGCACGTGCTCTGGTCGCTCGTGCTCGTCCCCGGATGGCCCGCCAATGGCGAGCTGCGCCCGCTGGTGTTCCTGTGGGTCGGATGGACGCTGATCTACGAGATGGCCTTCTATCTGGTGTTCGGCCTGTTTCTGTCCTTGCGCCGCGAACGGGCGATCGCTGCCGTGGCAGCAGTGCTCGGCCTGGCGATCCTGGCCGGCACCTGGGTGCCTCCCGTCCACCCGCTTGTCTATGCCCTGACCCGACCCTTGCCGTTGATGTTCGTGGCGGGAATGGGGTTGGCGCTATGGCGTGGGCGGGGCGGCGCGGTTCCTGCGGGCCTGCGCTGGCTCGCGCTTGCGGCGCTGATCCCCGCCATCCTGTTCGTGCCGACCCCGGCCGCACCCACAGCCGGAGGGTGGAACTACCTTGCCTGGGCCGGGCTGCCGGCTGCCTTGATTGGCCTTGCCGCTCTGGGCGGACCCCTCGTTCTGCCTGCGGCGAGCCTGATCAACCGGGCGGGCGATGCAAGCTATGCGATCTATCTCCTGCATGTGCCGGTCGCATGGTTCTGGCTGTGGTTCTGGGCGCGCCTGCCGTTCTTCGATGCAGGGCCGTGGGATTATCTCCTGAGCGCGCTCGTCGCGTCGGTCGTGCTCGGCTGGCTGTTCTACCGCTGGGTGGAGCGCCCGCTGACCGCGGCCTTGAACCGCCGCTTCGCCGCGCCACATAGCGGTGACAAAGAGTTCAGAAAGACCCCATGACGATCACCCCTGCTTCCTCCGCGCTCCAGTCGCTCACCCCCAAGGCTATCGTCGCGGCCCTGGACGAACACATCATCGGTCAGGCCGAGGCCAAGCGCGCGGTCGCGGTGGCGCTGCGCAACCGGTGGCGGCGGCAGAGGCTCGGCGCGGACCTGCGCGACGAGGTCACGCCCAAGAACATCCTGATGATCGGCCCCACGGGCTGCGGGAAGACCGAGATCAGCCGCAGGCTGGCGAAGCTGGCCGAGGCGCCCTTCATCAAGGTCGAGGCGACCAAGTTCACCGAGGTCGGCTATGTCGGGCGCGATGTCGAACAGATCGCGCGCGACCTCGTGGAAGAGGCGATCCGGCTCGAGAAGGAACGCCGCCGCGAGAAGGTGCGCGAAGCGGCCTCCGAGGCGGCGATGCAGCGGCTCCTCAATGCGCTGGTCGGCGAGAACGCCTCCGAGGCGACCCGCGAAAGCTTCCGCCAGCGGATCGTCCAGAACGCGATGAACGATGTCGAGGTCGAGATCGAGGTGAGGGACACCCCCGCCGCCCCCTTCGACATGGGCAACATGGGCGGGCAGATCGGGATGATCGACCTCTCCGACATGATGGGCAAGGCCTTGGGACGCAAACCCACCCGCCGCCAGAAGCTGCGGGTGCCCGATGCCTGGGACCGTCTGGTGGACGAGGAGGCCGACAAGCGCCTCGATCAGGACGATGTCGCCCGCGCCGCGCTCCAGAACGCCGAGACCAACGGGATCGTGTTCCTCGACGAGATCGACAAGATCGCCGTCAGCGACGTGCGCGGCGGCTCGGTCAGCCGCGAGGGTGTGCAGCGCGACCTGCTGCCGCTGATCGAGGGCACCACGGTCGCCACCAAATACGGGCCGATGAAGACCGACCACGTGCTGTTCATCGCCAGCGGCGCGTTCCACGTCGCCAAGCCTTCGGACATGCTGCCCGAATTGCAGGGCCGCCTGCCGATCCGGGTCGAACTGCAAGCGCTCACCGAAGCCGACTTCGTGCGGATCCTGTCAGAGACCCGCGCGAACCTCGTGGCCCAGTACAAGGCGCTGCTGGCGACCGAGCAGGTGACGCTCGACATCACCGGGGATGCCATTCCCGCCATCGCCCGGATTGCCGCACAGGTGAATGCCACGGTCGAGAACATCGGCGCGCGCCGCTTGCAGACGGTGATGGAGCGCTTGCTCGAGGAGATCAGCTTCGAGGCCGAGGATCACGTCGGCGAGACGATCACGATCGACGCGGCCTATGTCGAGGCGCGGCTCGCCGGGCTGGCGGGCAATACCGACCTGTCCAAATACATCCTGTAAAGGCAAGGGGCGAAGGCAGGGGGCGCCGGGCTGTGGCGCAGGCGCCCCCCTCCCGCCATGTCGGGCTCACTCCCCCAGCAGGTGCTTCTTCCAGAAGACGAGCTGCGCAAGGAAGGCGTAGTCCGAATTGGCCTTCTTGGCGAAGCCGTGGCCTTCGTCCGCCGCCACCAGGTGCCACGCCTCTCCGCCGTTGGCGCGGATCGCGGCGACCATCTGGTCTGCTTCCGACTTGGGCACGCGCGGATCGTTTGCTCCGGTGATGACGAACATGGGCCTGGTGATCTCGTTCACGCGGGTGAGCGGGCTGATCTCGATGAGCTTGGCGCGCTGTTTCGGGTCACGCTCGTCGCCATATTCGACCCGGCGAAGATCCTGCCGGTAGGGATTGGTGTTCTCGAGGAAGCTCACGAAGTTGCTGATCGCCACCGTGCACTGGGTCGCCGTCAGCCTGTCCTTGAGCTGCACCGCCCCAGCATAGCACATGTAGCCGCCGTAGGACCCGCCGGTCAGGCCGACCTTGGCCGGATCGACCGCGGGGGCCTTGCGCACGGCATCGATCAGCGCGGCCATGTCCTTGACCGAATCCTCGCGCTTGAACGGCCCGTTGTCGAGGCTGACGAAGGTCTTCCCGTAGCCTGTCGAGCCGCGCACATTGGGGTAGAACAGGCCTATGCCGAGTTCGTTGAGGTAGTAGTTGTTGCGCCCCATGAAGCCTGCGGTGCTCTGCCCCTCGGGGCCGCCATGGACCGATACGATCAGCGGTCGCTTGCCCGGAAACCTGGCGGGGTCCGGCATATAGAGCAGGCCCGAGACGGCGAGGCCGTCGAAGCTTTTCGTGGTGACGATGCGCGGCTCGACATTGATGCCCGCATCCAGCCCCCCGGTTTCGCTCTGCGTCCAGCGGGTGAGCGCCATCGTCGCCGGATCGAGCGACCACACATCGGCCGCGCTCTTGGCGCTGCTGAACGAGAACCCGATCTCGCCCCAGGGCGCAAAGGAGAGGCCGCCGATCTGGCCGGCGGGCAGCACGTCGACGGGGGTCACCTTGCCGCTCGCCACGTCAAGCAGCCGCAGTCGGTCGGAACCAGCCTCGTTGACCACGTAGGCGATGGTCTTGCCGTCGGCGGAAATGTCGAAGCCGTCGACGTCCCAGGCCTCCCGGGTGACCGGCCTGAATTTGCCGGTCGCCGGGTCAAGCCGTCCAAGGCGCTGGAAATCGGAACCCTCGTCGCTGGTCACCCACAGCGTCCCGTCCGGCGCAACCTGCAAGCCGCCGAAGGCGATGGTCGCTGCGGGATCGCCCATCGGCGTGGTCGCGCCGGTGGCCAGATCGAGCCGGTAGAGATCGACATCCTGCACCGAGTTGTAATCGGCGACATAGGCGACGGCGTTGTCGGGCGAAAAGCCGGTGATCGCCCAGCCGCCGCCGGGGCTCTGGAACACCATGCGCGCAGAGGCCGGATCGCGCGGGTCCATGACGTAGAGGTCCGAATCGACACCGTTGCGCCGCGTGGAGCTGAAGCCGAGCAATCGGCCATCATTGCTCCAGGCGCCGCGCTGGTTGCGGCTCCTGCCGTCGGTCAGCAGGGTGAGGCGGCCATCCTTGAGGCTGTGGAGCTGGTAGTATTCATCACCGCCCCGGTCCTTGCTGACGACGATCACGTCGCCCTTTTCCGGCGCATAGGAGCCCGCGACCGGCTCGGCCTCGAAACTAATCTGGGTGCGGGCTCCCATCGGCTGGGCGACGCGGTGGAGCTGGCTGACATTGGCGAAGCGGGTCGAAATCAGCACGGCGCGCGCCTGCGGATCCCAGCCCGCAAAGCCCGCCCCGCGCGCCTCGAGATAGGGGCGCGCATCTTCGGCCAGCGCAAGCGGGATTGGCGGCATGGCCTCGGCCGTGAGGGCAGCGGGCTTCGCCAGAGCGGGGGGCTCGGCGGGCGCGGTCTCATCCTGCGCGGCGAGCGGAGGGGCGGCAACAAAGGGCAGGGGGGCAAGCAGCAGGGCAAGCACAGCAGCACGGCGCATGGGACGGTTCTCTCTCCGGTTCGGCACCCACCAGGGTCAGGGGCCGAGAGAGGTAACGGCCCCGCAAGCGGCAGGCAATCCGCCGCTCGACCGGTGCTACTGGGCCGGTTCGAGCGCGGGGTCGGGATCGGCCTCGCGCCGCTCGCTCGCCTGGCGCGCCCACATCTCGGCATAGAGCCCGCCGTGCTTGAGCAGAGCGCCGTGGGTGCCACTCTCGACCAGCCTGCCGTGATCGAGCACGAGGATGTTGTCAGCATCCGCGATGGTCGACAGGCGATGGGCGATGGCGAGCGTGGTGCGCCCTTCGGCAATGCGCCGCAGTGTCGCGAGGATCTCCTGCTCGGTGCGGGTGTCGAGCGCGCTGGTCGCTTCGTCGAGCAGCAGGATCGGCGGGTTCTTCACCAGCGTACGGGCGATGGCGACGCGCTGCTTCTCCCCGCCCGAGAGCTTCAGCCCGCGCTCGCCCACCATCGTTGCAAAGCGATCGGGCAGGCGCTCGATCAGCGGGGTGAGCGCCGCGTCGCGTGCGGCCTGCTCGATCATCGCTTGGTCGGCGCCCTCGGCACCGTAAGCGATGTTGTAGGCCAGGTCCTCGTTGAACAGCACCGAGTCCTGCGGGACGATCCCGATGGCTGCGCGCAGGCTTTGCTGCGTGACCGAGGCGATATCCTCGCCGCCGACCAGCACGCGGCCCGAGAGCGGATCGTAGAAGCGGAACAAGAGCCGCCCGATCGTGCTCTTGCCCGCGCCCGAAGGGCCCACGATGGCGGTGGTGGTGCCGGCGGGAACCTCGAAGGAAAGCCCGTTGAGGATCGTGCGTCCCGGATCATAGCCGAAGGTGACATTGTCGAAGGCCACCGTCGGCGTCCTGACGACCAGCGCCGGCGCGCCGGGCTTGTCCTGCACCTCGATATCGGTGTCGATCAGGCGGAACATCTCGGCCATGTCGATCAGGCCCTGACGGATGGTGCGATAGACCCAGCCGAGCACGTCCAGCGGGCGGAACAGCTGGATCAGGTAGGTGTTCACCAGCACGAGATCGCCCACCGTCATGGTGCCCTTGCTCCAGCCCCACACGGTGTAGGCCATCGCCGCGGCGACCAGCGCATTGGTGATCAGCGCCTGCGCCATGTTGAGCAGGCCGACCGAGTTCTCCGATTTGATCGCCGCCTCGGCATAGGCGCGCGCGGCCTGGCTGTAGCGGGCTTCCTCGCGGCGCTCGGCACCGAAATACTTTACCGTCTCGTAGTTGAGCAGCGAATCCACCGCGCGGTGAAGGGCCTTGCCGTCGAGATCGTTCATCTCCCGGCGCAGCTTGGTGCGCCATTCGGTGATCGCGCGGGTCACGTAGACATAGGCGACCACGGTGAGCGCGGTCGCGGCGACCAGTTCGATCCCGAAATTGATGTAGAAGATGATGCCCACGGCGAGCAGCTCGATGATCGTGGGCGCGATGTTGAACAGGAGGAAATAGAGCATCTGGTCGATGCTCTTGGTCCCGCGCTCGATGATCTTGGTGACCTCCCCGGTGCGCCGCGCCAGATGGAAGCGCAGCGAAAGGCGGTGGAGGCGGTGGAATACGTCCTCGGCCAGATGCAGCGTCGCCGTCTGGCCGACCCTTTCGAAGGCGATGTTCCGGAAATTGTCGAAGGCGACCGAGGTGAAGCGCCCCAGCGCATAGGCCGCGACCAGCGCCAGGGCGACAGCTGCGCCGTCGCGGGCGGTGCCGCTCCCCGCGCCCGACATCGCATCGACGGCACCCTTGTAGGCGAAGGGCAGGGCGAGCGTCACCGCCTTGCCCGCCAGCACCAGCGCCATGGCGGTCACGATCCGGGTGCGAAGCCCGGGATTGTCGCGCGGCCAGAGGTAGGGAAGGAAACGCTTGAGCGTCGGCAAGCTCTCCACGTCGCGCGCGCGATTCTTCTTCTTATCGGGGGCGGGCGAGATGGCGGTATCGGACGACATGGGGCCCCATGTGGGCGCCGGCGCGCGATCCCGCAAGGCGCGTGCCGGGAGCGGGGGACTCAGAAGCGGGGCGAATAGGAAGAGCCGCGCTGCGCCTCGCGCATCGCCCGCGCGATATCGGCCGGGACGTCGAACAGCACACGCTGGCGCCCGAAGTCGATCGCCACCCGGTCGAACAGCGCGAGGTGTTGCATGCCGAGCGAGAGGGTCGGCTTGTCCGAAAGCCCCAGCGCGGCAAAGGCCGGCGTGTCGGCAAAGGTCAGCGGGACGTTCGTCAGCGAGAGCCCGGCGATCGTCAGCGAACGGACGAAAGCGAGCTGGCCCCTGATGTCGACGCCATTGACGTCGGTGGTGATGACCTCCTGCCCGCGCTTGGCGCGGATCCGTTCGCGCAAGGCAAGGTTGCCAAGGCTTTCCTGGGCACCGGTATCAATGATGACGGTCGCGCGCACGCCCTCCACCAGCGCGTCGGTGATCAGCAACTGGCCGAGCCTGCTGCGGGCCCGAACGACGATCTCGTAGCCGGCGGGCTTGTCCCCGGCGCGCCCATCCTCGACCGCAATGGTCTGCTTGCGGAAATCGATGAGGACGCGGAAGTCCTGCAGGGCGTCGAGCCCGATGATCCCGTCAGCCCCCACATGATCGCGCATCAGCACGGGCGCAGCGAAGTTGGTGAAGCTGTTCGCCCCGAAATCGATCCGCCCGACGTCGACCAGTTCAACCTCGCGGCGGCTTGCCATGCCTACCAGCACGGCCTTGCCGGCCGGTGCCAGATTCGCGGCGGCTCTCACCTCGTGCGTGACGGCGGTGGCCTGGCTACCGGTGTCGATCATGAAGGCGAAGGGGCCGGCACCCTCGACCAGCACCGGGAGCGTCAAGCGCGCGTGGCGATCCGTCTCGAGCGCGAGCACTTCGGCCCGCGGTTCAACCAGCCCGATGGTCGGCACCGGGGGGAGCGAAGCGCCATCTTCGGGCGCATCTGCGAACGCGGGGCTCGCGAAGGCAAGCAGGGACGCGGCGAGGATCATGCGCACGCACATATATGTATGCCGTCTCCCGTGCCACAGATGCCCGGCGGAACCCTTGCGACACGCTGCGATCCTACCACCAACAGGCGTGCCGCCCAACAGGCCGCGAATCATCGCAGCCGCAAGATTCGGGCGAGAGGGGCGGTGAATCGGCCCGTCCAACAAGGTGGGCGCGGCGTCTGGCGCGGGACAGCCCCTCGCGGCGTCGATTCATCGTATGATTCACCCGGATTCGCCCGCCGGAATGGGCTGTTCACCCCATGCCGGGGGCCTGAAACAGGGTCGGAAATAGGCGAAAAGTGGCGGAATTCTGCGGTTCTTGCGCGGCTCTGAAATAAAATTGCAAAAAGCCGTTGACCGAATCTGAGGCCGCACATATATGCCCCTCACCGACGCGGCGCTGACGGCTTCCACCGCCACCGCAACGCTCGGTCGCCAACAAATTCGGGCAGCCGGTCCCCCGGTGTAAATCGGGGAACCAATCGCTGTCCGCTAAAACTGTCTGGCGGCTCTTTGACATTGTTGGTTTTTGATGAAGGGACATGTGGGCGACGGCGCCCGGTCCGGGGACCTCAAGGCTCCGGTAACCGGTTAACTCAAGCCGATCGCCACATCCGATCGCAGGCTCCACGCCTGCCCGGATGGCAAGCATGTTCATTCGTATCCATTACGTTTGACAGTGCAGGTATCGGCTCCTTGCAGCTCATGCCAGTCTGGCGGATGGGGTTTTCCCCGTGCCTGATTGGTGTGTGACACAACTTGAGAGTTTGATCCTGGCTCAGAACGAACGCTGGCGGCATGCCTAACACATGCAAGTCGAACGAGACCTTCGGGTCTAGTGGCGCACGGGTGCGTAACGCGTGGGAACCTGCCCTTAGGTTCGGAATAACTCAGAGAAATTTGAGCTAATACCGGATAATGTCTTCGGACCAAAGATTTATCGCCTTTGGATGGGCCCGCGTTGGATTAGCTAGTTGGTGGGGTAAAGGCCTACCAAGGCGACGATCCATAGCTGGTCTGAGAGGATGATCAGCCACACTGGGACTGAGACACGGCCCAGACTCCTACGGGAGGCAGCAGTGGGGAATATTGGACAATGGGCGAAAGCCTGATCCAGCAATGCCGCGTGAGTGATGAAGGCCTTAGGGTTGTAAAGCTCTTTTACCAGGGATGATAATGACAGTACCTGGAGAATAAGCTCCGGCTAACTCCGTGCCAGCAGCCGCGGTAATACGGAGGGAGCTAGCGTTGTTCGGAATCACTGGGCGTAAAGCGTGCGTAGGCGGTGACTCAAGTCAGAGGTGAAAGCCTGGAGCTCAACTCCAGAACTGCCTTTGAAACTAGGTCGCTAGAACATCGGAGAGGTGAGTGGAATTCCGAGTGTAGAGGTGAAATTCGTAGATATTCGGAAGAACACCAGTGGCGAAGGCGGCTCACTGGACGATTGTTGACGCTGAGGCACGAAAGCGTGGGGAGCAAACAGGATTAGATACCCTGGTAGTCCACGCCGTAAACGATGATAACTAGCTGCCGGGGCACTTGGTGTTTCGGTGGCGCAGCTAACGCATTAAGTTATCCGCCTGGGGAGTACGGTCGCAAGATTAAAACTCAAAGGAATTGACGGGGGCCTGCACAAGCGGTGGAGCATGTGGTTTAATTCGAAGCAACGCGCAGAACCTTACCAGC
>JACCDK010002459.1_pt1 | contig 12578 bp, 11 predicted proteins | sample 7445871 | NCBI WGS metagenome assembly JACCDK01 (sample SAMN15323436, study PRJNA562643) | freshwater metagenome | isolation source: river surface water | place: USA:Blue River Watershed | collected 2017-08-15
AGAAACGGGAATTTTGAAACTAAAATCTGGCGTTTACTATTTAGATTGCTACCACAATAATAGAATTATACAAAGAATTAAATTTGTGAAGATGTAAATAGGGTATTAGGAGCTACGCAAATGTGAAATTGAGCTCAAGCATCTAGAGAAAGATGTTATTTCCAGGCAGCAACAAATGGAAGAGCGCAAAATCAATCATGCCTTAAAAGTATGGATTGAAAAGGAGCGTGCCATCCTCTCCAAATTCGACTACGAAGAAATAGAAATGGATCTCGCTGCCTTCAAACGCAACCACAAAGCTTTAACCAAGATTTGGGAACAAGTGGAAGCACACATGGCCGTCTATGCCATCGACACCGAATCGCACCTACGACACTATTACTTAAAGTCATTGGTTGAAATGCTCAATGTAGTTTTAGAAACTGCCCTTGAAGAAAAACTCGAAGAAGAATTGGATTCAGACATCACCGTTTCCTACGAATACGATGATGATTCCATAGAATTCCTAGAAAACCTCGAAAATTCCGCTTTTTTCAGCTGATTTTACCACAGGAATCCCATGGAATTACAAAAGTTCCGTGGGATTTACTTGTTATTCTGAATAATTACCAGATATTTTCTACGAATGGCCTGAAAACTACTTAGAAATTATCTAGAATCTGGAAGATTCCGCATTTTTGCCGTGAGGGTGCTTACAAAATACCATTGAATTACCGTGGAATGCATTAGTCTAAGTATTACCATTCCTTTTTTTATTAATCAATCCATTTCCATTTCAGCAATAAGTCGTAAAGATCTTGATATTTCAAATCTAATATTCTCTAAAAATTTTCGATTACTGTCTTTGACAGATTCATATTCTAAATGAGACAGTTGAATTAATATATCTTCTAAAACTCTAACCGAATTGACTTTATTAGATTTAACCAAATCCCAATAAGGGTGATTTGAATTGAGTTTCATAATTGTTTTAGCTTCGATATAAGCTGGCTCCCAAAGTGAACCATCATTTATTTTATCTAAACGAATTGAATATTTAGAATCAGAATCAGAATCAGACACTTGATGAACTGTTATTTGATTATGATTACTATAAGCCTCTTTAACTTCTTCATTATTTTCAATATTGAAGTCTAATAATTTATTAAAAATTGCTGCAAAAGCATCAGAAAAGCCTGAGCGATATATTTTAAGATAGTCCGCTACAATATTTCCAAACATATCACCATTAGAAACACCTAGAGAAGAGTTTATATTAGGGATTAATGAAGAGATTTGATTTTTTAGATTTCGAGGTACATAGAGTCTTCTGTATTTGCGCCCCTCATGTTTTATGAATAGAACAAAATCAGATTCTGAGAGAAAAAAATCTTTGAATTTAAATGTTCTTTTCAATAATTCTTTCAAATTGCTAACTGCGCTATTTTGTATGTACTTTTTGTAGATTTCAGAACTATTTATTCCATCCAATGAATTTGCAGAAGGTAAATCAAATAAGCTATTTGTTTGTACGCCAATTTCTGTATAGTATTTTTCCATTATTGCTAACGACATAATATGTCCACAATAAGCTTCAATAAGTGCATTGCCTTCATCAAATATTTTATATACCAAGTCAATCGGCAACGGTATCGATTTTTTCCAAAATATCAACTCATCCTGATGTGTGTCGTTTAAGTTATCGAGCAAATATCTCTTGAAGTCATATTTAGTGTTTTGATATCTAGTCATTTTTATTAAGCATTAATTTAATTTCGTCCAATGAATATGGTGGATTTTTTAAGTGAGCAATAGCATGACAATTTGGACATAGAGGAATTAAGTCTTTTATTGGATCAACAATGGAATTATTAATTTTAGAAACTGGAATGATGTGGTGAACATGAATGAATTTTGAAGCTACTTGTCCATATGTTTTTTGCATATCAATGCCACAAGCTTTACAATTGTACCCGTGAAATGCCAGACAAATTGACCTATTTAGCTTATTTCGTTCATATCTAATAGATATATCCTGAATTGAATCACCTTCTAATTCTCCCTCAGTTTCATATGGAAAAATCAAGAGAAGAAAACTAAAAAGTATTTCAAAAAATGTTTCTTCAGCATACTGAATATCTAATGCTTTGAAGTAGATTTCGAATTCTATAGTTTCAATTTTGGATTTATTTAGTTCGAAACTCTCTTCAAGTATTGTTTTTCTTGTAAGAAATTTTACGTTTTTGAATGAGTCAACAAAGTATTTTAAAGTTTGCTCTGAATCTTTCAGCTTAGCTAAAACAATTTCTTGAAGATCCTTTGCATAGGTTTCAAAATATACCTTGGCAGCTATTGAATTAAGTTCACTGAAAATATCAATAATATAGCCTTCTTTACTCGGTATTGATTCGTCAATTATTTGATAATTACCTTTTGACTTAAGGCTGATTTTCCAATTCTCAGGAAAAATTTTCTTAAATGAGGACTCTAAATTCATAATTATTCATTTGTAGCTTCTTCATCATTTTCAATTTCAGGCAATTCATTAGCAAGGATTCTTAATGACCTTGAAACGCTTATTCTCAGATCTTCTAAATTCCTTTTAACTTGTTCACTAACGACACTTAATTCAGCTTCTGCCAAACTCCATAATAAAGAGTCCATTGCTAAAACCAGCGCTGAGTTGTTTTTATGAGCAATATAAAATTTACGATAGAATTCATGTGATTCATTCAGATAAACTGCATGTTTATTTTTATCTGCTAATCCTGGCATCCAAAGTACTCCATCCTCCAAAGTGGGCTTTGTTTCAACTAATTTGTCAGTATCCTGCTGATATTGAATTCTTATTGTAGTGACTCCATATTTATTTTTTACTTCTGTTTCGCCTGTTTGAGGATTTTTTAGAATAGCTTCTGAATTAGTCGTAGTAGTATCATGATGTTTAGTTAGTGTGTTACTGGATTTACTGTGTTGAGCACCCAATTGTTCTGTTGAAGATTGGGCTCTTTTTTGGGATCCTTGCCTATATCTTCTATTTGCTTCATTCCTTGCTGGAGCAAGTACACGCTTAATTAAATCACGAAGCTCTTTTGGGATGTCAATTCTTGACTTTTTGATATCTATTTGAAAATAATGATCCAGATTATGGTCAAAATTAAGCTCAACTCTCATTAGGTTCAAATGCGATTCCTTAACAAACAATCTGTTGGGCCATCCGCCGGAATAAATCATCCTACCTTCACGAAAAACATGAAAACCTTGATTATCTAAACCATAACGTGCCCTAATATTTTCCTCGTCTGTTAGCTCACTTTGATTTGGAAGTATGTAAACATTTAATTCAAAAACTCCAGCTTTAACATCAATCCCATTTTTATTTTCAGTAATTTCAAATGGCTTATTAATATGAACATCAAGCTTTTTGTTCTCACCCTCGTTCAACCAACGACAAAATGGATCCCAAGCTAAAATTTCTTTACCGTTAAGCTTTATTTTAACCTTATTAAATCCTTTTGTGCCAGCAATAAAATTATAAAACACACCTGATAGATGTAATTCTAATTCTTCTAGTAATTTTTTAAGCTGGTCTTTTGTGCCACTTTCGCCACTAATTCTAATTAATCTATCTATATTTTCCCAAACAATAATTGTACCGTTAGTGCCAGAAGTTATTGCTTCTAGATTTTGTACCTGATCAGAATAATCAGCAATATTTGGTTCTAATAATATCCATTCATCTTTATCCTTTATTACATCTAAATCCCATTGTCTTACAGCTACTTTAGAATCCTTTTTACTAAGTACTGTTAATTTCCTGCAAAAGGAAGTTGAAGCTGTTTTAAGTCCCATGCCAAATTTTCCAAGTGATTTTGGATTAGTCCGCTCTGGCGAACCATATTGCATTGCTTTTTCTAAGTCTGATGAGGACATCCCGTGTCCATTATCCGTTATCCACAGATAAGGGTTACCAATAAAGTCAACATCTAATATAATATCTATAATGGTTGCATCCGCTGCAACTGAATTATCAACCACATCAGCTATAGCAGTAACAAAAGTATATCCAGTGTCTCTTAGGCTTTCAATCAGACGAGCAGCACTCGGAGCTAATTCTTTCATATTGTTAGTCATTAGTTTATTTTTTTTGGTGTCAATTTTAAAACTGTACTTATATCTTCAGAAGTAATTTCTTGTGAATTAACAGTAATAATTTCTGAAGATAACTGCATCTTTTGTCTTAATCTATTATCTATAAACTCCTCAATCGTATCTACATAATATAAGTAATAGATATTTACCGGCTTAGTTTGCTTATTACGATATGCTCTTGCTGAGGCTTGCTCCTCAAGAGCAGGATTCCATTGCCTTGTATAGTGAATAACATGATTTGCAGCTGTAATATTCAAACCCATTCCTGCTGTTTTTGGATTTAATACCATTACACTAAAACCAGAGCATTCAGAAAACTTATCAATTTCTATTTGGCGATCATTAGTCTCTTTTCTGCCATCGATTGTAAACACTTTACATGAAAAATGACGAGTGATTAGATATTCAAGCAGGTCAATCATTTTTAGATATTCTGTAAAAATTAGTACTTTCTCATTCGACTTTAATATTTCATCCAACAATTCAAACATTCGAAATTATTTATTGGATGCTCTTAAATTATCAAATAAATTAAGGCCCATTAATTCTTCTAAACTTAATTTACTTAAAAGAGGGTGAGTTGTGAATTGTCTTAACTCTTGAATTAGAGGGAATATTGAAGTTGCAGATTTTTGAGTTGCTGCTTCATTTTCAATCAATAATCTACATTGTTCATAAGCAGATGCCTCATTAGATTCCATTTTCAAAGCTTGATGTATATCTATCCTTGGTGGTAATGAATCCAAAACATCCTCCTTTTTTCTTCTAATTAATATGTAGTTTAAGTTATTCCTTATTTCGTCTAAATCGGCTTCCAATAATATTCTTTCAATTGATTTGCGTATGTACTTATTTGTGAATTCTTCTTTGCTCCCGAAATAACCGGGTGAAATTAAATCCACCAGAGACCATAAATCTAAAAGTGAATTTTCAATGGGCGTTCCTGACATAGCAAAGAACAGCTTTCTATTTAAACTTGACACGGCAATTCGTCTTTCAGAATCAGGGTTTTTTAGCAAACTTGCTTCATCAGCAATTATAAGATCCCATTCAATTTTGTTAAAAAGAAATTGGTCATTTATGATTAAAGAATAGGAAGTTATAATAATTCTTTTGCTTGAAATTTCATTAATAGAGCCTGTTCTAATTTGACCATGGTGTAAAAAAACTTCAATACTGGGTGCAAAAAAAGCGAATTCTCTTCGCCAGTTTTCTAATAATGTACTAGGAACCACAATTAGAATATTGCGACAGATATTTTCTTCAACTAACCAACTTACTAACGAAATAATTTGAGCTGTCTTACCTAAACCCATATCATCTCCTAATAATGTACCAGTGTTTCTGAGACAACAAAATTGTAGCCACTTTAGACCAGATTTTTGATATGGATATAGCTCTTTGGTAAAGGATTTTGGAAATCCAAAATTACCTGTCTCCAAAATGAATCGCTTATATTCGCTCTCTGTCCATTTTAATTTTAATACTCTTGAATCTTTGTATTTAAATAGTATATTAAGCTCTGACAAAGCTGTTTTTGCACTAAAAATATCTTCTATAATTGAATTCAAATCATTTAGGTCATCAATTACGATAGGAATCCACACGTTTTCTTTTATTATGTATCCATACTTCAATATATCAGCAATCTCATTTATACTGAGTATTACTTTAAAGCGATTATTGAAAAATTCGACAGAATAAATTATTTCATTTTTTCCAAAACTTGCAACGAGGAGTCCTCTAGCTGGGATTTTAGTAAAATCTAAATTCAGTATTGATTCAGAATAAGAAAAATTATTTTTGTTTTGCGAATAAACGATATTAAAAACCTCAATAGATGTTAGTTTTTGTATCTGATTTACTTGATTATTTATAACAATAACATCATCCTTCAAATCAATTATAAGATTTGAACTATTGTTGTTAGATATTTCAGAAAATATTTTCACTTATAATAACTGTTTTTTTATTTCAGCCGCAAGAGCTGTCACAACTGGAACAGAAACGCTATTTCCGAATTGTTTATAAGCTTGTACATCCGATACAACAATCTCGAAGTTTTCACCAACTTTATACCCCTGTAACCTTGCAGCCTCAATTGGAGTAAGTTTTCTTGGATTTTTACTCTTCTGTTCAATCAGAATCTCACTTCCATCTTTATAATATCTTGCTGAAATAGTGCTAGTATATGAACTGTTTTTTGAAAATAATGAAAAACCAAAACCATTTCCTTTTAATTTGTGTTCCTCCAATCTCCGCTTATGACCATTAAAAAGTTTGTCTGAAATTGTATACTTGTCAGCAACTTTTTGCTCTAGTATATTATCAAGCTTAGTTTTTTTTACTTTCTCGTTTAGAACTTTGGGATCAAATATTACTTTACCTTCTTCATCAATTCCGTATGGAAATTGAAAATCTAATGGCTGAGATTTTTTTCTTTGCCACGCTACAATAAATAATCTTTCTCTATTCTGAGGTAGTCCAAAATTTCTAGAGTTTAGAACATCAAATTTCACTCGATATCCAAGCTCTTCAAGTATATTAACTATGGTAGATATTGTATTTCCTTTATCGTGATTCTTTAGTCCCTTTACATTTTCCAGTAAAATCACCTTTGGTGCTTTACCTTGTGTAATTTTAGTGCTTATTATTTTTGCAATGTTGAAAAATAAGGTACCCCTTGTATCCTCAAATCCCTTTTTTAACCCAGCATGAGAAAAAGGTTGACAGGGAAATCCAGCGCATAAAACATCAAAAGATGGAATTTTTGCGGGGTCAGCTTCATTTATATCCCAATTGAAATTATTCTTTTCGAAAAGTTCCGGTGATATTTTCCTAAAATTATGTTCATACGTAATTCTTGCGTATTTATCCCATTCACTTGCAAATACACATTCCCCACCAACTGAGTGCATAGCATAATGAAAACCACCTATTCCAGCAAAAAGGTCTATGAATCTAATTTTACTTTTTTTATGCATATTTTTTTTCTAGTTCACCAATTAGTTAATTCTCCGAAGGGTTCATTTTCATCTCTCCGTATTATTTGTTTTTTCCTTTGAGTTTTTTCTTTTCAATTCCTTTATCTGCAGCTTTTACTCTACGTTCAAGTTTTTTAATATCTTCTTCAGCAGGCAGTTGCTCAGGTTTTATTCCACTTTTACCAAGTAGTCCACGAACATCTGTATTGTTTTTTACATGTTCATCTGTAATTCTTCCTTCCCCTTTAAGGTTGTGTTGTTTTACATTGAAATTGGTAATTTCTGTTGCCAATTGTTTCGCCGTAATTGTAATAGTTGGGAGAAAATCCGCTAGAGGTCTATTTTCTGGTACACCTAGCTTCTTTTTCATGTTGCTAGTGGTTATACCTCCAAATAATGCCCAATCTCCCTTGCTTCGAATATTTGCAAAACCTTTATTGTCAACTCCTCTTTCATAAATGTTTTTAGAAAGCTCCGTTTCAGTCGCAGCTAGTTTTTCTCTAGCCTGTAATCGTTCATTAAGTTGAATCCGTTCTTCAAGTAACTCCTGTTTTCTAGTTTGAATTGCAAAGTAACTTTGTGCAAAAGCAATTTGTTCTTTCTTAGGATCACCATTTTGAGCAATTAGGTAACAAGCATATCGAGTTAGCATTATATCGTCAACTTCACGCTTACCACCTTTCCCGATTTCTATCATTTTGTTGACGTCAACGAAATGATCCAAGACCGCTTCCCCTGTGGTTTTGCAACTTTCTTTTGCCTTGTCTACAGCATTGAGAAAGTTTCGCCAATCTGAATAACCAAGTAGCTCTTGGAGTTCTCTTGCAAGCCAATATTCAACGCCGTCTTGTTCGTATGCAGATTCTTCAAAAGATTTATTCAGTTTTATAATGGTTGATTTTTCCATAGTATTTGTCTCAAGTTATAATTGTTCCAAAATGGAACAGGTTGCATTATTTTACTTTAATTCCCATTTCAATTGCCACCGTTTTAATGGTGTCTTTTGCTACTTTTTCATCCTGAACAAGCTCCTGGATTCTGTCGGCTAGCCAAGCAGTGAGTAGCTCATCCTCATTGGTTTTCAGTAGCTCTGCCAATTTAGGGATCCAATCTCTGCGAGCTTTACGCTCACCACGTTCCACATTACTCAGCATAGGAGAATCAATGTCTCAGTGGTAAGCCACATGACGTTGCATCAATCCTTGAGCTTCTCGTAAAGAGCGAATCTTGGTTCCAAACATACTTTTCATATCTACCTCCGACTTGTCAATATTTATTCAAATATAACAAACGAAAAGCATTAATAAGAATTTAGATTCGAACAGTAAATTTAATTGTGTTTATATAGTAATGTTAGGGTTATTTTACCGTGGGGCAATAACACGTAAATGTGCTAGGTGAATTAGTATGAAATCAGTTGCCGAGGAATGCTCGGTAGCTGGTTTTTGAATGCAACTATTTCCAAAATGGAAATAGTTGATTTTAGGATGCTTTTATTTACAAATCCTTTTTAAAGTTTGATCTCAGAAGCTTTTTGAGTGTTTGTTTTGTTTCTCCGATTCCAAATTGTTGTGTTGCCTTCATCAATAAGTCTGAATTGTAATTCAGTATGTTCTTTTTTAGTTTGTCAAGCAATTGAGTATTGTCCTCAGCTAATCTATCTAGATTGTTTAATAACTCTACAAGTAGGTATTCTTTTGTAATGTTTTTCGGGAAGGCGGTTTTCAATCTGAATTCGAATTTTCTGTTATTAAATTCAACTTCCCCCTTACGTTTGTGATTATAAACCCAACTGCTGTTATATAATTGAGTCAATCCAAGTCCTAAGGTGTTGAACATATTTGGTGATATAATAAGAAAGTTATCATCCTTCAAAAAACGTTCAACTATTATGTGATCATCAGGGGGTACGGTGCCAAACTTAGATTGCGTAGGTGCGTAATACAAGCCAGGGTTCAATTTTACTAATGTTCCGTCTTTGGTTAGTTGAGCCAAATGCCTATCTATGGCCGTGGAATAATATTCCAGGTCAGAACGGCGATACACTTCACCCTGCTTGATATGTTGACGGAGTAAATCCATTTCTCTTGGGCAAAGGTACATAGGTTTTTGTTTTGCATGATAAAATAGGTAAAAATCATGCATATGTTAAAATTATTGAATATTGTTATCTACTTGAACTTAAAAATAATTTCTTTGGTTTTGGGATTAAGTGCAGTACAAAGGCGAGGATTGGTATCCTGAAACCTTCAAAATATAAAAGTTGGTCTGAAGTAGTTATTACTTAACCACTGCGCTCGCTATTAAGCTAAATGGCGTTTGGAAAATGGGCTTTCTATTTTATATGAATTCACTTTTAAGTTCATCATACTTTTCTTTAAGTAGAAGTTTGTTTTTATCAAGAACAATAATTTTTGCTTTATCAGCAAAGGGTTTTATATGTTCATTCTCCATTGCACTTATTATTATTTGAGTGTCATTTGTAAATTCACTGGTAAGCAAACTCACTATTTTTTCATAATTCGTATGTGATTGTTCTTGCTGATTTGGAGTGTCAATAATTAAAGCTGATTTAACTTCACTTCCAAATTTTTCTACCATAGTAAATATTGTCAAGTAATATGCAAGTATTGCTCTAACACCTTCTGCTGCACCTCCCTCTTTGATGATTTTGTTATAATCTGATGGTGAATTTATTTCGGAAAGATTTACAGCTTCTGCATCTAGTGATTTTATGTATTTTGTGAGAATTGATTTGAATGAGTTATTGATTGATTCAATAGTTTCTTTTGTGATTAGTTCTTTCTGCTCTTTGGTTAATTTTTTTATATCATCATCAATTTGCTTGATTTCTGCTTGCTTAATTGTTTTAGTTTGAATAACACTTTCTTTTATTGATTTACCAGCAATACTCTCTATAATTTGATTAAAATTGATTGGGGGCTCATTCTTGTCTTCAATAACATATTTCTTGTTAATTTCTTCAATTTTTATTCTCGCTGCATTTAGTTCATTTTCATTTTTATGCATTTTAGAATCTAATTTCTCAATTTCATTAAGAAGAACTTTCAATTGATTTTCCGCTTGTGCTTTGTCAGTGAGAATTGAGGTTCTATTAATGATTGTGTTTTCGTGAATAACGCCACATAACGGACATTCAATTTCTTCGCCTTCAATATTTTCTACAGAATATTTATAGTCATTATCAAGTTCGAATATTAGTTTCTCGGTAAGAATCTGTTGTTGGTATAAATATTCTTTTTCAGAGACTAAAATGGCCATATTATTCAATAACCTTTCTTGGCTTTCCTGAAGTGATTTTAAGTCAGCTTTGAGGCTTTCAGTTATGTTATTGAGAGTATTGACATTAGTAACGGTCTGTAGTGTTTGAGGAATATATGATTCCACAATTTCAATAGCCGTATCAAATTTTCCAACTTCGGTTTCATAGTTTTTTTGAGCCACCTTTTTATCTGATTTTTCAGATTCAATTTCAAAATGTTCAGGTGTCAACAGGCCAACGTGGTATCTAATTATTGTGCTTTTCCAGTTTTGAAACTGAGCTAGGTTGTCAAAATTGTCCCAAGCTTTAGCCCAACTTCTTTTTTGGTCTATGTAGAAAGGCAGGAAATAAAAAGCAGGTGGTGGAGTCTCAACTACAGATGTACTTTGATTGGGCAAAAGTGCTTTGAAATTAACGATTTCAGCAAATCTTTTAGAATATTCTCCTGTTATTTTTTGAAACTCTTGAACTGCGTTTTCATTCTCTTTAAGGTGTATTTGATTTTTGTATCTCTGTACATGAAAGGATTTATCACCGATTTGAAATTCGACAATAGTTTTACAATCTTGGTTCGTCCAAGTTGTATCAAGTTCTGGTTCACAACCAAGCCCCCAAAAAATCAATTTCAATAAAGTTGACTTACCAACGCTGTTGTCATTAGCTGTTATCAGATTCAGGTTTGGGCTGAATTCGAATTGATTTGCTGACTTTATCGAATTTGATAGAACTAGCAGTCGTTTGAATTTTAAGTTTTTCATTTTTCTTAGTTCTTAAATTTCTTATTAGTATTTTAAAGTTTTCTTTTCCCATTAGTTCATCATTATGTATTCACAAATTAAGGCAGTTGAAAAATCGTCCATTGTGGGAAATTGTTTTTTAATTTTATTAGGTGCGGAATTGAATATTTTTTCTACTAAAACAGTCATTTCGTTTACTCCTTCATTAATGGCTTTTTCAATATTGGTCGTAAAAAATTCTGTTGTATCTTTTTGGATTGTACTGGTGTTGCTAATTCTCTGTCTTTTATACCTGTCAAAAGAACGTCTAAGTCTCTTGGCTTGTAATGATTTTAAACCCATTTCTGAGCAAATAGAATTAAACTCGATTTCAATTTTAGCTTCATCCTTAATGTTCGTAAATTCATTGATTACTTTGGAGACCTGAATTGATGTCAATGCCTTGTTTTTTAAGAGTTCATCCCATTTGGCAAAATCATATGTAACTTTTCCTTTTCTATATAGTTCGTCTATTAGAAGTGTATAAATGCTCTCTGCATTTGTATAAGAGCCAGGGAATAAACTATTAATTAGTTTTGCAATTGTTCCAATTAAAATAGTTTGATAGTCAGAATCAGGAATGTCTGATATGATAAATCTTAGATTTGCCGGCAATACAGATATACCGATTTCCTTTTTAAGTTCGCTTTCTAATTCGCTTATTTGCTTGCTAGATAAATCATCCTTTCGAATTATTTTTAGTTCAACGTTTTCTTTAGCTAATTCAAGGCTGAATTTGTTCGATATTACAAGATTTAATGTTTCAATTTTCGTCGCATAAGGTTTACTTGAAACTCCTTTAATCAATTTTCCTAGTACAGAATTTCCGCCTTTCTTAATCACAACAAGCTGATGAGTATTGAAAGTTGATTTGTTAGTTTTTACTTGGTTGAACTCAAATTTAGCTGTATCGACATCCAATGAATTCGAAACTACAACGTCTTCATGAAGTTCGATAATAACTGCATATTCTTGTTGGTCAGAATGATTTGATATTACCCTATACAATGCCCAATGATATTGAAAGGAGTATTTGTCAAAAGTCACTGAGCCTGACTTTTCACGCTGTCCTTCGAATAATGGGTTTGTGTCTGTTTTTTTACTCATATCTATTATGTCACGAAGTTCTTTAGCCTTGCTGCCAATTTGTATATATACTTACTTCTTCACTTATTAATAAAATAAACGCTATTTCTTCATACAACAGAATATAGCATTAACAAAAATATATAATAACTCCCTAATTAAATAGCAGTAATTATACCCCATTTTGGGGTAAAGTTTCTGGATGACAGATTATTTAATTAAATGGTAAACTACCATTCTTCTCCATCTTCTTCCATTTTTGCTAGATGCCCCATCATGATTTGAACATCTTCACGCAAGGTTCTGATTTTAGGTTTG
>JACCDK010275601.1_pt1 | contig 12569 bp, 22 predicted proteins | sample 7445871 | NCBI WGS metagenome assembly JACCDK01 (sample SAMN15323436, study PRJNA562643) | freshwater metagenome | isolation source: river surface water | place: USA:Blue River Watershed | collected 2017-08-15
CGTATAGACATAAAAAAAGGATACTATCCCTATTACTGGGTGTATCCTTATAGTTGTCTTATTGATGTGTATCCCCTACTGAATTACTATTACTACTATATAGTGAGTCATTATCCCTTTTAGTGTTACGCAAATCATCGTTTCATTTCTCCCTACTACCTACCATACGCGAATTGAGATTGGATTCTACATACGCAATAGGTACTATCAAAAAATTTTTAGGGACGACTTCGGCCAAAGGGATTCGACCATATCGATGTTAGTTGTGTATAGTATAGTATAGGGGAAATGATTACTATATTGTATATAGTATAGTAGAGTGCTTAGGGTGTTGGGGTTATCGGTTGGTCTTTCTCCCTATCCGGCCTTCGTATCGGTTGTTTCTTATATATCCTTTTGATATTTCTTTATACCTAAGTGGGATGGATTTTCGGTGAATAAACCTATTACTATATGTGATGTGCCGGTTACTTCACTATTAACTGTACCGATTAGATTATAGGGAAATTTCTTTGGGTTATAGAAAGGGTTGTTGTCTGAATAGTATATTGGGGATTCATCCCACGTCCATCGTTGTATCCATTCTAACGCAAGGATGTCTTCGATTGAATTTACTTCATGTTCTGTCCATTGTTCCGGTCCCATATCTGCGTAGTTGGGGAAACGTCTCTTTAATATCATAACTTATTTTTTGATTTCGAATTCCTTATTGTATATGTTGTTTTCCTTTACCTTATCTATTACGCGTTTCATTCCTTCACCTATTCCTTGTCCGAATAGACCTTTACTATTTGTGTACTCTTTACTTTGTTTTAATAATTCGTTTAGTAATTCTCTTTCTATTACTACGAACTCTTTGTAACCGCCAATTATTTGTTCCATCGATTTCTTTTTTTATTTATAAAATATACCATTGCAATACCTATCAAAAGTATTATCCCATCATTCACTCCGCGTATTAAACTATATAGATATTCCATTTATTTAGTAAATTAAGTTCTACATATAAATACCGATAAATAAACGAAATATAATATATTATTTTATTATTTGTTCATTGCCAATGATTATTATCCATTTCCCACCAAAAGGTTAGGTCTTCTATATCATCGTTGTAGTATTCCCCTACAAAGTCTGATTTGAATTTTGAGTGTATATTCTCATACATCGTTAGTGTTGATATTGGTTGAGTCAATTTCAATTCGTTTCTTATTATATCTACCACCTTTGTATAATTGCCACCTCTAATAACTCCTGCTTCTACCAATAGGATTATCTTGTCTCCTATACTATCCTTATGAATATTGAACATATCGCAGATTTCTTTTACGAATTTCTCATCGAATGTTTGGTCAGGATATGGTACATCTATACCAAACCCATCACAAATTTCCCCATTACAGGTCAATTGATGGCGAAGATATTGACCTACTACGGATGAATAATCCGTTGAAACTGTTACAATTATTGTGTTTGATGAATTTAATCCCTCTGATAATAGTTTATCCTTTAAGATATTCAACAAATGTAATTCAGTTTCCCACTCTACTTTTAGTTCTTTTCTCATATTAGTCAAGGAATTCTATTCCCTCCGTTGCGATTGTTGCTATTACATACACTAAGATACTTGGTATTGGTGTGAATATGAATGCTAAGAATCCTATTCTCCACAACGCAACATCGGTGTTGGTGTATCTTGCTAGACCAGAACATACTCCGAATATCTTCTTGTCCGTTTCACTTCTATAAAATTTTCTCATATCTTAATTGATTACGCAATTCTCACCCTTCCAAGTGATACTATTTGCTTTGGTTGATATATGCCACTTTTCACCTACCTCTTTAATGAAGTCTTTTGTGGTGTATGTGGGTGTGTTGATTTCAACATTTCTTGCGAGGAATTCCTTTCCATCGATTAATACTCTCCAGTGAAGGTCATCAGAATTTACTGCATTGGTGTTGTACCTAATTTTAATCTCGTACATGAATTACCACCTTTGTTTTTTGTTTATCCCAATCCAACTATCTCGTTTCTTGTCTTTGGGTTCTTCGGTTTTTAATTTTATTACTTTCTTTTTGGGTTTGTTTGGGGTTCGATTCTCTCGTTCGATTTCATCCCAACTTATTTTAGGCATTGTTTCTCTCTATTATTTGTTTGATTGCACTAAACATTTCCAACACAATCCATCCATATCTCGAATAATTGATTGACATTTAGGACATAAACTATCCTCTTTTTTTCTTTTATTATATTCATCCAACGATTGAATATAGGTAGTTCCATCTTCTAATGGAAATGTACTGATTAAATGCTCTTCTCTATTAATCACGTTCATCTCCGTTGTCTATTTTACGCATCGATGTGATGTATGCTAATCTCAAACCATGCATCATTTCTAAAAATTGTTCGTAATCTTCCTTATCCAACTCTCGTATATGAGTCATTTGAATGTGTCCCTCTTCATTCTCAAGTTCTACATACACTCCTTTCAATCTTACTTTACTCATTTTCTAATTTGTTTATCCATATATTCAAACGTTCGCATACTTTTGGTAATTTATTTTTAGTAGCCAAACGTATCCATATGGTGTATAATATTTTTACTAATATCTTTTTCATTACTCAAGTTCTTTTATTAAAAAATCACTCCAATCCTTATGCGATTCTTTTGTAGGATGATTTCTTGGTAAAAATCCACCTCCCATAAATCGTATATAATCATACATATTACCAAACGTAAATTCTGCTGGTAGGAAACGTCTTAAATTATCTAATCCTAATTGATTCTCTTGTCTACCAAATTTATCTATTTTATTTGTTGGTTCTTCAATCTTTTGGTAATCATAAAACGTATTAAAAAAATAATAACGTATATTACATCTATCCAATAAACCAGCTAAACTGATTATATGGTTATAGGTTCTAATGTAAGATGGAATATCCGCAGTCTGATTTAATACAAATAAGTCTTCGGTAGTTCTATCATTATCATTCTCACCCCATTTATCATACCCAACCCATAATCTCTCTTGTTGATATTCAGTTCCGTTCCACCATTCAAATCTTGTAGGAGATGTCCAACCTATTACTACAATTGGTTCGTCTATTTCAACCCAACCAGTTTCCTCACTCCACAATTGTCTTGTTTCAATCCAGTGATGTATATCACGTAGAGTTTGCCTATATATGTAATCGTTCGAAACTCCGGCAGTTGCATTGTTACAATCAACCCAACCATAGTGTTCTGCAATATGATGTGAAAAACGTTCGGTTTCTTTATTCTCTAATTCTGCTCCCCATACAACCGAGTCACCATGTGTATATAATCCTTTACGCATTATTGATATATTTTTTGTGTACTCAAATCATCATATAACCAACTACCTCCGCAATGTTGATTTATCGATTTTATTTGTGGGGAATGAAATATTTCTAAACCTCTCTTTGCTTGTTCGGGTGACATATACATATGCCATCCTACACATTCAAATTCATCTTCTTTATACAATTTGTATTTATGTCTTCCATCGTATATCATTGGTCTTGCCCAATCATTAAAGATTTCATCGTTTGTGAGTATCATTCCACCAGTTCCAATATTTAGGATTTTTTTAATATGAAATGAAAGTACCATATACGATTCATCAAGAGTATCATAGTACATACCTTCATAGAACGCAGTTGCTGCATCGTATATTCCCGTATATCCTAATTGATACATACCATCCCATTGCATATCTTTAAAAACAGGTTTATTACCTGATAGGATTATTTGGTTAGGCACTGAAACATATGTTCTGGCTGGTATTTCTATTTTTTCATCAACTATTTCTAAGTAGTGTAATAGTAAACGAATTGCATTTGAATTAGAATCACACGCAATTGCATATTTCGAACCACAATATTGTGCGATTTCATTTTCAAAATGTGTAACCCAATCCCAACTATCCTTTATTATATAATCTTTCATATGTCTAATATTGGTAATAATTCTTCTTTAACCCATTTTTCCATCATTTTTGGCGATGGATGACCCCAACCATTTGATTGTACTTTTAGATACTCATCATATGTCATATCTTCACTTTCTTGAAATATAGGTAAATCACCATGATTATCGATTGTCCATTCTAATAATCCATTATAATTTTTGTAGTGCCAGTGATTAGGTGAATCGATGGGTAATTCATCTAAATAAGGTTTTAGTACCTCATGATTTTCAAACCATAATTTTTTAGTTGGTATATCTGAATTATTTTGTGGTGCACCAAAGTGGCACTCTCTTGCTTCAACTGAATATGGATTTCGCATACTCATATAATAAGTCTTTATACCCAATTCTTTACAAGTTTTTTCCATCAATACCCAAAGTTCTAACCAATGCATTGTTTGATTCACAATTGTATTCCAATTAATATCTAACTCCCAATACTTTATTGCGTTTTCAATATTAAAATAAACCATCGCAGAATCTTCTCCATCTGGTGGCATAAACCCACCTGTTAGATAGAATACTCCTTTTTCGTTTTCCCAATTCGGTGTATAAACTAATGTATGTCCTAAGTGATGTTGGTTTTGTGTGAATTCCTTTTCTAAAAAGATTGCTTGTCTTGTAGGGTCAGACCATTGCGTTATTAGTGTAATATCTTTTGGATTAATACCTTCACTAATCAAACGTTTCAAATGATATAATTGTATTCGGCACATTGATACATTATCGTTCGTTGCACCTCCATAATTTAAAACTTTATATTCATCTCCTAATTCTTGTTGTAAATAATGTGGCCAAGATAAACGAGTTTCATCGGTTGATTCTAAATTATTCGGATTTAATCTTACATTATTAGTAAATGAACAACCTGTTGTTAGAATGTATTTCATTAATTTACAATTTTTGGAGTGTAACCATAATCTTCACCACCATTACCAACAAAGTGGCCATTCCACTCTTCTTCTTCATGTAATTTGTGATGTGAATATTCATTTGATGAATATGTGCTACGATGTGGTGGATTCTCCTTATCATATTCCGACGTAGAAACGTAATAAAAGAAACGAATTGCACATCTACCATAAACATCATCAGGACAAGTAACTTCACTTACCGAATGAACCGGTCCTTTTGGTATATTTTCATTAATAACGAATCTATTGAAAAGTGGGGCAGTTGATTCTATTATTTTTGCGTTTGGGTTTAATTCTGGATTACCATCCCAAACTACATTATGCCCACCCCAATCAGATTTCCAATTAGGTGTAATATAAAGTAATGATGTCAATTTTCTATGTAATCGCAATCTATCATTCCAATTAAAATCATAATGTGGAGCAAGAATAGTTCCATTTCTTAAAATAGAATATCCTGCACCAACTAAGTGTGGGTCTGGTAATAATCCTACAATACCTGTCATATTTTCAAGTTGATATAAGAATTCACCTGAATGCATTATATCATATGTAACTCTATGTGCAGTTGGTAGGGATATTAAATCGTTAAACTCTTCCATACGAGAATTTGCACGAGTAAATACTGTCCACCCACCTTTTGGGGCGTTCATACATTCCTCATACAATTTCATACAAGTTTCTTCATCCAAAAAATTATCGATTACAACTCTACCAAATCCATCTTCGGTTTTGGTTTTTTCCCATTCTAATTTTTTATTTATCATATTACTTTCGGATTGCATTATGTTTTGAAGAGTCCCATCTATCGGTGAAATCAAATTCTAACTCACCAATAAAATTTTTAACTCTATCATAGATATAATCATCGAAAAAATTTATATAAACAGAATCATGCGGATGTGCTCCAAATGATGTTATATAACCATCTTCCGGTATATCCCATAAATTAGCACCAGATGTATATGCTACATGTCCAAACTTTTCCATTGCATATTCATCTATACCACCATAATTAAATTTTTCAGTTTTGTAAAACACAAAATTTTCTAAATCGATTAAATTCCAAATGTAGGTTAAATATTCTGAAAATTCCTTTATATGAATTAAATTGTTTATATGGGGTAGAGTTATAATTTCGGTTTGCAATTGTTGCCAAGTTTCATCATTACCATATAAATGTAAGAAATTATCGTAATATCCTTCAAACGAATTATTCATTAAAAAAAACGAATATTCAATTTGATTTGCTTTTAAAAAGTTTTGTAAATCTAAAATGTTTGTTAGATATTGCTCAAGTCTATCGATTGGTTTATAACTGATTGGAGTTGTTTCTTCAAATTCTTTTATATAAAATTTCAATTCTTCATTATCAAAAGATTCCAAATCGGCATGTTCTATATTAGCATATATTCTATCACCAAAAACTACATTCAACGATTTATATTTACTAACATATTCATATGAATCCTCAACTCGTTGAAATTTGTTATTCAAAATAAAAGTACCTTCACAGTGATTTTTATCGTTTAAAATTTCGGTACAAAATTCTTGTGGTAATTCTACAAATAATCTATTAGGTTGTGACCATTCAACTATTGTGTATATATCTTTTGATGTAACTCCCTTTTCTAATAATTTAGATATAGTATAAATTACACTACGTTTTTGATATTCAGCTCCATGTGAATCGCAATGTAAATCAATTATTTGAAAATCAGTATCGTTTCCTTTTGTGAATTCTTTCATAGAACGAAACAATACACCATAACTGCAACCAGTATTAATTATGTATTTCATCAAACCAACCTTTATTTATTAAATTTTTATATAAAACATCAGCTATTAGTTTCATACCGGCAGGACCTGCATGACCACCATCTACGTTATATTCAGTTCCATGTGTTTTAAATTGATATAAACTCCATAATATTACATCATCTATTTTGTATTTAGAATCAATCGAATCAAAAATCCATCCTGCTTCCGTATTTTTGAAATCATATATCATAGAATCATCTGCATCGATTCCATTTGTACTTGTTGACCAAAATTCTTTAACCCATTCAAATTCATCATCACTATCATAATAATTTGTAAAATCTAATTTATATGATAAAAATGGTGAATACCCATCCACCATTATATGGTCAATATTCAAACTTTTAAGGAATAAATGAAATGAATTCATTCTCAATCCCCAATGCAACATTAACTCTTGAAATTGTTCATGAATCAAAGGTGGATATATATCATTTTCTATTCCGATTTTCCAACCATGTCTTGAGTTTGGATAGTGTTTGTGTTCTGGAAAATATATTAATTGTTTATTTACGTTATTCGGGTCTGTCCACATACCTTTATGTTGGATTTCCTCTTCCGATTCCGGCCACCATTCTGGTTTATGTTGTATATAGTGATAAGCATCCCAATCGTTGAACCCGTGAAATGCTATGTTGATTGGTGACATATATTTCATATTCCACTTTTCCCATACATCGGTTCTACAAATTGCAATCTCTTCGTAATTTACTCTTCTATCTAACGCAGATTTTTGTAATACAAAAAAACATTCATTAAGTATATTTTTGTTATTGTGAATAAAGGATGTTATAGTGGTTTCAACTGAATACCAACCTGTACCTGCAGTTGCTATATTGATTAGTTCTAACCCTAATTTATCTGCTAAATGTTTTCCATATACTTCATTTGCCGGACAACCTTGTCCATAAGTTTGAGAACATCCGCATGTAACTAAATATTTGTACTTTTTCATATTACCAACTAATTTCCCAATCTTTGAAATCTGATGCTAAACAATCGATTTTATAATCCTTTCTACCACCAACGACTTCTTGTATTTTATTTTTTGCAGTGTTACGAATACCATTCAACCCATGTGTTAATGCTAATGCATTTGGTCCTTCCTTACCATTGCGTACATTTGATTCATTATGCCAAATATGTAAATTCATTTGTGAAAGAACTACGATTGCACGTATTTGTTCTCCTGTAATTCTACCATCGGTTTCAGATAAAATTAATTCAATATCATGCACAATCTCTTCTATTTCTTTTGCATACTCATCTTTATGTTCTGAAATGAATACTTCTTTTAATTGTGAAATGCTTAATCTATCTACCAATTCTGCTAACGTTGGTAGGTACTTTCTACTTGTCATATAGTTTATTTATTATGTGAGTGGAACTAAATCCGTCTAATTTTGGAAAAAATACTATTTCTTTTACATATTCTTTACCTATAATTCTTTTATCTTTATATTCATCACCAATTACCATTATTTCAGGTCTTATGGTTTTTATTAAAGTTTCCAATTCTTCATCAGAATCAAATGTCAATACTCTATCTACATATCTAATAGATTCCAATAAAGTTATTCTACTTACTAATTTATTTATTGGTCTTTCTTCACCTTTTAGTTCACTTATTCTTCTATCACTATCAACACCAACAATTAAAAAATCACCTAAATCTGCACCCTTTTCTAAAAGTTTTATATGTCCTAAATGTAAAACATCAAACGTTCCGTTTATCCAAACTTTTGTCATATTAAATCACTACCTTTATTTTTATAAATTCTATACGAATCTGAATCAAAGTGTTCGGTAGAAACCTCAAATACAATCGATTCTGGTTCTAATGCTATCAATTGATGTGGTTTACCTCTTTCAATATAAACAACATCACCCACATTAAGTATATCTTTTTGTAAAGTTGCTGTTTCAGTATCAATTGAATGAAATTCAAATGCTCCTTTTTGAATATACCAAGTTTCATTTTTAATCATATGATAATGCATTGAAAATCGATTGCCTTCATTTTCAAATACCAATAATTTACCACAATATTGAGAATCGTTATGAATCCATAACTCATGTCCCCAACTTTTTTCTACTTTTGTTGGTTTTAACTTCATATCGTAACTACACCTCTTTTTTGTACTACCTTTGTAGCACATTCATTTGCATATTTTATTGCTTCTACTATATCGGTGCAACTTAAATATTTAACAACTAAACTAGCCATAAATGTATCACCTGCACCACTTAAATCTCTAACTTCAATATCATTATTCACCGGATAGCGAACTTCATTATACATTGCACCACGTTCACTCATGGTTACAATTAGTTTATTTTCCCAATCTGAATAATTCTCTCCTTTACACAATTCCCATTCTACTTCATTTATTTTGATAAAAGTATAACCTTTCATTTTTTCATTCAAAGGTTTTTTAGTATCAATAAATGATATTTTTGCACGTTTTGATATTTCTTCAATATCTGATAAAGTTAAGAATCCTTTATCATAATCTGCAACAACTACTGCATCATATGAATCAAAATCAATTTTTTTTATATCAAATGTATTTCTAACTCTATCATTAGAATCTACACGCAATAACATTTGATTTGATTTTTCTTCAACGTATCTTGTTTTTGTGATTTGTTCGTGGTTAGAAATCAATTCCACCTTTTCAATGCCTAATTTTCTCAAATTAGCAACTACATTTCCAGCCATACCATCGTTTGTGATTGTTTTAGATGGTTCGAACACCGGGATTGGTGCCTCTGGACTTAATCTTTGACAACGACCATATATGAATATATCGGTACAATTATCACCTATAACTAAAATTTTCATAACTACATTCTTTATAATATTAAATATGAAAATTTATTATTTTTAGATTGTATCATCATCAGTTAAACTAACAAAATGATTTGAATTTTTTAATATTTGATAATATGAATTTTCTTTTTTCAATAAATGGGTTACGGCATTTAATTTCCCATATGGTCCATCATATAGTTTGTATAAAAAATCATAAATGTGTCTATTTGTATATTTAGTTTTACTCAATACATCAAAATAATCTGAATATTTTATAGTATTTGAAAATCCATCAAATAATTTGTATGCTTTGTTGGTATGACATTCACCAATATCAATTATCTGATAGTTTTCGTTTTCTATACCATCTATTAAAAATTTCATAGAATCTAAATAACATTCAGTATGTATATCTTGTAAAATTAAATCAAATCTGTTTTCAAGTAAATAAGTACATATAGTTATAAACTTATCAATACCATCTAATGTCTCTTGATTTAATATTAATTTGTTATGAAAATTTTCTGAAAAAAAAGAATCTGAACGTCTCCATACATATTTTATATCAGAATCCGTAAGACCAGTATATCGTTTTAACCTATCTCGCTCAGTTTCATCTTTTAATGTTTCAGTTATATACATTATCAATATTTGTATTATTCCTGAAAAAAATCTATCTATTGGATTTTTTATTACAAACGTTAATTTCTTTTTAGGATTTTTTAATAATTCATCAATAGAATTTACTTCTGCGTTTTCTAATACCTCTGCATAAGTTTTCCATTTTAATATAGAAGCTCGTTGATTACATTCAAATTCTATTAAATAATCAACTCCTTTTGAATTCAAAACATTATAATCTTTTATTGATTCAGATAATAATTTAAATTTAGTATCTATTTGTGTAGAATAATCATCACCATCTGGAGTATTATCATACGGATGACCAATAGGTGCTTTACATAATATTTCAAAAAAACGTGAACCAGTTTTTTTATAGTTTATCACTATCGTATTATCAAAAAAAGTAAAGGTAGGTTCAAATACCGACATACTTAAATCTTCGATTCGTTTAAGTAATGGAGTATATATATTATTCATTATTTTTTATATTTAATAAGTTATGAACTCTAGAACACATTTCATATTCTTCATTCTCTAAAGCCCATTCCATTATTTTGTTTAGCGTATCTTCACATCCATCTCTATAAATGGAGAAGTCAAATGCTTTATGAGTTCCTCTGACAAATGATTCTACTCTTAAACATTTTACTTGCAATAAATCGTTATACAATAATTCCTCACACCCTACTAACAATTCTGGCATTAATATTGATTTTCCCTTATTAGTTGCCCATTCGAAAATATCACTTTCACCTATATAAACTGTTAGAATTTTTTTAGGTTCATCCATATATTATTTCAGTTGAAGTAATTCTTTATACGCTTCAGTTTCAGGTATTAAAAAGAAATCTATACTTTTTATTAAGTTTTCAACATAAAATCTATTACTAATATCCATCCATTCTTTTAAATATCCTTTATTAGATGGCTGTGTTAATTTTGGAAAAATTGACATAGCAGATTTATCTTCTAAATCAATAATTTTAATTTTTTTAGATAAATTGTGGTCTATTATAAATGAACGTAAAAAAATACACCAAGCAGATGTATGTTCGTCTCTTACCAAATCAGTTCCAATATAACCAGAATATTCATTAAGAATTTCTACTACCTTTTCGATTGGTAAATCTTTGAATGATACATTTGGAGATGGACCCAAAACAATTTGAAAATGTTTTTGTACTATATTACGAGAATACGAATACAACATAGAATTTGCAAAATATGAATCTGCTATTTCACAAAATCCAGTCAAAGTTCTTTTCAAAGGGTCTCTTACAATAAAAATATATTCCCAATTTTTTTGAGTAGATTCGTTAAATAAATCGGATATTTTTTTTATACCAACAATATCAAAAAAATTATCTTGTGATAGTAAACTATGTGGTGCAACTTTAAAATAATATTTATCAAAATTCAATCTATCATCATAATCAGGCATAGAACGACTACTTTCTGAATTGAATATTAATTGAAAATCAATACTTCGTCTATCATTAGAAGTAGATTCCGATTCATCTCTAATTGCACTAATATCTTCAAAATATCTACTACCTACTTTTTTGGTAGTAAAAATTAATTTGTTTTGAAATATTGAAATGCAAACTGTTGGAGGATTGTAACCATCTGAATTTGCTAATGTTTTACGATATTCTTCAAATTCATCATTTTTTATGTTCATAATCTATAAATTTCTTGATTTTACTTTGAAATAGTATTCAATCATATCTTTATGTTTAATACCATTTTTTTTATAATATAAGTTGATGTATGTGCGTACGGTCTTAATATGAATAGTGTTACTCATAGAACGAATTACTGCAATAAGTTTTTTGTAATCGTTTCCCATTTCTTTTATAAGACCCTCAATGAGCTTTATACTAAACCCTTTCATATACATAAATATATTAAAGTTAAAATAAATGGTCTAAACCTTTGGTATTCTTACGTCTAAACTGAATATCCATTTCTGATTTGGTTGTACCTTCTTTGACTTGTTTTTTATACCAAAAGTAAAGGTCTTCTAATGTTCCTTTACCTCTTTGACGTTCTAATGATTTTTCCCATAAATCTTTACCGAACTCTGATGCCAATTCTTTTTGTAATCTCCAAAGAATTCGATTTTCATCTGCATAAGCTTCCATTTCTAATTTAATGGCTTTGATTCGTTTCATTCTACCCGCCTCCATAGAAGCCTCAATACGATTTTGCTCATCCGTACCCCCATAATTCTTATAAGCATTCTCACTAGCCAACTTGGCGGATTCTTTAACACTCCTAGCCTCACTAAACATATAAGAATAATCAAAGTCACCATTTCGTATTTTCAGTAATAGTGGAGCATCTGCCGGTAAAGGTTTATTGGGTCTACCTTTAGTGTACCACCTGTATTTATTGTATGCC
>JACCDK010899042.1_pt1 | contig 12564 bp, 8 predicted proteins | sample 7445871 | NCBI WGS metagenome assembly JACCDK01 (sample SAMN15323436, study PRJNA562643) | freshwater metagenome | isolation source: river surface water | place: USA:Blue River Watershed | collected 2017-08-15
GGTCTTTCCAATTAATTATGCAATATTTGCGAAAGTTTTTTTTAAAATATTTTCACATGAGTTTAGTAGTCATTGGTACTGTGGCATTTGACGCCATAGAAACCCCTTTCGGTAAGACCGATAAAATTGTTGGTGGTGCTGCAACCTACGCAAGTATTGCTGCTTCTTATTTCTACAATAAAACTAAAATTGTAGCAGTTGTAGGTGACGATTTTCCTGAGAAAGACATTAAGCACTTCAATTCTAGAGGTATATCTACAGAAGGTTTACAAATCAAACAAGGTGAAAAATCATTTTTCTGGTCAGGCAAATACCATAATGACCTAAATAGTAGAGATACTTTGGTTACTGAACTGAATGTATTGGCTGACTTTGATCCCATAATCCCTGAATCATATCAAGATTGCCAGTACTTAATGCTAGGTAATCTTACCCCTATTGTACAACAAACTGTCATTAACAGAATGAAGAATCGTCCGAAACTTATAGTAATGGATACTATGAACTTCTGGATGGATGTTGCAATGGATGATCTAAAAGCTACACTTAAAATGGTTGATGTTTTAACCATTAATGATGCCGAAGCTCGTCAATTATCTGAAGAATATTCATTGGTTAAGGCTGCTCGTAAGATTTTAGCAATGGGACCTAAATATTTAATCATCAAAAAAGGTGAGCACGGAGCTTTATTATTTCACGAAAATCAAGTGTTCTCTGCACCTGCATTGCCATTAGAAGAAGTGTTTGACCCTACTGGTGCTGGAGATACTTTTGCTGGTGGCTTCATTGGTTACTTAGCAAAAACCGATGATATTTCTTTTGAAAATATGAAACGTGCTATAATTCATGGTTCTGCTATGGCTTCATTCTGCGTTGAAAAGTTTGGTGTTGAAAGAATTCATGACCTTAACAATGATGAATTGAATGCTAGATTACAAGAATTTATCAACTTAGCTCAGTTTGAGATTACCTTGAAATAGTTATTTATAACATTTATTCTTGATTTTTCTTCTAAAGCTTGGCTTTTAATTAGATAAGAACTAATTTTAAGTACCCAAAAAACGTTAAATGCTTTTTAAGAAAAAATATTTTTTCCTGTTAATAGTATTAGCATTCAGCTTTATAAATATTGCTCATGCACAAATTCAAATCAATAGTACAAGTTTGAATTTGTGCACAGGCAATTCGGGCTTCTTCTTCGTTCAAAATAGCAGTCATCCGAATTCAACTTATCAATGGCAAGATTCAACCACTATTGGTTGGTCAAACATAACCAACACAAATAATTTTATTGGTGTTACGAATGATACTTTATTTTTATTTAATGTTAATACCTCATTAAATAACTTAAAAGTAAGATGCATTATTGATTCCGCAGCTTTAAGTACAAGAAGAGATACTACTAAAGCCGGATTGATAATTATTTATTCTCCAATCATTGCTCCAAAAATTAAAAAATCGCAAAGTATCTGCTATAACTCTATTCCTGATTCTATTCTAGCTACACATCCTGCATCAGGTGCAGATGCTAATTTTACATATCAATGGCAAACTGCAAGTTCTTTGAATAATTTTACTGATGTCGTTGGTGCAGATTCTTTATCACTCTCTGTTTCTAATTTAACCGATACAGTTTATTATTACAGATTAAGAGCTACTTCTTTATTCGGATGTGGGATAGCTTATTCTGATACCATTAAAGTGATCGTTTTCAATAGCTTTAAAAAACCACTCATCAGTAGTAATCAAATTATTTGTTATAATAATATTCCTCAAAATTTATATTTAGTTAATTATAAAAATAGCGTCGATGGCAAGTTCAACTATCAATGGCAAGTTTCAACAAATGCTATAACATTTAATGATCTTGCAAATAAAATTGATACTCAATTAGTATTTAATCAAGCTCAAACTAGCTCATTTTACTATCGACTAAAAGTTACTTCTATTTCAGGTTGTGGTACACAATTTTCAGATACAGTATTCATTAAAGTATTACCTAATATAATTCGACCTGTCATTGGCTCATCACAATTTCTTTGCTTCAATGAAGTGCCTGATACTTTGAGAATGACTAATAGAGCTAAAGGTGCTGATTCTTTGTTTACATATCGTTGGCAAGAATCTTTAAATGGTATTAATTGGCAGTATCTAAATAATGCTACAGACACTTTCTTAAAGTTAAACATCCAAACAACAACAAAATATTTTAGAATTGCAGCATTCAATTCATGCGATACTGTTTTTTCTGACTCTGTTAAATTAACAGTCTATGCACCATTGAGCGCTGGTATAATTAAGAATGACCAATCAATTTGTTATAATTCTACTCCACAGTTTTTAAGTTTTCAAACATTACCAAGTGGTGTAGACGGATTGTATGCCTATCAATGGCAAGTATCTACTGACTCTATTAATTTTACAGATATAGTTAGCGCAACAAATTCTATTTATCAACCATTTGCTTTGCTGCAAACTAGATACTATAGATTAAAAGTTATTTCTTTTTCTGGCTGTGGTTTCGACTATTCCAATATTATCAAAATTCATGTATATGATGAATTTATTGCAGCTCAAATAAACACTAATACTGATACCATTTGTTATGGTTATACTACCGATACATTGTTCATGTCAACTTTCCCGAAAGGGGCTAATGGTATCTACTCTTATCAATGGCAATCTTCTACTGATAACGTAAATTTCTCAAATATAAATCTTGCTAACAGTACAAAATTTATTTCTAGTAGATTGTTTCAAACTACTTTTTACAGAGTATTGATTGCTTCGAATTGCGGATTAGTAATTAGCAATGTTGTTAAAGTAGTTGTATTTAGTAATATCAATAAGCCCGTACTATCAATTAAACAAACAATTTGTTATAATACAGCACCAGATACCATTAGAGTTGTAGTGCCAGCAAGTGGTGCAGATAATAAATTTACCTATTCGTGGTTTCAATCGAGTGATGGTTTCAACTGGACAATCATACCGAATGTGAATGTCTTAAAATACAATCCAGGTAAATTAACAAGTTCAAAATATTACAAAGTTCTAGCACAGAATAAATATTCATGTTTCAGATTTTCTGATTCAGTATATATCAATGTGTATAATGAATTTAAGGCAGGTATCATTTCTAGTGATCAAATTGTATGCTTCATGAACGAATCAGATACTCTTCGATTCAATCAATTACCTTCTGGTGCCGGAGAAGCTTTTGCATACCAATGGCAAGTGTCTACTGACTCCATTAATTTTACAAATATTATAGCTTCAACAGGTCAAAAATTTAAAGCACCAAAATCAGATCATACTAAATTTTATAGAGTGCGTATTACTTCTAATTTCGGATGTGGGGTGATTTATACCAATATCGTTAGAATAAAAGTTTATGAAAAATTTATCGGCGCTGCAATTTCTGGTAATGATACAATTTGTAAAGATTCAATTCCTAATAAATTTACTACGATAGCCTTACCTAAGGGAGGGAATCTAAAATACTTTTATCAATGGCAGTTATCGATTGATGAAATTAATTGGGAGAATATTCAGAATGCAAATTTAGATTCATACCAACCGCCAAAATTGTATACCACAACTTTTTATAGATTGATTAATTTTTCTGGTATGAATTGTGGCTTTGATACTTCTAATATTTTAAAAGTTTTAGTTCAAGATTTGCCCGATACGACTGAAATAGTTGGCTATATTGAAGTATGTAAAAATCAAAAAGAGCTATTTTATAAATTGCATAGAACAAATGATGAGTATAAATATAGATGGTTTATCAGTAAAGGTGAGATTTTAACAGATGATCAATCTAATGCCATTTTTATAAATTGGGGTGAAATTGCTGGAAATGATACTATAAGAGTATTGCAGTTTAATAAAACTACTGGGTGTTATAATTATATGTTATTACCTATAGTAATTAAAGAAGTACGTGCTCCAAATAAAACAAAAATTATAAGAAAGTCTATAACAAATATTCTAGTATGTGAAGATTCAACAGACGGAATAACCTATCAATGGGGTTACATAGAAAAAGGCTCGCCTACTATGTATGATATACCAAATGCAAATTTAAGATATGTCGTATTGCCTCACACTTTCGACACAAGTCGATATGTATATTATGTACGAACAGCCAATGGCTCATGCGGTACCAATACTTTCTATAATTATTATGATCCTTTAATATTTAATTCAATAGAAGAAGAAAAAATTGATATTAATATTTTTCCTAATCCAAGTAATGGTACTTTTAAAGTAACCGGACTTAATCATAAAGATATCTCAATTTATATATATGATGTACTAGGTAGAAGTCAATTGTACGAACTAAATGAAAATGAAATTAGTTTAACACAAGCACAGCCTGGTGTTTATTTTGTATTAGTCTACCATAAAAATAAAAAGTATAGTAAACGAGTTGTAATAAAATGAGGTATAAGATTTTAATACTTTTTGTTTTAATATTTCATTCGTTTTATTTGAAAGCTCAAGTAAATAATTACGATTCTTTATCTACTCTGGTCTATAAAAATGCTTATCAACTTATTGATGATTATGAATTGACTTCTCATTTCAAAAACGATACAGATTACATACATTTCCATAAATTATTTAGAAATAAGACTAGCATGATATTTAATGATATTATGCCCGACAATAATTTAAATCAAAAAATTAGCGTTCAAGATTATACTTATCTAGCTAAAAAATATTACTCTAGAAGAATGGGTGTTTCTATTATACCTTATGATAAGAGTACAATTTCTTTTGATAGAGATAATTACGGAAGTTTTGTTTTTCATGCTCAAAAAATCATAGATGCATATACTCGACAAGGCATTCATTACAACGATACATTTAATATTAGAATAGAAATATTTTTTAATCATTTTTTAAATAAATACTGGATAGCCGATATACATTCATTAGAGAAGAATGAGAAATACATGGTTGTTCAACCTTTTATTAATTCAACATTTACTTCAAAAAATATTTATAACGATACTGTTCTAACTTCAGCTGGTGAAAAATTCGCAGTTGAACCTAATGGTTATTTTTTAATTAAAGATGTGCCTCCTTCAAAAGAATATGTATTCATACCTCAATCTAATCAAGTATTATTCAAAAGATATAGAAGTCCGGTTTACCTCAGCATAATCAAGAAAAAAAACAACATCGATAATAATATTGTACCTATTAAATTTTGGAAATGGACAGTTCATACTGACCTTAGTACAGAATTCGGTATTATAAAAAATTCACCAGTCAATATTGTCGATAACCCGTATAAAATCAATGTAATTAACAGGCTATCTATCTCAAATAAGATGCTAGTTAGTTTAATGTATAGAAATAGTAATGCAGGAAATTGGCAGATTAAATTCGGAGCCGGTTTTGATATTTTTAATTATGACTTATATATGCCAACTTATATAAATTCATTTCCAGCAGTTGATCCAGATGGTGACTCATATTTAAGAATTATTGAATTAAATAATTTGCATGAATTTAACAGCTTAACCTATTTAACATTTCCATTAATTTTACAAAAGGGATTTGCCTTTAATAAAAGCACAATAAGTGTAAATGTAGCTTACTACTTTATGAAGTCTTATGCAGGCAGTTATTTAGCTAGCTCAGAGGCACAATACTCAGGTTATTACGATTATCTGTTTAATCTAATAATATCAGAAAATGGAGTTTATGACTTTGGCGCATATAATGTAAGAACAGTTGCTACACCTTTATTACCAAACTCGTTTGTAAGTGCATACGGATTTGGAATTGATTATTCTTATAGCCTAAGTAGATTTATCTCAATCAATTCTGGTTTAAATTATAGAAAGAGTATCGATTATTTATTTCAATCAAATAATTCTAGTTTGAGCAGAACATCTAATGAATTAAATAGTATAAGTAATATTAGTAATACTTTTCAGATTAGATATACTTCGTTGTATTTCGGACTTACAATTAAAATCTAATTAATTTATTGGTTGGCTTTGTTCTTGGCTTCGAATTCTCTCACCAATTCTTCTGCACTCTTGCCTGAATTTGCTAATGCAGTTTTTGCTTCTTGATATAATTTGTGATTAGGGTATTCTTTAATAAACTTATTGAAATGATAATCTGCGTTTTCCTTATCTTGTAAATGAGTGTCAAATATAAAACCACATATAAAAATACTTTCAGGTCTTTTCTTGAAGTTTGGGTATATATTGTATACGTCTTGAAATCTTCTAATAGCTGCTTCGTATTGACCTAGTCCACTTAGCACCTCACCTGACTTGAATAATAGCTCTGGAGAATTTGCATCATCTCTATAAGTTTTTGCATAATTATCACATTTCTTGGTGTATTCAAACGCAATGCTGTCGTTCAAACCCATATCGTCAGCAAATAAAGTTTTTTCAATAGATTTAATTTCACTATATAATTTGTCTTTTTCGCTTCCGCAAGAAGATAATATAACTGTTATAATTAATAAGATGTATATGCTTTGCTTTTTCATAGTATTTATCAATAATTTTCAATTTTTGAAGATAGAAATTTATACATACTTTTGAAATATGAAAAAGGTATTTATCTTTTTAATGACCATGTTTTTATTGCTGAATTCTATCGGCTATAATGTCTATGCTCATTATTGTGGTGATGACCTTCGAGAAACTAGCTTAATAGTCGAAACAGAAAAGTCTTGTTGTGAAGATGAATCTGAACCTATGGAATGTTGCGATAATAAAGCTCATCATGTAAAAATTGAAGATGATTTTTTAAAAACTGTTAATGCAGATCTTGAGCATCCTACTTATGCTATCATAACATGGTTTTTTCAATATCAATCAATTGTAGATACAGAAAGTAAGACTATTGTTAACTATGATACAAGTCAATACTTTAGTTCCTATCAAAACCTAAATATTTTATACTCTAATTTTCGTATTTGATTATTACACTGATTTATCAGTTGTAATTCTATTAATTTTATTATATCAAATACAATGAAAAAAATATTCCTATTTATAATTATTTTATTTTTTACACATTCAATTTTTGCGCAAAAGAAATTGAATGGTAAAGTGCTTGACCCACAAAATAAAGGTATTGATGGTGCAAGTGTATACTGGATCAATACTAACAATTTAGTATTCTCAGATTCAAAAGGTAGTTTTGAAATTGATTCTTTTGGAATTAATGATAAACGTTTAGTCGTTCAAATGATCGGTTACTTTACTGATACATTTTCTTCTTTTTCTAAGAAAAATAATTTTATTCTTAATAAAACTGTAACACTTAAAGATGCAGAAGTTGTATTCGAACGTTCAGGTACAATGATTTCGATGCAACCTATAAAAACTGAAATCATCACGATCAAAGAATTGAAAAAAGCAGCATGTTGTAACCTAGGTGAAAGTTTTGAAACGAATGCTACAGTTGATGTTACTTATAAAGATGCATTAACAGGTAGTAAAGAATTACAAGTCTTAGGCCTGTCTGGATCATACATTCAATTGCTTACAGAAAATGCTCCGCAGATTTCGGGATTAGGTATTACATACGGATTGAATGGTATACCAGGCACACAAATTGAAGCAATTAATATCGTTAAAGGTCCCGGTTCTGTAATCTTTGGTCCAGAATCTATGAGCGGCATGATCAACGTTGATTTGAAAGATCCAGAGAAAGCAGATCAATGGTTCGTTAATGGATATCTAGATGAAAATTTAAGACGTGAAATCAATATTGATAATGCTACAAAAATCAACGATGAATTAAGTGCATTCACATCTTTTCATATCGATGACATGACTGCGAAAGTCGATGAAAATGGTGATACATTTTTAGATATGCCTTTAGTTAGAAATATCAATGCTCTTAGTAAATGGAAGTACAATAATGCTCGCGGATTAATGTCGCAATTATCGTTTAAGTATTTGAATGAGCAAAGAATGAGCGGACAAACGAATTATGATTATGATCGTACTTATGCCGATATGAGTTCGTGGGGTCAAAAAATCAAGACCAATCGATATGAAGTTTATGGTAGAACTGGTTATGTGATTCCAACAGCTAGGTATCAAAGCATAGGCTTACAATATTCATATGTTTACCATGACCAAAATGGTTATTATGGTATTAGGAAATATGATGCTAATCAAAATTTATTAAATCTTCGTTTAATTTATAATACTGAAATTGCTGAGAAGCATTCATTAAATGTCGGACTTAGTTTTAAGAACGAATTTATCGATGAACAATTTGATACATTAAATTTAGACCGCTCTGAACAAACACCTGGTGTATTTATCGAAGATACTTACAAAATAAATCCGCGTTTAACATTAATCGCTGGCTATCGTGCAGATTATATGGCATCTAAATGGTATCATACGCCAAGAGCTAATATTAAATATTCTATCGATGATCAAACTGATTTAAGAGTAAGTGCTGGTTATGGTGTTAGATTACCACATGTACTAGCTGAAAATCCGGCTTTGTTAGTAAGCTCTAAACCTTTTGTAATTCAAGGTCAGTTATTAGCAGAACGTTCTTTTAATTATGGTATTAACTTACATAGAACATTCACTATGTTATATAGAAAAGGAAGCATCGGATTTGATTTGTACCGCACTGAATTTGAAAATCGACTAAGAATAGATCTTGATAAAGATCCACTCTCAGTTTACGTTTACAATTTATCAAACGGTTCATTCTCTAATACCTTTCAAGCAGAATTCAGTTATAAAATATTTAAAACTGTAGAAATGAAATTTGCTTATAAGTATTTAGATGTTCAATCGAAGTTTAACGGTTCTTATATTAGAGATCCGTACATCGCGCAGCATCGTTATTTAACTATACTTTCTTATGAATCTTTTGATAGAAAATGGAGAGCGAACATTGGTTTCAATGTAGTTGGTTCTAAACGATTACCTAAAGTTCATCCTCATTTTGAAACTGAAAATTTACCTTTGAAATCTCCAGTTTATACAATAATCAATACTCAAATTACAAGAGTATTTAATAATTGGGAGCTTTACTTAGGTGCTGAAAATCTATTTGACTATAAACAAATGACACATTTACTAGGTTCTGATGACCCATATGGTCCGTATTTTGACGCTGCATATATATGGGGTCCTATGGATGGTAGAAGAGTATACATCGGATTCAGATATAAATTCAATAAGTCTAAATAATTTTTATAATATAAAATTGAAAAAAAATGAAAATCAAATTATTAATTATCACGCTACTTTTTATTTGCAAGGCTAGTTTTGCTCAAAAAGTAGATAGTATATATGCTAAAGGAAATTGTGAACATTGCAAAGAAAGAATTGAAGGGGTTGTTTCAAAATTAAATGGCGTTAAAAAAGTTGAATGGAAAACAGAAATTAATAAAGTGATTTGTGAATATGATCCATCACTAATAGACAATGATCAAATTCAAAAAAAAATTGCAGCAGTAGGACATGACACTAAAAAATACAGAGCAGATTCTAAAGTTTATAAAAACTTACCTGCTTGTTGTAAGTATGATCGTGATCCTGTTTCATCAAATTCAGCTATTCAAACATTTGAGTTTGCCATTGAAGGCATGACTTGTGCCGAGGGTTGTGCGAAAGGAATTGAAATGAATATCTATAAGCAAAAAGGTGTGAAATATTGCGAAGTGAATTATGATACCAAAAAAGCGAAAGTGATCTATGATTCTAACAAGGTAAATAATTCTCAAATCATTAATTGGGTAGAAGGTTTTAAACCATCAAAAGAAGAAGCTCCACACTATAAAGTGATTTACTAATCGATAAATCAATACCATAAATAAACCCAGTTTTTATTCTAACTGGGTTTATTTATTTTATATCCCTAATATTCAGCGTCTTGTAGCATTGTTTTTCTTTTATTTGGAATTAATCTAAATAAGATTAATCTTTGTCCTTGTTAAGACTTAGTCTAAATAAGGTTTTATATTTGCAAACATTTATATGAAAAACAAGATCTACCAATCAGTATTATTTATGTGCAGTATCGTCATTTTAACTGCATGCCAAAAAGACGAACAAGACCCTGCATCAACCTATGAAATCCCTACAAGTTACACATTCGATAATGTGAACTATTCAGGTCAAAGTCAGCGAATCAAAATGCTTGATGAATTAATTTTTGAAATTAGAAAAGGTAATAATGATGGCGTAATAGTAAATGCTACATTATTAAAGGAAATGTTTTCAAACATGAATAATCGTTTCTCTGATTCAACGTTAAATACTTCAGGTAAACAAATCAAAGACAAAACATTTTTATCAGAGCGAGCTTTATTCGAACAATATTTTGACTCTTTAGAAAGAGTTAGTGCTTCTATTAATACTGGTGCAAATGGTAAAGCCGGAAGAATATTAAGTATTGATGGAACTAGTAAATATCTTTTTGATGAAAATGGTATTGAATACAAAGAATTAATTGAAAAAGGATTGTATGGTGCATTCTTGTATTATCAAATTACCTCAATTTATTTATCAACCGAAAAAATGAATGTTGATAATGAAACAGTAATTCCAAATCAAGGAACAGCTATGCAACATCACTGGGACGAAGCATTCGGATACTTAGCAGTACCTATAGATTTCCCTACAAATGTGAATGGAATTAAATTTTTAAGTAGATATATTAATTCACGAAACGCGATTCTTGATTGTAATAAAACTATCATGAATGCATTTATTAAAGGAAGATCAGCTATTAATAATAAAGATTATACTACCAGAGATTTACAAATACAAATTATCAATTCTGAATTAGAAAAAGTAATGGCCGCTACTGCTATTAACTATTTAAATCAGGCTAAAACGAATTTTGCAGATGATGCTAAACGTAACCATACATTGTCTGAATGCTACGGATTTATATATGCGCTGAAGTTTAACACCAGAAAGAAAATTACTGAAACAGAAATTTCAGAATTAATGAATCTTTTAGGTTCTAATAATTATGAAATATCTCTAAATACAATTGAAACATTAAAAAACAGAATCGCTGAAATCTATTCTTTAGAATCGGTTAAAGATATTCTGTAATGAAACTATGAAAAAGAATTTACTTTATTTAGCCTTAACAATGTCAATCATCTTTACTTCTTGTAAAGATGATTCGTCATTAACAAAGAATGTAAACTTCGACAGAACAGGACTGTTAAGTCATTATGCTGACCATATTATTCCTCGTCATTATAAAAGTTTAAATAATTCAATTGATGAACTTGATAGCGTATGGACAAAATTTAAATCCAGTCCCTCAGAAGTTAATCTTACAATTCTTCAAAATGCTATGAATAATACCTATAAAGCATGGCAATTTTGTAGTGTTTTTGAAATAGGTCCGGCTGAACAAATATTGTTACGAGCAAACATCAATACATTCCCCACTGATACATTTCAAATTTCAAGTAACATACAAAGTCAAAATTACAACTTAAGTAATGCTTCAAACTTAGATGCAAAAGGCTTACCTGCGCTTGATTATTTATTCAATAAATACAATAACTCTGAAGATCAGATTACTTATTTATCTAATAACAAAAATCAACAATACATTAACAATGTTTTATTAGATGTAAAAGATAAAGTAGAATTTGTTTACTCAGCTTGGATATTCGGCAACTATCCTTCACAGTTTGTGAATAATAATGGAGTGGATGTTGGCAGTTCATTAGGCATGTTAGTTAATCAATTGAATTTCGATTATGAAATAATTAAAAATCCTAAAGTTGGTATACCTCTTGGTAAAAAAACAATGGGTGCTATTTTACCTGAAATGACTGAAGCTTATTACTCAGGTATTTCAAAAGAACTTATTTTATTAAACATTGAATCGATTCAAAATAATTTTAATGGCAATGTTACCTCAACAATTACAGGTGTCGGTCTCGATGATTATTTAGATGCTGTGAATGCTCAGCATAATGGAGTTAATTTATCAATCAAAATCAATGAGCAATTAAATATCGCTAAACAAAAAGTTTCTGCATTACCCGCAAACTTATCTGATGCAATAAGAACAAATCCTACTGCTGTTGAAGAAGCTTATAATGAAATACAGAAAGCAATCATTTACATGAAAACTGATATGCCCTCAGCACTAGGTATTATGATTACTTATCAAGATAATGACGGTGACTAGTGACAACGCTATATAATTACATAAACAAAAAAAGTAAAATAGAAACATTAGTGAGTTTTCGAATAATATTCGCACTCATGATGTTATATAGTACCATCCGTTTTATATCAAAGGGTTGGGTTTACGAATTTTATGTGAAGCCAGATTTTCACTTTAAATATTATGGCTTCTCTTGGCTCGAAGTATTGCCAGAACAAGCTATGTACGCTGTTTTCTTTTTTATGCTACTTTCTTGTTTTGGTATTTTATTCGGATGTTTCTATAGAATATCAGCTACTGTATTTTTTTTAACTTTTACATATGTTGAATTATTAGATCAATCAAATTATTTAAACCATTACTACTTTGTAAGTTTATTGGCATTCA
>JACCDK010496788.1_pt1 | contig 12563 bp, 8 predicted proteins | sample 7445871 | NCBI WGS metagenome assembly JACCDK01 (sample SAMN15323436, study PRJNA562643) | freshwater metagenome | isolation source: river surface water | place: USA:Blue River Watershed | collected 2017-08-15
ACGTGATCCTTATCTCTAGGAATAAAAGCTTTTCTGACTTCTTTTCCTTTATCACTTCTTACAGGGATATTTTGAAGATTAGGATTATTGCTGGCCAATCTTCCTGTTACGGCTACAGCTTGTCCGTATGTTGTATGAACCCTTCCTGTATTCGGATTGATTAACAATGGAAGTGCATCAACATAAGTTGATTTTAATTTTGTGAGCTCTCTGAATGTTAGGATATCAGAAACAATTGGAAACTGGTTGGCCAATTTTTGCAACACGTCTTCACCCGTAGCGTATTGTCCTGTTTTTGTTTTTTTGGCCTTTGGGTCTAGTTTCAATTTATCGAATAAAACTTCACCCAATTGTTTAGGCGAAGCAAGATTAAATCGAACGCCTGCAGTTTTATAAACTGCTTCCTCTGCCTGTTTTGCTTCTTTTTCAAGCTCTTTTGAATACTCATTGAGAAAATCAACATCAATTTTAATACCCTCGTATTCCATATCCACCAATACTTTGACCAAAGGATTTTCTACATCATTGAAAACTTTTTCTACTTCCTTTGTTTTCAATTGAGGCTGAAAAATATTTTTTAGTTGAAGCGTAATGTCTGCATCTTCCCCTGCGTATTCTTTTACCTTCTCTATTTCTACATCACGCATATTGCCTTGATTCTTGCCTTTTTTCCCAATCAGCTCTTCAATATGTATTGGTTCATATCCCAAGTATTTTACGCTCAGCAAGTCCATACTTCTTTTTCCTTCAGGCTCAATTACATAATGCGCAAGCATTGTATCAAAAATATTTCCTGCCAATTCAAATCCTAATCTCTTTAAGATCAATAAATCATATTTGATGTTTTGTCCAATCCATACTTTAGTTTTATCATCAAAAAGGGTTTTGAATTTTTCTAGTATGGCTAAGGTTTTTGTATCATCATCCGGACAAGGGACATAGCTAGCAGTTCCGGGTTTGACAGAAAAACTCATGCCAACAATCTTGGCAATATTCGCATCAATTCCAGTTGTTTCGGTATCAAAACAAATTTCTTCAGACTGTTGTAGTGTTTTGATTAATGCTACAATCTTTTCTTCACTATCAATCAGCTCATATGTATGTGGAGTATTATTGATGTTTTTATCTGCAACTAAAGGGGCCTCTTCTTCTAATTCTTCTTTAACTGTTGGTGCACTATTGCCAATAGGCGCAGCTCCAAATAAATCACCTTGAACAGGTGCTGTTTTTTCAACAGGACCAGCAATAGGAATGTCTTCACCCAAAATTCTTTTGCCAATGGTTCTGAATTCCAATTCACTGAAAATCTCTTTTAAAGAATCTTTATTGGGATCTTTTACTTTGAAATTTTCTTCGTGAAATTCAACTGGGACGGATGTTATGATTGTAGCCAGCTTTTTACTCATGATTGCAAGGTCTTTTCCCTGTCTTACTTTTTCACCAATCGATCCCTTGATGCTATCAGCATTTTCCAATACTTTTTCCAGTGAACCAAATTCTGCCAAAAGTTTAGCAGCTGTTTTTTCTCCCACTCCTGGTATTCCTGGTATATTATCAACGGCATCGCCCATCATTGCAAGCATGTCAATGACCTGATCTACGTTTTGAATGTTCCATTTTTCACATACTTCATGTGGACCAATGATCTCAACATCTCCACCCTGATATGGCGGTTTGTATATTTTGATGTTTTCGGAAACCAACTGACCATAATCCTTATCTGGTGTAACCATGTAAACATGATAGCCAGCTTTTTCTGCTTGTTTTGCGAGTGTACCAATTACATCATCTGCTTCAAATCCATCTGTTTCTATGATCGGTATATTAAAGCTTTCAATAATTTTTTTGATATCTGGAATAGAAGCAAGCAGATCTTCAGGAGCTTCTTGTCTGTTTGCTTTATAATCTGCATAATCTGTATGACGTTCTGTAGGTGCAGCAGTATCAAAACAAATTGCCATATGACTTGGCTTTTGTTTATTGATCAAATCAACCAATGCATTTGTAAATCCAAATTGCGCATTTGTATTTTTCCCTTTACTTGTAATCCTTGGATTACGTATCAGGGCATAATATGCGCGAAAGATCAATGCAAATGCATCCAACAAAAAAAGCCTTTTTTCCATTTTTAAAATTTCGAATCTATAAAGTAAGGCAACATTTTTCTCCAGGTTGGCCAATCATGATGAATATCATGGGCCCAGATTTCAAGATCATGCGGAATTGATTTGTTATGCAATACTCCCGAAAATCTCCTGTTTGCCTCTGGATCTTCATGTGATCCACTCCCCGAAGCTATGATCATTTTGCCACTTCTTATTTTTTCAAGTGTTTCATGATCTGTTAAATTGGGTATATAGTGAATGGGTGAGTTAAAATAAACCTGATCATCATAGTATCCATCTGTATATTCCATTAAATCATATACACCACTCATGGCAATGACACCTTTGAATAAATCCGGTCTTTTTAAAAAAATATTCATTGCATGAAGTGCTCCAAAGGAGGCGCCAGTAGTTATGATGGACGTCTCATTTGAGGTGAAATTTTGTATAAATGGAACTACTTCATTAAAGATATATTCATTGAATTGATTTTGCCTGATGGCTTTGTGGGCTCCTTCCATTTGTTTATTCATCCAACTTTCAGTGTTGATGCTGTTAATGGAAAACACTTTTATTTTTCCTGCATCAATCATCGGAGCTAAGTGATGAATCAATTCAAATCTTTCATACTCAAGAAAATCAGCTGCTGCAGTGGGGATCATCAATAAGGCAAATCCATAGTGACCATAAACTGCTATGGGCATTTCTTTTTGTAAAGCAGGACTATACCATTGATGAATTTCTCTAACCATTATGGCACAACTTTAATGATTCCTCTCATCACGGATGCATGACCTGGGAATGTGCAAACAAAGGTGTACTCACCCGGAGTAGTGGGTGCTATGAAATAAATAGACTCACTTGTTTCCGGTTGAAGCAGTGCTGTATGATAAAGTACTTTTGAAGAATTAGGAACATAATTCATTTCTGAACCTTTTAATCCGAGCTTTAAAGCTTGTGATGCAACGTCATCCGCTGCACCTGGTGCTACGATTACAACATTGTGCGTCATGTCATCATTATTATTGAAGATCAACCTGACTTTAGAACCAGCTTTCACTTCAAAATTGGTAACATCATATTTCAGTCCAGGTTTTGTTCCCAGTTTTAACACTCTATCTGGCTGCGTCCAATCTGCAGGCATACTTGTCTGCCTTTTTTTCGTAGCAACCGTTTTACCCGATGGGGCAGGCTTCATATCATGATGCATCCCAGCATGCATATTTATTTTTTCAGTTGATTTTAAAGTTGTTTTATCTCCTTCAGGGATATTGTTCAACGTATAATATGCGAAGTCATGTAAAAGTGATTTCTGATCTGTTGATTCTAAGTTTGCAATCCTGATCTCATGGATATATCCAGGTATCAAGCTGTCCAAAACGAGTTTTACTTTTCTTCCATCTTCGGATGGTACAATTCCAATAATTTTTCTTGGACGATTGTTGATAATAGGACTGCCGTATTGATGATGGTATTTATATATAAAACTGTTCACAGTATAATTTTTTACATCTTTCAGTTTCGATGCATTTACGGGTAAAGTGAATTCTACTTCAAATCCATCAGGAAGTGCATGGATATTTTTCATTTCAAATGGAGTTTCTCCATTCCATACCAATCGCTGTAGTGCATACTCAGCCTTTCCTGTGCTTGCCCATCCTCTGCTTGTCATTCCACCAAAAATAGAACCGTCAATACCCCAACGTAATCTAACGAGTCCAGATGCAAACCCTTCATAAAAAGGATAACAAGCACCTTGGTATTTCCCATTTACTTTTTCAAGTGACATTCTCATAATTTTTGAATGTCCTTGATCTGCAACAAAATATTGTCCATTAAAAGGACCGAACGCGCCGTTTGTTTGATCTTCAATTATATCTGCAGTTGAAATTCCCATGATGGTATGTGGTAACCAAACAGCAGGAAGTTTTAGAGCCTTGATTGTTTTTGCAGCTTCATGCATCGGCTGACCATTATCAACAACTTTTAAATCTTCTTTAGTCAACTTCAATGGAGATTCAGGTTCTTTTGTCCAATTGAGTCCACCTGCATTTCCAGCAAAATCACCCTTTTCCAAATGTGTAACTCTTCCACTCCCAACCCAGTCACCTTGATTCTCTGCATAGAAAACATCATTGTTGCTATTTACTGTAAATCCGGCTGGGGATCTCAATCCAGTTGCAATAGGTTCTTGCGTACCATCATTTTTTATTTTAAGTAACCAGCCATGCCATTTGCCTAAACCATCACCATATCCAACCCAAGCAACGTTTAGTGTAACAAACATATCTCCATTCTTATCAAATACAGGTCCGTATGCATATTCATGATAGTTGCCACTCAGTTGAAACAGAGTAATTGGCGTATAACTATCTGCTATGCCATCGCCGTTTTTATCTTCAATCTTGGTTAATTCACCGCGTTGAGTACAATAGAATGCCCCATCTCTGTATGCCAAGCCCAGTACTTCGTGTAGGCCAGAAGCAAATCTGCTAAAATGTGGTTGTCCGTTTCCGTATGCATTTTGAATGATCCAGATTTCACCTCTTCTTGTTGATGCAGCAATTCTTCCGTCTGGCATTACAGCAATACCGCCAACTTCCAATTTTACATTATCGGGAATGGCGACAGTTTTTAATGCGTAAAAATCTTTCTCTGATTGTACTACATTTTTTTGGGCATTTGCAATGCAAAACACCGTTGAAAAAAATGATGCTAGAAGTATTTTATTGAACATATAGATGTTTTCTTTTTATATAAATATGTTTACCAAATCAATTGATATTGAATTTTTTCTTTTGCAGATAAAATCAGCACGCGCTGACCTAGATAAGTTTCAATATTGGGTATAACACTTGTACCAACTTGGATGAAATATTTTTGATCGTCAATCGCATATACACCATTTCCTAGTGGAGTAATGCTTGAACCTTGTGCAATTCGGATCAATGTTTTTTCTTTGCCATCTCCCTCAACCTGAATTGTTCTGCTCAATCCTCTTCCATTTTCATTTGGCGTAATCTGATCTTCAATTTTCAAATTTTTATAATTGTATTTGAATGTAGGGTATCCTTTTCCTGAAATATCATATCCCTTGTATTGATAAGCTGCAATAGAATCTTTCGTTGCAGTTCTTTCATAAACAGGACAATTTCCAACAAGATCAATTGATGCACCTAAAGGTGAAGCTGTTTGTGGTTCACCTCTTTCGTACCACATGTCAGTTGCATTTAGAAAATTTCCTTTCCATATTTTCAACATTGCACCTTGTAATAAATCATATGCATAATGCAATTGTGTAGGGTCTCCTACTGATAATACATGTGTTAATTTTTTATTGTTATGATACATGAAGGATCTGATGATTTCAGGATTCCCGATTGCCTTAACCTCTACCAATGGTGCAGGAGTTCTATCAGGCATTGATGCTGGAGCATGAAGTGCAACTGCCCTACTGTTGGGCTTTTCGACATATAAAGAAAATCCAGGAGGTGCCCAGTTTACGTCTTTGCTGATCCAAATTTTAAATTGATGTGAACCTGCATCCAAGTCAATGTTGCCTGTTAATGGATCTGCGCCTATCCAAGTCCAGTTTGGCTCAATTACTTTTTTACCATCTATTTCCAGACTGCCATCTCCCGTATGCAACATAGAGAAAGTATAAGTGTCTTTTGAAGGCACATTTATTTTTCCTTCAAATTGTAAATAGAACTGATCTCTTGCAGAAGCAAGTCTACCGTCTAATGATTTTATTTTTCCAAAGCTTGTAGGTTTTGTTTTATTGGCTTCATCTGGAGTTTTTGCAGATTTTTCAAAATAAGAATAGTTGATATCACTGAGTGTGACATTTAATTCATCTTGAGGAGCGTATTTAAAATTTTTAAATGCAATCTGACCATGATCACCTTGAATCATCAATGGACCCATTGCCGTTTCATTTTCAAATGCAGGTGATCTAGTTGGTCCGCTTACAATGATGTTTTCATGAATCGTAACACCATTCAAACGAACGTAATTGAATTTTGCGTTTGTAATTTTTTTTCCGCTTGCATCAAATCTTGGGGCCTGAAATGATATTTCCATATGCTGCCATAATCCTGGTGCAAGTCCAGCATTGGTAAGCGGCGCACTTCCTTCATAGCCTTTTTCATTTTTCCATCGTTCATAAATTCCACCAACATCACTGAATGTTGGAAGTTTTACACCCCAGCTATCATTGATTTGAACTTCATAACGGGATTGAAGATAAATGCCTGAGTTAGCACCTTTAGGGATCATGAAATCAAAATCAAGTACGATATCACCATGTTGCAGTTTAGTAGTCAGATGATGTCCTGGTTTATATTTGATTGCATGAGAAAAATCATTGAAGAGAATTCCCTGTCCTCTTGCAATATTTAGAGAAGTGTCCGAGAAACTCGATTGAACTGCTCCGATGATTTTCCAGTTTGATGAAGGGTTATCAAAACTTTCAAGAGAACTTAATGAAAGCTCTTTAAATCTTGGTTTTACTTTTTGAGCATCAGCAGAAAATAAAATAAATAATAACAGGAGTGAAAGACATGAAATTTTCAAGCGCATGTTGAAGAATTGAGTATATGTGAATTTACTCAATTCGTGTATTATTTCGAGCTGAATCTTAGGATCCTTTTTTCATTTCGTCGAGCTTATGTTTTGCTTCAAACATCAGGTCGCGCAATCTTGCAGCTTCCATGAAATCAAGGTCTTTTGCTGCTTTTTCCATTGATTTTTTGAGTTTGGCAACATGTTTTTCCATTTGGGGGATGGTAGTATAACTGCCTTGCTCTTCTGCCACCATATCACTGAGGTATTTTTCTCCTACAGCTGCCAATGCATTTTTTTCATCATAACCTTTGATATCCAATACTGAGGTTTGAGCCATTACCTGTTCTATGCTCTTGCTTACCGTCATTGGAGTAATGCCATGTTCGCTATTGTAATCAATTTGTTTTTTTCTTCTTCTCTCTGTTTCATCAATTGTTTTTTGAATGCTGCCGGTGATTTTATCTGCATAAAAAATTACTCTGCCCTCAGCATTTCTTGCAGCCCTTCCCGCTGTTTGTGTCAATGATTTTTCATTTCTCAAAAAGCCCTCTTTATCAGCATCTAAAACCGCTACCAGAGAGACTTCTGGCAAATCGAGACCTTCTCTCAGCAGGTTCACTCCAACCAATACATCAATATCACCCAGTCTTAATTGTCTTAAAATTTCAACCCTTTCTAATGTATCAACTTCAGAATGAATGTATTTTGATTTGATATGTATGCGTTTCAAATATTTATCCATCTCCTCAGCCATTTTTTTGGTGAGGGTTGTAACCAAAACGCGATCACCCTTCTTAACCGTTTTATCTATTTCATCCAGTAGATCATCAACTTGATGATGACTTGGTCTGATTTCAATGGGGGGATCTAGGAGGCCAGTCGGACGAACAACTTGTTCGACGACAACACCTTCTGTTTTATTGAGTTCATACTCTCCGGGCGTTGCTGATACAAATACCGCCTGGTTGATCATTTGTTCGAATTCATTGAAGTTAAGTGGACGGTTATCCAGGGCTGCAGGGAGACGAAATCCATAATCGACCAAAACCAACTTTCTGCTTCTGTCTCCACCATACATTCCACTGACTTGAGGGATGGTTTGATGACTCTCATCAATAAAGCACAGATAATCTTTTGGAAAATAATCCAATAAACAGAATGGTCTTGTGCCGGGCAACCTTCTGTCGAAGAACCGTGAATAGTTTTCGATACCACTGCAATAGCCCAGTTCTTTGATCATTTCAATATCAAAGTTTACACGTTCACTCAAACGTTGTGCTTCTATCAGTTTTCCAGTTTCTTTAAAATATTGCACTTGTTTGTTCAGTTCATCCAGTATTTCTGAAATCACCTGATTAATGATTTCTTTTGGTGCGAGGTATAGATTTGCCGGGAAGATAGCAGCATGTTGGAGACTGCCTATTCTTTTACCAGTTGAAATTTCAAGCGTTTCAATACTTTCAATTTCATCTCCACAAACTGTAATGCGGTATCCAATATCCAGGTATGGAAGATTAATATCAACTGTATCTCCCTTTACCCTAAATGTTCCACGCTTAAAATCCAGTTGTGTCCTCTGATACAGCGAGTTTACAAGTGCATGAAGAAATCCTTGTCTGCTGATAATTTGTCCCTGATGAATCCGTACTATTCCATTTTCAAATTCAGTGGGATTTCCCATTCCATAAATGCAACTCACAGATGCCACAACAATGATATCTCTTCTTCCACTCAATAATTCTGAAGTAGCATGCAATCGAAGCTTATCCAGTTCCTCATTGATGGAAAGATCTTTTTCAATCTACGTATCGCTGACAGGCATGTATGCCTCTGGTTGATAATAGTCGTAATACGATACAAAATATCCAACAGCGTTGTTCGGGAAAAATTGTTTGAACTCTCCGTATAGCTGTGCAACAAGTGTTTTGTTGTGGGTGAGAATCAGTGTGGGTTTTTGGACCTGTTGAATCACATTCGCCATGGTGAATGTTTTTCCAGATCCTGTAACACCTAATAAAGTTTGATAACGTTCTCCAAGCTGAATGCCTTCCACCAGTTGACGAATGGCTTCTGGCTGATCACCAGCAGGTTGATAAGGAGCATGCAACTCAAAGGGCATTCTCCAAAATTAAATCATATCACTTGAATCGTTCAGGATGTATTTCATCAAATGATGTAATGGACTGAAAATATTTTCCAAATGACAGCAATTCTTCTTCTTTGAAGAGATTAGCAAGAAAGGTTATGCTGTTGGGCGTGCCCTGTTTATTCAATCCTGTTGGAAGACAAAGTGCAGGATGTCCGGTTAAATTGGTTATTGCAAGTTGTTTGCCTCCGAAGCTTGGTGTAATCACAACATCAAAATTTTTCATGGCTTGATTTGTCTTTTCCATGAGGATTGATCGGTGGCGCATGGTATTGATATATTCTACTGCTGGAATAGTTCTCGATTGTCTGAAGTAATTGGGCCAATCATTTTTGGTTTGTCTGGTCATTTGATCATCAATATTTAATCTGGTAAACGCATCAAATGCAGCAGCAGCTTCTGCTCCGATCACGAAGCCAATCATATCAAACTGATACGTTTCAGAATCTGGAAAATTCATAGGGTGAATTTCAACGCCAGCAGATTGCAATGCTTTTAAAACTGTCCACTCTTGTGCAGTGGAATCAAGTTTGTCAAAAATATTTTTTGCATATGCAATGCGAAGTTTCTTTACATCTTGAAGTGGGTTATAGTTGAATGCTGCATTAACTGCGCTTGCATCTTTGTTATCAGTACCGTGAATAAAACTGAAAACAGTTGCAGCATCTTCAGCGGATCTGCAAATAGGCCCGACCTTATCTAAGCTCCAACTAAGGGTCATTGCTCCTGAGCGACTGATGCTTCCAAACGTTGGTCGTAATCCAGTAGCACCACATGTATGACTTGGTGAAACAATTGAGCCATGCGTTTCTGTGCCTATTGCAAATGGAACGAGTCCTGCTACCGTTGCAGAAGCAGATCCCGCAGATGAGCCACTGGAGCCTCTTTCAAGGTTCCATGGATTTTTTGTTCTACCTCCAAACCAATAGTCACCCATTGCAAGGGCACCCAGAGTAAACTTAGCAACAAGCACTGCTCCCGCCTGTTTCAATCTTGCATATACATAAGCATCTTCTTCAATGACTTGATCTTTATATGGAGCAGCGCCCCAAGTTGTTTTGGTACCTTTTACAGCAAACAAATCTTTGAGTCCGTATGGAATTCCTTGTAGTGGTCCACGATCAATTCCTTTTTTGAAATCTTCATCAGCCTGATTTGCTTGTTGCATTGCGATCTCCTCCGTAATGCTTACAACGCACTGCAGTGTATCGCCATATTTTTTTATTCTGTTGATGAAGAATGATGTTAGTTCTTTTGATGTGATCAGTTTTTTTCTCAACAGCGAACCAAGTTGTTGGATGGAGTAAAATGCCAAGTCATTTTTATTGAAAGGCAATTGAATGTTTTTATTGTATTGCCAATTGATTTTTTGTTGGGTGGCATTATCTGGTTGTAATTTTTGTGCCATGCTCATTCCAACACTATTGTTCAATGGCAATAAATGCATTTTGCTGTATTCTATCAGGTTATCCTTTAGATCAGGAATCATCATTTCAATTTCTTTGTCATTGAATTTCAAATCCATCAATGTGCTCACCTGTTGCACAGTTGATTTTGAAATGCTGTCTTGTGCATAAATAGAATGACCAATCAATAGTAAGGCAGTAAAAACGTATTTCATATTATTATTTAACGTCGCGTTTCAAATAAGTTGAGTAATCTGGTATTGAGCAAGTATATTCTTCGAACATTAATGGTGAGGTTAGAATAAAATCAGCTGTTGCACGATCGCAGGCAAATGGAATATTCCAGGTTACTGCCAATCTCAGTAAGGCTTTGATATCTGGATCATGGGGTTGTGCTTCCATAGGGTCCCAAAAGAATATTAATGTATCTACATTGCCTTCAGCAATCATAGCTCCAATTTGTTGGTCACCACCAAGTGGACCGCTCAATAATTTTTTTATTGATCGATCTAATGCTTCCTCCAGTAATTTTCCAGTTGTACCTGTTGCCAGAAGTTCATGCTTAGAAAGTGCAACTTTATTATAGACAGCCCAATCGATCAGTTCCTTTTTTTTATTGTCGTGTGCAACCAATGCGATTCGTTTTCTTTTGTTGAGCGCTCTCTTTTTTTCCATTTTGGATAATTAAGTAGGAAAGTTAATAAAAAACCGCATCCTGATTAAGGGATGCGGTTAATATCAAAAACCCATCTGATACTTATGTTGTTTGCATTTCTTTCAGCTTCTCTCTGATCTTGGCTTCGATTTCATTCGCCATTTCAGGATTGTCAATGATCAGTTGTCTCACACTATCACGTCCTTGTCCCAGTTTATCACTATTGTAACTGTACCAGCTACCGCTTTTTTGAAGGATGCCCAATTCAACACCCATGTCAATGATCTCACCTGATTTGGAAATACCCTCGCCGAAGATGATGTCAAATTCTGCTGAGCGGAAAGGAGGAGCCACTTTGTTTTTTACCACCTTTACTTTAACGCGATTTCCGATGGCTTCTTCACCGTCTTTGATTTGTGCAGCTCTGCGGATATCGAGACGGACAGATGAATAGAATTTCAATGCATTACCACCTGTTGTCGTTTCAGGATTCCCAAACATCACACCAATTTTTTCACGCAATTGGTTGATGAAAATGCAAATGGTATTTGTTTTGCTGATGGTGGCAGTCAATTTTCTCAGTGCCTGGCTCATTAATCTCGCATGTAATCCCATTTTGCTGTCACCCATCTCTCCTTCCAATTCACTTTTTGGAACCAACGCTGCTACAGAGTCAATCACCACCACATCCAACGCACCAGACAGAATTAATCTGTCGGCTATTTCAAGAGCCTGCTCACCATAATCAGGCTGAGAGATCAGGAGATTATCGACATCAACGCCTAATTTTTTTGCATATACACTATCAAATGCATGTTCTGCGTCAATGATGGCACACATTCCACCTTTTTTTTGCGCTTCCGCTATCACATGGGTTGCAATGGTAGTCTTACCAGAACTTTCCGGTCCGTATATTTCTATCACCCTTCCTTTCGGCAAACCGCCGATGCCGAGGGCTGCATCTAATCCAATTGATCCTGTTGAAACCACTTCAATTTGCGCTTCACCTTTTTCATTCATCATCATCACGCTACCTTTCCCATAATCCTTCTCAATCTTGTCCAGCGTGAGTTTCAGCGCTTTTAATTTTTCATTGTTTGACATAATAATAATTGTTTGAGAGGGTAAAGATAAACCATCCAAATTTAATAAACTAATTTTTTTAGCATTTTTTCCACTAAAATTATTAGTGTTTTATACAAAAAACCCTGCTGGAAAAACAACCAGCAGGGTAGACATGAGAAAACAAACAAGAATTTTCGGCAAGCAGCCGACAACAAAATTCTCTTCAAATTAATGATTTCATAGCACCGCTAAAAATTTAGTTACCCACATCCAGCTTAATTTTATATCAATTAAACCCGCTTTATGAAATACATTTTGCTCATTGCTTGTCTTTTTCAAATCAACACCGTCAACTGTCAACTGCCATCCCCTGTAACCCTTCCCAACGGATGGGCGCTTACACCTTTTGGAAGAAGTCTTCAATTGGGCGACCTACCGCTTAACATGGCTGTTTCGCATTCTGGCAAACGTTTGGCGGTAAGCAATAATGGGCAAAGCGGTCATTCCATCCAATATATTGATGTGGCTTCTGAGAAAATCCTACATGATATTGCTATTGATAAGGCATGGTATGGATTGGCATTTTCAGATGATGACCAATCATTATATGTATCAGCAGG
>JACCDK011834444.1_pt1 | contig 12561 bp, 10 predicted proteins | sample 7445871 | NCBI WGS metagenome assembly JACCDK01 (sample SAMN15323436, study PRJNA562643) | freshwater metagenome | isolation source: river surface water | place: USA:Blue River Watershed | collected 2017-08-15
AAAGACAAGTTTGAAAAAAATTTAGCAAACATCAAAAAATACATTTCCGAAAATCCAATAGTAACATTCAAAGATAAGAATGAAGTATATAAATCCTATGATTTTTATGAAATTGGCCCATGGATTATTTTAGATCTTTTAAGAACTTTTGAAGGCGATTTTCATGAAGAAATGATAAATGCAATTATAGAAAAAGTTGAATCAGGAGAAGAAATAGAGCATAAAGTAATTTTAGATGTAATTAAAATTGCTTTGAGAATAAAGACAGAAATTTTTTTAAATGAATATATTAAATAAAATGTCAAAATCGACTGAAAATTCTATTCTTTATGAGAATGAATTGTCTCAGGTATCTTTAGTTATTACAAATTATATATATGATAAATATAAACTTCAGTATACAGAAATTAGTAAAAACTTTCATAATATAATAGAAGATAATGACAATTTTTTTGATGAAATAAAAAATGAAATATTTGGTCCAAAATTAAATCATTATGTTTATCTATTATTGGCTAAATGTAATTGTATTTGTCGAAAAAAAATAAATAAATATTGTTACTCCATATTTTGCAATAAAAAAAAATTCACACCTATTACAAATGAAAATAATTATAATAAATCTGCATTAAATCATAAAAGAAGAAATGTTAAATCAAAAAAAAATAAAAAAGAAGGTACTCAAGAAATCAAAAGAATAACTTTAGAGAAACATAATAATCTAATTTTATATAAAGAAAATAATTTTGAAAAATCAAAAGTTTTATTTGAAAATATTGTGTCTAATAATTCTAAAGATAAATTCAATAAATTTGTAAAAGATAATCTTTTACAAAATAGTTTGTTAATAAATGAAATTAAATTATTTAATCAAAAAATTATTGAAAATGTTTATAATATTATTAAAAATGATTCATTTAATAATTCTATAAATGAATATCTAGATAAATTAATAAATGAATCACTTTTGGATAAAATATTGCTAAATACAAAATTAAAAGTTCTTCATAATTTATTTGAAATAGGTTTAAATTTAATTCCACCTGATGTTAAAAAATTTAAAAATCTAACAAAAAAAACAAATGATTATATTGATACAACTTATGGTGCAGGTATTTATTATCTACAAAATACGAGTTATTGTGGGTTTATAAGTGTTAAGGCGGTAAAAGAGGCATTTAAGGCTTTATTTGATAACGAAAAAATCACTTCTGTCAAGTTTACTGAAGACCATATCTACAGACGTAAACTTGCTGCTAATTATCTGAAAAATTCACATAACATTAATTTCTCAGACTTTAAACAAATTTATAAAGACAAATTTTCATTTATCTCATTTACAACAGCAAAAGAAAATCGAGGAATAACAAAATGGACGGATTCAATTGAGCTTATAAATATTGATTTTGAAAAGTTCAAGGATATATATGTTGAACAGTTAAGTAAACATGGTGTGAATTTAATTAAAACAAAAAATATTTATACGGGTAGCCATATGAAAACATTTGTGTATTTTTTATTTTTAGAAAAGATAAAAAATAAATACAAAAAAAGTGAAATCGAAGATATTGAAGCATCGGATATTAAACATTGGTTTAATCACTACACTAGTTTAATTAATTTATTTGAAAATGATTTAAATCTCATCTAGTTAATAATCATAATTTTTTTCAAATTAATAGATTTAAAATTGATAAAAACTTCTTCTTCTTTCCTGTCTTTAAAATAAGCAATAATATCTTTCTTATCAATATCATATGATAAAATATACTTTTTGTATTTAGAATTAGGGTAATATTTTGGGGCGTGATTTTTTGCGAACCAACACGCTTGTTCGTAGTCAAGTGTCCATGAATTGCCAATTAATAATTCTCTATCTTTTTCCTCTATTTGTTTTAATTTACTATCATAGCAAATACCTCTATAAATTTTACATTTATTTGAGAGTTTTAAAAAATGTTTCTTTTCTTCCTTTGACATCATTAGCCTGGGGTTTTTACCTATTTTAATAATTTCGGAATATTTTTTTCTATATGGGTAATGGTGGTCAACATATGTTAATAGCCAACTAAACATTTCATAAAACTTCTTATTGCCAATATTTTGATAAACTTTTTTATAATTTTTTAGAAACCATTCCATTTTTTTTTGTTTTTCCAAAATATTTAACACACCATCATAATCTTTTAATTTTAAATATTTTCTATATAATTTTAGAGTAGTCAAGTATTGAAAATTTACACATGCATTATTTGAAGTTTCATCAAATGGATCAATATCTTTATAATAGTTCTGACACAAAATATGGTTAATGAATAATTTACCATTTAATTCAATTATTGAATTTTGTAAATCTTCATGTAAAAATTCTGGAGTAAGATTATTTAAATCGATTTCCATATTCATTATTTTAAACTTGTTTTATTGATACAATTTTTGCAAATTCGCTAAATCGACCTAATAAAAATGATAATGCTTTATTTCTTTTCAAAACATCTTCTCCTTTATGTTTTTCGTGAACTAATCTTAAATTAATGCTAATAATTAAATATTTTTCTGTTTTATTTTCTTCAACAATTTTTTGCGAATGATGATATTTTAATCTTTTCATATAACTAGCTGCCCAGTCACTAAATTTGATATGTATTTCATATAAATTAGCATCTTTAGCATTATAAGGAAATACTCCCATTGATTCTTTAAATAGTTTTTTAATATTTGTTTGTTTTTCCAATTCTATCTTATCAAAGTGCACAGGTTCTTCATTTTCATCTAACATTTGATCAATTTTGAACCTATGAATCATATCAACTCTAAATGTTCTCAATGATTTGTCTATAAATAATACCCCAATAAGATAATAATAGTTTTCATAGTATCTTATTTCAAGTGGTGCAACTTGGTGTAGGTTTAATTTTTCACCAGAATTTTCATAGTAACTTACAGGTGTATAATTAAATTCAATTACTTGATTAAAATGTATAAACCTTAAAATATTTATAACACAGCTGATAACCTTCTCTTCAAATTGATTATTACTTTCATCATATAAGTCAGGTCCTGAATGAAAAATTGCTGAACTGCTTTCCATCTCTTTTTCTGATATTCCAAAAATCTGAGGTAATTGATATAGAATTTTTTGAACTGCTGGTATCGATTCATATCTTCTTAATATTCCAGCTAAAAAGGGTAATGTGAATCTTTCTTCATCATCTAAATCTCCAAATTCTGGTTTAATGGAATCAGGTGCCCATTGATATGATTTATTGATTACCAGTACTTTAAAAATATCCTCCTTGCTTCTAGTTAATTTATTTTTTAAACTATGGTCAAAATCTCCTTTTCTTAAGCATGTCAAGCATGTTACTAATGTTCTTCTCCCAATTTCCTTTTGCCCATGATCAGTCAATTGTTGGTTAACTGATGTTTCCATTTCGTTTATTTTTCCACCTCCTTTATTCAAGAATTCACAAATAAGTCGAATTCTGGTATTTTTCTCTTGTTTATTCATAGTATTAAATTACATAAACTACGCAAATCATTTGCATACTTCATACTTAGTTTTGTTTTTTACAATGGTGATAATAGCTCTAAGTAAAAATTTGTAAAACAAAAATACAATTTTCTACGCAAACAATTTGCGTACATCAAAGCTAATTTTGCCTAAATATTAAAATTTTAAAAATGAATACAATTAAACAAACCATCCAAGAATTAAACACAATTGGTTTTTGGAAAATCATTTTTCGTTGGTCTAGCATCAAAAATTGGCTAATAACCACTTTTTTGGAATTACAGAAAGTATCCGAAATAGCAGAGCAAGATCATTTAGAACTTGAAAGAGTTAATAGAGAGTTGTTTATAGTAACATCTGCTAAGGATGTTGCTGAAAATCGACTAAATGACTTAAATCAAGATAAAGCGGGTTTGACTGCAGAACTTACCTTTTTAAGAAACCAGCTTAGAATATTTGAAAGTGAAAATGCACAACTTAAAAATGCAGAAGAAAAAAGATACAATGACCATCAAAAATCGTTAGAAACGCTTTCGGCTTTTCAAAATAATATCATTGCAGAGAAAGAACAAATGAAAAATGAACAGCAAAAACAAGCAATAGCTAAATTAGAAAGTCAAAAGCAAACTTGGCAACGTCATCAACAAGATGTTGAAAACAAAATGCGTTTATTATGCGAAAAGCATACTATTGAATATGTAGATACTGTTCCATTTAAAGGTGATCCAGATAATACTATTGTTATTAGTGATCTATTTCAAGTATTTGACTCTAAAAGCCCAAGGGGAGAAGATTTAAGCAACTTTACGACTTATCTAAGTAAAGAGGCTCAAAATGCGAAAAAATATGCTGAAAAAAAGGATGTTAGATCTGATATTTTCTTTGTTGTTCCCTCCAATACCCTTTCAATTTTAACTCAAACTGTGTTTGTTTTTGAAAAGCATAGTGTTTATGTTATTCCAACTGAGGCTTTAGAGCCTGTATTAATTAGTCTTAAAAAAATTGAGGACTTTGAATTCATGGGGCAATTTACTCCTGAAGATAGAGAAAATATTTGCCGCATTATTGGAAGATTGGTTCATAACATTAAAAGACGAGTTCAAATTGATATTTCTCTTGGTAAGGAAACAATGTCTTTAGCAACTGATTGTGAAAAGCTACTACCTGAAGAAATTGCGAAAGAGGTATTATTAATTGAAAGAGCAATCAAAGTGAATCCAACTAGAGAGATGAAAGGGAAAGAAATCTTACTTGAAGATCTAAAAGAAGATTTACTGAAGGCTGAAAAAAATTCAGAAAGAATAGCAGGAATTTTAACTCCAGGGGAAGTAATCACCATTAATATAGATGCAGAATTTTCAAATGCTGCTAAAGAAGCAGCTTTATAAGTAAAATTAAATTTATGCCAGTACAAGTACTTTACAAAGATCATGCAGTAATTTTTGATCCAAACGAATATGGTGGTCAGGATTGGCACTCGGATTTCGTTAGACAAGCAATTGAAGAGTGCTATGATTTTCTACCAGATGACTGGAAAATACATCATGTATTTGACGAAAATGGAATAAGGATAGTATTAACACGAGAAAAGTATGCAGGAGGCTATAATCTACAACCATTTTGGCATATCAATATTACAGCCGATCCTATAGATGATAATGATAATCAATGGATGGTTTTTGATATTGTTTTACATACTCCACATCGGCTTTATAGGTTTCAAATGCCATAGTAATTAAGGTTGAAGCTTATTAACATTTTCATCTCACTTAAAAGTTGTGCACATCTGAATAAGAAAGTTATTGAAAAATATAATTATTTCAGAAGCTGTAGCAAATTTGTCTCCTTCAAAAATTAAATATCAAGTTTATGGATCAAAGTAATCAAATCAACAAAGAATTAGCAGTAAAGCTTTGTAACTCAATCGAGTTAGTATTTAATTTATCAAGCAAATTGAAAACTGTCAAAATAGAGCGTTATGAGCAAGTGGAATGTCATTTTGATTTTATAGCAGATTTTTTCAAAATTAAAGATAAACTAGGTGTTTTGTTATTATGCTATTTCATTAATCGCCGATTGGTAAAAGGGAAGTCATGTATAACCCTCAATGAGCTTATGCATGCTTTTGATTGTAACTTGGTTAACTCTATTTCAATAAATGAGCAACTAGATTATTTTAGAAAATCTAAAATAATCGTATCATCCAAAAAATCATTTGGTAGAAAAGAAGATATTGAATATTCACTTTCACAGGCTGCGCTAAACGCAGTATTGAAAGGTGATTCAGAGATATTGCTAGACAAGAAAGAAGTATCATTTACTGCATTTCTAAGTCTATTTCATAATGTACTTTATGACAATGAGTTAGATGATAATGATATAAGTGAAGAGTTAAGCACATTGATGGATGAATTTGAAAATTTGGATGAAATAAAATATTTGAAAGCTGAAAAATTGATGCCAGAAGAGATGGCCATCTACTTGTTTATTGTGGCAAGGCAGTCTATTTTTGGAGATACAATGGTGCCTATGGAGCGCATATTTAGAGTAGCCGTAAACGATAGTTTCAGTAGATATTATTATCAAAATGAGTTATTAGAAAAAAGAAGTACTTTATTGAGAAATGATTTGGTGAAATTTTCAGCTGATAACTTTATAGATTTTTTACAATTAACTGAAAAATCAATTAAAGCATTAAATATTACTGAGAAAAAAAGTAATAGGCAGTTCACTTCAGGCTCTAATCTTGTAACATTAATAATGCCGGAGCAAATTAAGTTTCAAGAGGGGATGGTTTATGAGGAGAGTTTGAAAATAGACTTTTTAGAAAAATTAATTAGCGAAGAAGGTTATATAAAAGCAATTAATAGACTTGAACAGGAAAATGTCGAAACAAAACAAGTTGTAGCGCTTCTTTATGGGGTAAGTGGTTTGGGCAAATCTCAAACTGTTAGAAATCTTGCTACAAAGTACAATAGACCTATTTTACAAGTAAACCTTTCACAGATTAAAGATGCATTTGTGGGTAATTCTGAAAAAAATGTACAAGAGTGTTTTAATATATATCGAAGGGCAGTCAAGCATTTTCAATATTCTAAAAATATTGATGGAGTAGATCATGGCCCTTACGGCACACCTATATTTTATTTGGACGAATTTGATTCATTAATACCGCACAGAAGTCAAGATGGCTCAGGTTCATCAGTTTCCAATATGTATTCAAATATGGTTGGCATATTTCTTACCGAATTAGAAAGAATAAGTGGAATCATACTATTTTCTTCAAATCTACCAGGTGCAATTGATACAAGTCTACATCGTAGAATCAATTTTAAATTTCATTTTGGGACATTTTCAAAGCAGAATCAAATTAGAACACTTCAGCTCTATTTCAAAGATATTAATCCTTTGATACTAGAGGAAGTTGGAACAGCTGCAGAATTAACTCCTGGTAATATCGTAAATATTAAAAAAGCTTATGTGTTGGAAAGTATTTTTAATGATTTTAATACTGAAGAAGACCAAAAAAACATCCTCTTAGATTTAGTAAACAGAGAGCTTATATTGCAAAAATCAAACAGAACACCTATCGGTTTTGTACAATAATTCATGTTGGTTGGGTTTGTAAATAGGGAAGGCGCTGCGAAATATCGGCGTCTTCTTTTTTCTCATTTTTATTTTTAAAGATTATCAAACAATGTGTTTAATCACATTACTTAAATTAGATATCGCCGACAAGGTACTGATAATATATTTGTACGTATGTTTTGTATTATGGATAATTTCTACATTTTATAATAATGAAAAGGGGAAAAAAGAAGATACAGAAATAATTAAACCCAATACTATTTATACTAATGTATTTGTTGCTATAAGATTATGGATGATTAGTGTAGATAAGAGAAAGTTAATTTCAGATGATGATGTTTCGGTCGTTTCTCCAATTAAAAAATACCAAATAAATTGTAGTAAAATTGAATTTGTAAGAGCTGTTATTAAATGGTGCAAAGAGAATAATGATTTAAATAAAAATAGAGCGATTAATCTAGATTTAAAATATTATAAACATAAAACATTAATGGGTTCTTATAATTATATCACTAAGACAATCACTGTTTATTATAATTCTCATAATTCAATAGAAAGCTTAGTGGACACCATAATACATGAATACCATCATTCGAAAGAGATTGTTTTTAAGAAACACCAAATTGAATACGATAAACTATCTATTGAAAAAACATATTATAAAAACCCCTATGAAGTAAGAGCTAGAAAAGCTGGTGCTGAAAATAGATTTAGATGTATAAAGGATTTGTATAAATTGAAATATTTAAAATAGGTATAAAACTTAGATATATTATTTTCTAAAATAGCATCTATGTCCTTAAAATTATATAAAAAACTGGACACTTTTTTTAGTTTAGAATACTGAAGCCAAAAATACTATATCATCCTCTATAAAAAATAGAATAAATGCCTTAAAAGAGGGCTATGTATTCTCCTATATGGAATTCGAGAATGCATCTAAAGATAAAGAAGCTATTATAAAGTCTAAATTTATACTTCATCAGATTACAAAGTTTATTTCTAAAAAGTTACCAAGTGCTCCATTATTTACTGTGCATGACTGTGTTTAACCAAAAATTGGTATTCAGAAAAAGTTCAATCTATTCTTGAAAAGAAACTAGAACCGGCTAATGGTATTAAACCTGTTTTAACTATTGAGAAATATGATAATTACCTCTACTTACTTGAACGATTAGACCGGCTTTGAATAAATATGTTCTTACCCAGCCTATTCTATTTCTAACAAGTGTATCAGAATTGCTAGGAAGCAGAACTGCACACTGTTCAGCAGTCATCTCGGTATTCTTAATAACAAGTTCATTTATTTCATTCATATGCTTAGTAGTACCATCTGCTAATACTTGTAAAAAAGGAAGCATAAAATATTGAAATCCTGGTACTTCTATTTGATTATTATTTTCCATAAATTTATTTTTTCTTGTTTTTCTTTTCTTCTACAAATATGCCTGCTGTATATTTTTCATATAGTTCAAATAGATACTCTATCCGTTTTGCTTCTGTAGAAAACGGTTGTGAGCGGTAGCATTGATCTACTGCTTTATCCAGCTGCTGATGTGCTTTTACTAACACTGGTGGCATTGTGTTAGGGTCATAAAGATCAGCAAGACTACTGTCAGGAAACTGTGCACGTGCATCTAATATAGCTTGTGCAGCTATTTCTACAGCTTCCTTCTGTTTATCAGATGGGGCTTCTGGCCATGGGTAGTTGTTGTAAACTATACTAGCTGAATATTGGTAATCACTTTTCATTCTTCCGCATACGTATCTCATCCATGTATTGTGCATAGTTGAGGTTAAAATGCCAAAGTGATATATTGTAGCACCTGGAATAATTAGAGCACTCCCACTTGCTATTATGTTTGGCTGAAGTATTCCAATAGGTATGAAACTTCTAGTTTCGGATGAAACTTTAGGTATAATCAGGTACGCGTTTTCTGGCTGCCTTCTCTCACCAAAGAAAGCTGGAAAGGCAGCAAGCTTATTTGTAGCAGCTCTTTTGCTTCCTAATCTGAATTCTCTTGTGGCAGTTATCCTTTCTTGTATAAACTTTGAAGTTTTGGTACTTCCCACTTCTGTTTCATCTATCCAAATACACCATCTTAATTTTCTGTTTATGAATTCGTCTCCTCCTGTATATGGCTTTATAAACTTGAGTGCCGAAGGATCCGTTCTTTCTAGTTCACTTTTTACATCATCCTCCACAACTAGGTGACCATCATCAATTGGCATACTACCATAGTTGATCTGTGGTGAGATGCAGATGGGTGTTTTTCTTCCTGTTACAAAAACATCTTTGGCTGGAGCAAGATAACAGTTGATATTTTGAACACTGTTTTCAAATGGTTCTCCCTTAATGTTACTGTATGTATAAAGCTTTTTACCTGATTTATTAATATTAGAAAAGCCAACTATAACACAATGAACCGCTGCCACACCTTTGGCTTCATTTGACCATCTAAAAGCCTGATGAGCAAAAAGTATGCTTACATTATGCTTTTTAATAAGCTGATTCCACAACACACCAGCTTGTTCTCCTTGGCATATTGAGTTGGTTGAAACAAATGCAACAATTGTTGGGTTACTCATGCCTTCAGGACTATAGTTGTTAAGATATAAAACAGCTTTTATGTACCACCCTGTAACGTAGTCAAGTAAACCGAAACTGTCTGTATTGTGGAACAGTATTTCTATTTCCTTTTTTTGGATAGTAGTTTGTTCTTTTTTTCCCACAAAAGGTGGATTGCCTAAGATATAATGATACCTTGGCTTTTCAGTTTCTCCCTCTAGTGGTTTTATAATACTCTGCCAGTCTAACCTCAATGCGTTTTCGTTTACTATCACTGCACTCTTCTGTAGTGGTATCAGTGGAATGTATTCACCGAAACGGTCAGATACCATCATATTACACTGGTGATCTATTAGGAACATTGCTACTTGCGCTATCTGTGAAGGAAACTCACCGAGCTCAATACCGTAGAACTGATCTAAGTCCACTAAGAAGTACTGGTTAATATTTGTTACAAGCTGTCCTTTTAAAAGCTTCTCTACAATTGCTAATTCAAGTTGACGTAACTCTCTGTATGCAGTAATTAAAAAGTTGCCACAACCACATGCAGGATCCAAGAATCGTAGCTTACTTATTTTTCTGTGTAGCTCCTTCAACTTGTTTTGGTTTTCACCAGAAGCGTGGAATTCATCCCACAACTCATCCAAGAACAGAGGTTTAATAAGCTTCATTATATTCTTCTCTGAAGTATAGTGTGCACCAAGATTTCTTCTTGCACCTGTATCCATTACAGATTGAAACAGTGATCCGAAAATTGCAGGTGATATTTTACCCCAATCTAATTTACAGCAGTCAAGAAGTATTTGACGCATCTTACTATTAAAAGCCGCAGTTGGGAGTCTTACACTGAATAGGCTGCCATTTACATAAGGGAACAGATTAAGCTGTTCGTCTAAAGTTTTCAAACGCTTGTCTTCTGGTATGTCAAGTACTTGAAATAATTGGTCAATATGCATAGCTAGGTCTGATCCATCTTCTTTTGTTCTTTGTTCTAAATAATCAAAGAAGATACCTTTTTGAAATATGGTAGTGTCATCTGCAAACAATATAAAGAGTAGTCTAACTAAGTAAGCTTCTAATGCACTACCTGTATATCCTACATCTTTAAGTTGATCATGTAGCTTACCCATTAACTCAGCAGCAGCTATGTTTACAGGATCTTCCTCGTGGTAAGTACGTTTTTGATAACCAGCTAACTCTTCAAACATCTGTAGGTTATCTAATAATTGGGGTAATTCAAACTTAATGTTTAATCCATCTTCTCTATAGATGTGGAAGAAGTTAAAATCACAGATCATAATTAACTTAGGCAGTTCATGATCTCTTAATCCATGACAGTAGTTCTTTGCTTGTATGTATGCTTTTTCTAAGTCTTGCCCCCTTGACTTCATTTCTACAAGAAGTGTGCCTGGCCAAAGAAGGTCTATATAACCAGAAGCATCATCTATCTTTTTTACTCTGTGTTCAAATGTTGCTACCCTCTTTTGTGATATACCAAAAATATTAAGGAAGTCTATAAGAAAGGGTTTAGCATCTGCTTCTTCTCTCATGGTGTCTTTCCACTCATTGCTAAATGATGCTGCTCTACTTTTAATCTCGTTCCAGGATAATGGCATATTCTAAGAGTTACTTTCTAGGCTAAAAATACGCTATTCTAAAGTCTATATTATTAGAACTTTCTTACATTTGATGTAGTTCTTTCCTATGGTTAACAGAATTCCAACAATGGTTAACAGATTAGCTACCTATCAGGGGTAATAAAAAAGCCAGCTACAATCGTAAAACTGTAACTGGCTTATAATTAGTGTGGGCCCACCAGGGCATGAGGTTTAAATAAATCACATTTATTAGACTCTAACTGTAGTATGTGAGTAAAGCGGTTAGGAAGGATTGACTATGAAAAGAACTAGATGTTTTTTGGAAAAAAGACTCAGATTGACACTAATATTAATAACAAAATACTTGTAAATAAACACATATCTGATTTTTTGTATATAAATTTGTGTTAATCATATTTTAATCTATTCAAAATCAATAGTATGTTAAGAAAGTTCTTCATGTTTTTACTTTGTATCGTTTCATTTTACAATTTAAATGCACAATTTGAAAGTAGTAAACAAGTATATGTAGGCAGTGGTTTATCAGAACTTGTAAGTACAGCAAAAATAGTTGCAATCCTTCCTTTCAAAGCAAAACTTAGTTACAAAAGAATGCCTAAAGGAACAACGATTGAAAGCATCAAAGAGGAAGAAAAAGCTTTAACAACAACTATGCAGCAAGGCATGCTTACATATTTATTGAGAAAATCAGATGACTACACTGTAAGGTTTCAAGATGTTGACAGAACCAATGCTTTATTAAAAAAAGCTGGAGTATATGATGATATAGACGCTGTTTTAGCTGACAGTTTGTGCAAAATTTTAGGTGTTGATGCAATTGTTAAGTCAACATGGACATACGAGAAAACTGGGAGTGAAGCTGGTGCAATTGTTATGGCACTTGCACTAGGTGTAAATAAAAACGTTGGAAGTGGTGGATTGACATTACAAATTTATGGCGCAAAAGATGGTGAGCTAGCTTGGAGATTTTACAAAGAGATGAATGAGCAGGCTTGGTCAAATGCTAGTGAAATGATGGAAAGAATTATGAGAAAAATTGGAAGAAATTTTCCATTTGAAAATAAGTAAGGCATTATTTTCACACTAATTGCTTTAGTATTCTCATCTTTTACTGTGTTCCAATCAATGGGAGTATTGGGAAACAAAAAGGGTCTATGCCTTTAACAGCATAAACCCTTTAAAATCTTGCCTTTCGGCTGTGGGCCCACCAGGGCATGATCCTGGGACCCCCTGATTATGAGTCAGGTGCTCTAACCAACTGAGCTATAGGC
>JACCDK010861059.1_pt1 | contig 12552 bp, 11 predicted proteins | sample 7445871 | NCBI WGS metagenome assembly JACCDK01 (sample SAMN15323436, study PRJNA562643) | freshwater metagenome | isolation source: river surface water | place: USA:Blue River Watershed | collected 2017-08-15
AATCAATATTTTTTGAAATATGCGAAGAAAAAATTGTGTTAAATAAATTTATTTGAATTGGATTAATAAAGGTAATCAACCTTTCAAAATATCGTATTATCTTAGAGGCTTCAATTTAGCCCACAGTACTAAACTGTTTCTGAATTGCTAGACCTTATACCTTATATTTATAAAGATTATGTCTCAAAATGCAGTGATCAATGTGGATGGTAAAAGTTTTGAATTGCCTACTTTAGTGGGTACAGAAAACGAAAAAGCTATCGATATCGCCAAGTTACGTGATTTGACTGGATACGTTACGTATGATCCAGGTTACAAGAACACCGGCGCAACAAAGAGTGCAATTACTTTTTTAGATGGAGAAGAGGGGATTTTAAGACATTGTGGGTACAGCATTGAGGAGTTGGCCGACAAAGCTAGTTTCTTGGAGGTGGCCTATTTGTTGTTGCATGGCGAATTGCCAACGCAAGCTCAATTGAATGGATTTGAGGCTGCTGTTCAGAAATGCACGGTTTCGAATCAAGCTTTGTTAAACATTGCGCAGGTTATCCCAACAAGCACACATCCAATGAGTGAATTATCCGCATTGGTAGGTTTGATGGAGGGTCAGTATTCCCCCGACGAGAAAGAAGATAATATTTTACGTTTATTGGCCGCTTTGCCAATTTTTGCAGCTTGGAATTACAAGAAGAGCATAGGGGAGGCGATTGTTGCCCCGGATCAATCCTTGGATTATTGCTCAAACTTTTTGAAAATGATGTTTGCAAAGCCAGGTGAGGCATATCAGGTAAATAGCATCGTGTCAAAAGCGATGAATAAATTATTGATTTTGCATGCAGACCATGAGCAAAACTGCTCGACTTCGACAGTTCGTTTGATTGGTTCCTCGCATGCAAGCTTGTTCTCTAGTATTTCAGGTGGTATCATGGCCTTATTTGGTCCATTGCATGGAGGTGCTAACCAAGCGGTTATCGAGATGTTGGAAGAAATTAAACAAGCGGGTGGCGATACAGCGAAATTTATTGCGATGGCGAAAGACAAAAATTCGGGTTTCCGATTGATGGGCTTTGGTCACCGCGTTTACAAGAATTTTGATCCTCGTGCTCGTATTATCAAGAAAGCTGCAGATGATGTGTTAACGGCTTTAGGTGTTCAAGATCCTGTTTTGAAAATTGCACAGGAATTAGAGGCTGCGGCTTTGAGCGATGAGTATTTTGTTGCTCGTAAGTTGTATCCCAACGTCGATTTCTATTCGGGAATTATTTACCGTGCGTTAGGTATCCCTACGAACATGTTCACAATTCTTTTCGCGATTGGTCGTCTTCCAGGTTGGATTGCGCAGCATCAAGAAATGATGACGAACAAAGAACCTATCGGTCGTCCTCGTCAAATTTATGTAGGTGCGACGCCTCGTTCTTTCGTTGATATTCAAGATCGCTAGTTTCTAGTAAGACTATTTAAAAGGCACTCCTCACAGAGTGCCTTTTTGTTTTTCGGGGTATTAGGGCTATTTTTGCCAACTATGAAGCAAAAATATCTGCTCTTCTTGCTATGCTTTTTCATTCATATAAGCTTACATGCACAAACGCAGAAGGGTTTAGGGACGTTTTATCATGTTCGTCATTGGGGTCACAGGACCACCTCCGGGGAGCCTTATCACCCATTCATTTTTTCGGCGGCGCATCGAAGTTTGCCTTTAGGAACTTGGGTGGAAGTTGAGTTTCCTAAAACAGGTAAAAAGACAATAGTTCGTATCAATGACCGTGGTCCCTTTATCCGAGGTGGGGTGATTGATGTTTCTAAAATAGCTGCTCAAGAATTAGGCCTAGTATCTTATGGGGTTTCGAAGGTGATTGTTCGCCCCCTTCGGATGGACGAGTTAACAGATTCCTTAAAAATAGCTTTATTTAAACGAGATTCCTTGGCGAAGAAAGAGCATCCTACTCCATTAAGAAAGAAATCTTCCAAAAAGAAAAAGAAAAAAAAACGTACGAAAGCAAAAGCTAAAAAGCGTTAATGGATGTTTATTTCAATCCGACGATTTTGTTTTCTTTCCAAAATCGTTGGGTTTTTAATTTTGGGCATCGAATTGCCTAATCCTCTTGTTTTGATTCGATCGGCTTTTATTTGTAAATCGATTAAGAGCAGTTTGATGCTTAATGCTCTTTTTTCCGAAAGCAATTGATTTTTTTCCTCGCTGCCAATTTCATCTGTATGGCCATCAATCTCAACTCGTTTTTCGGGGTGTAAGCGCAGGTATTCAGCCAGATGACGAATGCTTTTGGGAATGCTATCTAATTGCCATGCGTTTGTGGCGAATTCGATATCATCAAATTTAATTTCTTCCAACGTTATTTTCGGCTCTTTTTCCTCGAAAATGGTATCAGGAAGATGTACTTTCACGATGCCCAAATCTTGATTTTGTTTGTTAATCTTACGTGAAATGTAATAAAATTCGGGTTGTTCGCTGGGTGTTATGCCGGCATCATGGTAGTCTGTGTTGATGGATGAAATGGCTATGGCAGGTTTCCCAGTCCTGGGGAAATCGATTTGATAAAAATCTAAGCCGCCAATTCCTCCTTTTTTATTGCTTGAAAATACTAAACGTCTTTTTTTATCTAGCAGATAAGGACCTTGTTCATCCTCTGGGCTATTAATATTATCACCTAAATTGATAGGAAATTCCCATTGATCTTGATCGTTTTTCGTGGATAACCATAAATCACGTTTCCCTAATCCCCCGGGTCTATCGGATGCAAAAAATAATTGCTTACCATCTTTCGATAGATGGGGCTGGCCTTCCCAATCATGACTATTGATTCGAAAACCTAGGTTTTTAGGTTTAGTCCATGATCCCTCGACCCATCGTGTTTCATATAAATCACAACCTCCGAAAGAGTTAGGATATTCACATCCCGAAAAAATCATGTAAAGTCCATCCGCTGAAAAAGTGGGCGTACCCTCGTTGTTCTCTTGATTGAGCTCAATAATAGGTTTGGGAATTTCAAATTGCCCATCCTTGAAATTGGAAACAAATATTTCTTCGTCGGAGTGTTGATCTTTACGAACCGTAAAATAGAGTTGCTGTTGGTTAGGTAAAAATTGAGGAAAATATTGTGTTCGATATGCGTTGATAACCGGGTCCACTCGAATCGTTTCTATCGAATCAACTGGCTCAAATAAAGTCAAGAAGGGGATGAGCCAGGCCAACATATCATTAGGGGATTTGTAGGAACTTATGGGTTTGTACCGAAATTTGCCAATTTGGATTGGATTTTACAAATTCTACGATCAAAGGATTGATGCTTTCTTGCTTGGACCATTCGGGTTGAAGATATAAAATGGAATTCGGGTTGACTTGGCTGGACCATTCATGGGCCCAGCTGATATCAGAGGGGTGATAAATGACCACTTTTAATTCCTGAACGAAGGGCAAGATGCTCGGATTAGGTTCTTTGAATTTTTTGGGGGAAAAGCAAATCCAATCCCAGGATCCTGTAAATGCTGTACAAACGCCTGACGTTTCTATGTGCGTTCGAAATCCGGCTGCTTGGAAAGCTTCTGTGAGAGGGCCTAAATCATGCATCAGGGGTTCTCCACCAGTAACCACAAGCAAACGACCCGGAAATTCCAGGGCTTCGCTTAAAAGGGTGTCAACTGATTTAATGGGATGGGTATCAACAGGCCAAGATTCTTTCACATCACACCAATGACATCCCACCTCACAGCCGCCTAAACGGATGAAATAGGCGGCATGTCCTTGATATTTCCCCTCGCCTTGAATCGTGTAAAAAGATTCCATGACGGGGTATTCAAAATCACCTCTTTTTAAATCTGATTTTATATCTTTGGTCTTTAATTGCATCTTCGACTAAATTCAGCGTAAAAATACGGGTTGAAATGTAATTTAACTAATTGGGATTCGTTCTTACTTCATTGAGTGGATTCTTTTTTTTGTTACATGGGTAAAAGATATTTTTCAAGACGCGTTTTAATTCTTTTTTTGGGTGGTGTAAGCTGCTTGGGATTGGTTGGATGCTGGTCAGCACGTTGCCCGCGTGAAACTTGTCATGTTCGTGTAGAGCATCGACATGGTGAAAATTATTATAGACCTCATGAGGCCTTGTCATGGATGTGGACGCCTCGTTACAAACATGTAAGATCGGTTTCTTATTCGGAAGTCGCGGCCAAAAATTCGAAAACAAAACGAATTTGGGCGCGTATTTTTAAACCGAGTCCTAAAGTTTCAGCTCAAAAGCCTCGATAATGAAGCTAAAAATTCATGTGGCCGCTGGGGTGCTGAATCAGACCCCTTTAGATTGGGAAGGGAATTTCCAACGGATACTTGGAGCCATCGAGCAAGCACAAATTGCTGGCGTACAAATTCTTTGTTTCCCCGAAATGTGTTTAACAGGTTACGGCTGTGAAGATCAGTTTTTTACTCCCTTTACGCAGCAAAAAGCACAGGAATACCTAGCTAAATTAGTCGATTATGCGCCTGATATGGTCGTGTTAGTTGGCTTACCCTTGCGCTTTGAGTCCCAACTTTATAATGTTGTTGCGGTGCTTTATCAAGGTAAGGTACAGGCATTTATTCCCAAACAGCATTTGGCGAATGAAGGTGTACACTATGAGGCGCGTTGGTTTCAGCCTTGGCCTGCTGGTAAACGTGCAAATCTCGATGGAATACCATTGGGCGATTATCGCATTGGTATGGGAGCTATCCGCCTGGGTGTTGAGATTTGTCAAGATGCTTGGGAGGGTGATAATCGGCCCGCATTTGCCTTGGCTAAACGAGGCGTATCAATCATTTGTAACCCGACAGCCTCCCATTTTTCTTTTGGGAAATCGGCTATTCGCCAAAAGCTCGCTCGAGAAGGAGCTTCCATCATCGATGGGGTATATGTTTTTGCTAATTTGTTGGGGAATGAATCTGGAAGAACCATTTTTGATGGGGATGCTTACATCCTACAAAATGATCGATTAATCGCTCAATCGCCCCGATTCTCCTTTTCTGATTTTCAGTTAGTTGCCACAACGGTTGAAGTGAATGGATTTTCAGATACTTCAGAGGACCTTGTTTCGATAGGGGAACTTGTTGGTAAAGAACAGCATGATTTATTGACTGAAATTCCCTCATGGGAGTCTTCCATACATTTGAAGGAGGAGGAATTTGCGCGTTCTATTGCTTTGGGGCTTTGGGATTATGTTCGAAAGTCTTATTCAAGTGGATATGTGTTATCGCTATCTGGTGGAGCGGATTCATCGGCCATTGCCTCATTGTGTGCCGCGGCAGTTTATTTAGCGGAAAAGGAATTGGGCTGGGAGGGTCTAAAGGCTCGATTAGCTTATATTCCTTGGATTTCAACATGCAAGGGCACGACGGATTTAGTAGGTAAATTCATAACGACCCTTTACCAAGGAACGATTAATTCGTCGGCAGATACGCGGAAAAGTGCGTCCGAATTAGCTGCTTGCATTGGATCGGAACATCATGAAATTGAGATAGATGGATTGGTTCAGGGGTATCGAACCTTGATCGAAAAGACCATCGCTCGTCCATTGACCTGGGAAAAAGACGACATTACCTTGCAGAATGTTCAAGCTCGAGTTCGTGCCCCGAGCGCTTGGATGTTGGCCAACATAAAAAATGCCCTACTCCTGGCTACGTCGAATCGATCGGAAGCGAGTGTAGGTTATGCAACAATGGATGGGGATACTTCGGGATCCATTTCTCCGATTGCAGGTATTGATAAATCCTATTTGCGTACTTGGTTGAAGTGGATGGAGAAAGAGGGTTTGGATGGACAATGGCAGGTAGCAGGTTTGGCTTATGTGAATCGCTTGGAGCCGAGTGCAGAGTTACGTCCCTTGGATACGAAGCAGGTTGATGAGGAGGATTTGATGCCTTATCCGATATTGAATTCTTTGGAAAGATGGGCATTCTATGAGCATCAAAGTCCCTCGGAATGTGCTACATCCCTTCAGCAGTGTTATGGCTCAACGTATTCTGAGGAGGTTTTGAATGGATTTATTCATCGATTTTTCCGATTATGGGCGCGAAATCAATGGAAGCGGGAGCGATATGCACCGGGTTTCCACGTGGATGATTACAGTTTAGATCCGAAATCCTGGTTGCGTTTCCCGATTTTATCAGCGGGTTTGGAAAAAGATTTACCACAATAAAATTATATGCATTTAGTTGTTGATATTGGGAATACGGATATTGTCTGTGGGTTTTACACGGCATCGGGTTGGCAGGTACACTTACGTACCCCGACACATCAGCCATGGACAGCCATTCGTCTAGAGCATTGGATTCAGAAAGAATTGGCTGAGAAAGGTTTTCAAGAGGTCAAAGTTGAGTCTGTGCTGATTAGTTCGGTGGTTCCCCCTGTTTTAATTCAGATACAAAAGGGATTAGAGCACTGGGTCGGTTTTCCGGTGAAGATTATGGGGCCTGAATTGTATAAGTCCTTGCCAATTGAGGTGATTAGTCCCGATGAAATTGGGGCTGATTTAGTAGCCAATTCAGTATATGCGCATCATCATTATAAGACGGATGTGTTGATTGTGGATTTTGGGACAGCATTAACATTTACTTTAGTAGATCGCGATGGTAAGATGCAAGGCGTATCGATTGCACCGGGTTTAAAGACTGCCGTGAAGTCCTTGTTTTCGCAGACAGCTCAGTTGCCGGAGGTACCTTTGGAAATGCCCGCATCTGCTTTGGGTTTTGATACGGTATCTGCCATTCAATCGGGTATTTTATGGGGCTATGTAGGGATGGTGAAAGAAATGATTGAACGGGTTAAAACAGAGCGCAAGGATGAGGTCAAGGTCATCGCAACCGGCGGCTTATCATCAATATTGACCCCATTAGAGCAGTATTTCGATGAGGTAAATAAATTAATTACTTTACAAGGATTACGCATTATTGCGCAATTATAAGATGAAAACACCACAAGAACTTGGCTTTTTTTTTCCGGCAGAGTGGGAAAAACATGAATCGACATGGATTACGTTTCCGCACAATGATCATTCCTGGCAAGGGGATAAATTAGCGGCTATGTATCCTGAATATTTTGCCTTCATTCAGGCGATTTCCGAGGGAGAGTTAGTCAATATTCAAGTGAATGATTCCAATCTTGCTTCCTTTATTCAGTCTCAATTTTCCGTGTATGGCATCGACGCGAAACAGATTCGTTTGCATATACAGCCGACGAACGATGCTTGGTGTCGTGATCATGGTCCCGCGATTCTTATCAATCGGAGCAGTTCGGAACGACTGATTGTGGATTGGGGATATAATGCTTGGGGTGGGAAATATCCTCCTTATGATTCGGATAATGAGTCTCCTTCTCGTGTTGCTGATATTTTGGAATTACCCAAAGTTACTCCTGGGATAATCATGGAGGGAGGGTCTGTCGATTTTAACGGCGCAGGGACGGTAGTAACGAGCCGGTCTTGTTTATTAAATCCTAACCGGAATCCGCATCTGAGCCAAGAAGAAATCGAGCAGTATTTATGCGCATATTATGGCGTTGAGCAGGTGTTATGGGTATCCGATGGAATCGTTGGCGATGATACGGATGGGCATATTGATGACACGGTTCGCTTTGTGAATAAGGACACCGTGATCGCGATGGTAGAACCCAACGAACAGGATGAAAATCATGCGGTTTTAGCTCAAAACTTGCGTGAATTGAAGTCGATGCGTTTGTTGAATGGTCAACCATTGAATATTGTCGAAATACCCATGCCGGCAGCTGTCGTGATTGATGGGTTTCGAGCACCGGGCTCATACGCGAATTTTTACATTTGCAATGCCGCCGTGATTGTTCCTATTTTTGATTGTCCTCAGGATGATTTTGCGCTAAAAACGATTGCACAATTTTTCACTGATAGGCCCGTTATAGGTCTTTCTGCTAAAAAAATTATCTGGGGGCAAGGAAGTTTTCATTGCCTGACCCAACAAGAACCTTCGGCAATCCATGTTTAAATTTCGATTCTTATTGATTTTATTGGCATTGGCAGCTTGTCGGCCAAAATCAATTCCTGTATCTGTTAACCATACGAATTCGATTCAAGTTTCAGAAAAACCTCGTCAAGTGACTTTGGAATTGTTGGCATTTAATGCAAATGACATCCAAGAGAATTTAAGTTTACAGGATGAACTTTGGGTTGAATACAATTTGGTCGCAATAAAATCGGGTCGTATACTTCGTATGGAGACCGCATCTCGTTATTTGGGGAAAATTAAGCAGGGGGGAAGGATTGAATTAGATTCGATTCCTGCTTTGAAAATAAGTCTTCATTCGGGAGAGCAATTGGGCGTGCAGCTGTCACTTTGGGAGCTAGATGATTACACGCGGGACCTTCAATTGTTAAAGCAGGTAAATTATTGGGGAGGGGCATTACAGGTTCCGCTCATGCTGGTGGAATGGAGTTCTGTGAGTAATCCCTTGTCTTGGTTTTTGTGGGGGACTCGGTTGGGTGCTTTGGGTTTGAATTATTGGTCGACGCAAGATAAAAGAGATTTGATAGGGGTTTCTGAATTAGCATGGGACTGGTCAAGTTTGCCCAAAGGGAAATCGATTCGATTTAAACGGGGTAATTGGAAGGGTGGTCGCTCCAATCTCAATGGATTTCAATATGGTTATTCCTATCGCCTTCGAATAAATGAATAAGGAAATTGGCCGTGAAATTGCGGGTTTTTGTGTAATTTCGTAGGCTTATATGGATATGAAGTATATAAATTTCTTTCAAATGTTTCCTGCCAAAGCCATGTTTGGCTTTTGTTGTCTATTCTCGTTCTCGGTATGGGCACAGGATGCACCTATTAAATTAGGGAATAAGCACATCGCGGCATCGGTTTTTGAAAAGGATTATCGTCGTTTATTAGAAAGCGATAGTATCAAAGCAGATAACAAGCAAAAGTTCCTAACGGATTACATCGATTATCAGCTCAAGATATTAGCTGCCGAAGAAGCTAAAATTCATTTGTCACCTTCATTTCAAGAAGAGTATCAAAGTTTTCGTAAAGAGTTGGCTAATCCTTACCTAGTTGACGGTGAAAAATCTGAGGCCCTGGTCAAGGAAGCCTACCAACGATTGAAGTTTGAAAAGCAGGTAGCTCACATTTTGGTAAAATTACCTGCAAACCCGACGGTAGCCGATACATTATTGGCTTATCAGAAGATTGAAAATATTCGCAAAAAATTAGCGGCAGGGGAGTCTTTTGAAGACTTGGCAAAGAGGTATTCGGAAGATGAATTATCAGCCAACAAGGGAGGAAATTTAGGGTATATTACTAGTTTACAAACCCAATATGCGTTTGAGAATGCGGTATATTCCTTGGAAAAAGGAGGTATGTCTGCCATCGTAAAAACAGGCTCAGGGTATCATTTAATTAAGATTTTAGATGTAAGGCCGAATCAAGGAAAGATTCGTCTCGCACATATTTTGGTGTCGGTCGGAGTGAATGCACCTACGGCTCAGCAAGTCGATGCGAAGAATCGAATTGAGCAGGTTCAAAAATATTTGGAAAAAGGGGAAGAGTCCTTTGAGTTAATATGTAAAAATTATTCAGAAGATCCTTATTCAAAGGGGCGGGGGGGTGAATTACGCCGTTGGTATTATTCTTCTGATTTATCGGAGGAGTTACAGAATAAACTTTTCTCCATTCAACGACTAGGCGATTACACGGAGCCGATTCGGACGAATTTAGGTTGGCAGATATTTAAATTATTAGATAAAAAGCCCTTGTTGAGTTATGATGAAATGGCAGAGTACTTGCGTCAAAAAGTCATCACTGATCCAGAAAGATCTGCATTGATTCGGGCTTCATTTATGGCGAGAGTTCGGGCAGAAAATAAGATTGTGCTTATTCCAGCTGCTGAAAAGATTGCATTGGAGCGCTTTGCTCAAGATCGTTTGGGTGATGAGTTTTATTTGAAAATGCCCTTGTTGCAAGTGGGTTCAAGGTCTTGGACGATTCAAGATTTTTATCAATTTATTGTAGCGCAACAAAAAAATAAGTTAAAGTCTTTGGGCTATCTACCTGCTGTTGCCGAATCAACTTGGTTGGGTGAATTTGTAGATGGGAAGGCATTGGAAGAGGAGGAGAAGAATTTGGAAATCAAGTATCCTGCGTTTAAAGACCAAATGCAAGAATTTTTTGAGGGGAATTTGTACAGTAAGATTATTGATCAAGAAATTTTTGAAAAGTCATTGGATAGCCTACGCCAGCAAGCCTTTTTTAAGGCCAATGCGCAGCGATTTACGATGCCTGCTCGGGTAAAAGCGAAGGTGATTGATGCGGATTCACCAAAGACCTTAAGTGATGCCATGGAATTGCTTGCAAAATCACCTTATCCGATGAATAAACGTTTGCCTGATATTGCTTTTGCCTTGGGTAAGTCGGAGTTATTGGAGCCTGGGAATAAAATTGCTCAGGAGTTATTTATATTAATGGCAAAAAACAGGGATTATGTGATTGAAATTGCGGGTTATCAGGATGCATCGGAGGCTGATAGTTTATCGGAGGCGCGCGTCAGTCAACTTGTCCGGTATTTGGTGAAGAAAGGGATAAGTCAAACCCGAATCATTGAAAAGGTGGAGGGTTCGCTAAAGCCTGTTTCGAAATCAGATAAGGCAAAAAATGCGCGGGTATCGGTGAAGTTTTATTCTCAATCCATGGAGGATGTATTGAAGCGATTTAATGCCATTAAACCACAAAGCTTGGTGGCTGAGGAAGGGATGTTTGTCAAGGGGCAAAACAACCTTTTGGATGAACTTCCATGGCTGCCTGGAAAACATAGCAAGGAGGTAAATGGTCGCTATATTTATGTTGAGATTAGTCAAGTCGAAGCTGAGCGCTTAAAAAGTTTTGATGAGTCAAGGAGTTCGATTATTCGGGAATTACAGGCGCAATTGGAAAGGGAGTGGTTAACGGGTTTGAGACAGCGCTATCCGGTGGAATTACAATTGGAGGAGTTGAATCGCATTATGCAATAGAAAATTGATGAAAAATATGAAATTGAAAGGGTATTTGGTTGGATTTGTGATGCTTTTTGTCGGATTAAATGTTCATGCGCAAGAAGCAGAGAAAGGAACATTGATTGATAAAATCATCGCCAAGGTTGATAATTATTACATATTAAAGTCGGAGGTTGAGCAGCAATACAACCAATACCTGACCAGTGGACAGGCAAACACCCCGAATCGTTGTCAGATTTTGGAGGGTTTAGTGGTTAATAAAATGATGCTAGCGAAAGCTGAGATTGATTCGGTGATTGTGGATGATAAGCGTATTGATGCGGAATTGAGTTCTCGAATGGATCAAATGGAGGCACAATATGGTTCTGCTAAAAACATTGTTGAAGCTTATGGTAAATCGATTGTTACGTTGAAAGAGGATTTACGAACATCCTTGAAGGAACAATTGACTGGTCGAAAAATGCAGGAAAAAATCACGAGTGATGTGAAAATTACACCCAAGGAGGTAGGGGCTTTTTTTGCACGTATTCCGACAGATTCACTTCCGTATTTGCCTTCCGAAGTAGAAGTAGGGCATATCGTTCGTTTAGCCAAGCCCAATAAAAACCAGAAAGCTGAATTAGTTGGCCGTTTGATGGATTATCGTCGTCGGATTGAAAAGGGGGAATCATTTGAAGAGTTGGCTAAATTGTACTCAGAAGATTTAGGAAGTGGCAAGCGAGGGGGCGATTTGGGATTTTCGAAGCGTGGTCAAATGGTGGCTCCTTTTGAGGCAGCAGCTTTGAAATTAAAGCCTAATCAAATGTCCGATGTTGTTGAGTCAGAATTTGGGTATCACCTGATTCAGTTATTGGAGATTCGGGGTCAGGAATATCATGCGCGTCACATCCTTATTCGTCCGGATTATCAAAAATTAGATTTGACGGAACCCACCAAATTTTTGGATAGTTTACGGATTTTGATCCAAAGGGATTCATTAACCTTTGATAAAGCTGCACGGGAGCATTCGGAGGATAAATTGACGCAAGATGCAGGAGGTCTGTTATTGGATATGGAATCTCGGTCAACTCGAATGCCATTCGATGGTACGATGGAACCAGGATTGTATTTTTCATTGGATTCCATGAAAGTTGGGACCATATCCTCGCCTATTCCTTATCGGACGGAGGATGGTCGTTCAGCTGTCCGGATATTGTATTACAAGGCAAAATATCCGCCTCACTTTGCGAATCTGAAAGATGATTATCAGAAGATTGGTATGATCGCCTTATCGAGGAAGAAAAATGACGCCATCGAGGAGTGGTTTTTGAAAGCCAAAGAAGATGTCTTCATTTACATCGATGATGAATATAAGGGTTGTAATGTGTTGAGTGGTGGGGTTATTGATAATTAAGGTTAGAGGTGAGAGGTAAGAGGTGAGAGGTTAGTGGTAAGTATATCAAAAAGGCGCGATTATTCGCGCCTTTTTGATAACTCAGAATTTCAACCTCTAACCTCTAACCTCTAACCTCTTACCTCTAACCTCTTACCCCTAACCTCTTACCTCTAACC
>JACCDK011797996.1_pt1 | contig 12543 bp, 10 predicted proteins | sample 7445871 | NCBI WGS metagenome assembly JACCDK01 (sample SAMN15323436, study PRJNA562643) | freshwater metagenome | isolation source: river surface water | place: USA:Blue River Watershed | collected 2017-08-15
AAAAACTTGGCTCGATCGTAGAACGAGATATGGATTCGAGTTTTCCGATCTGAATCTCTTGGGCGTGAAGGTGCCGCAATATTTGATTCGCTCATCACTTCTCATTTTCTGGCTTAAAGTCGACGCCGCTCTCACGACGTTGAGCGTCAGTGATAACTGTAGGTGCTCCAGTTAATGGATCCCCACCGCTTGCAGTTTTTGGAAAGGCAATCACTTCTCGAATCGAATCAGCTCCGGCTAAAAGTGCGCAGAGTCGATCAAGGCCAAGTGCTATGCCACCGTGCGGTGGCGGACCATAATTGAAAGCCTCTAAGAGAAAGCCGAATTTACTTTCTGCCTCAGCCTCGGATAGTCCGATTACTTTAAAGACTCTGCTCTGAATTTCGGATTTATGAATTCGAATGGAGCCGCCGCCGATCTCGCTTCCGTTTAAAACAATGTCATAGGCGTATGCCAATGCGCTCTCGGGGTCAGAATCGAAACTTTTTTCAAACTCTGGTTTTGGTCCAGTAAATGGATGATGCACAGCAGTCCAACCGCCACCGTCCAATTTTTCAAACATAGGAGCGTCAACTACCCAAAGAAATTTCCATTCTCCATCTTTAATGAGATTTTTCTTTACGCCAATCTCAAGTCGTACCGCACCTAGAAGGTTTTGGGATTGAGCTTCTTCACCTGCGGCAAAGAAAATGGCGTCTCCAGGTTTCGCCCCAACTTCTGCTGCAATATTCGCACTCTCTTTTTCCGAGAGATTTTTAGCTACTGGCCCACCAAGTTGACCATCTAATTGCACGAGAATGTAGGCCAATCCTTTGGCACCGCGAGCTTTGGCCCAATCTTGCCAAGCGTCAAGCTCTCGCCTCGGGGAATCGGCCCCGCCCGGCATCACAACTGCTCCGACATACGGCGCTTGAAACACTCGGAAATTGGTTTCTTTAAAGAAGTTTGTGACGTCGACCAGCTCCAAACCAAATCTCAAATCTGGCTTATCTGAGCCATATCTTCGCATCGCTTCCCGATATGTCATTCTCTGAATAGGAAGTGAGATTTCATGGTTTATTGTTTCTTTAAAAACTCTATGTAGAACTCTCTCGGCGACATTGATTACATCTTCTTGATCAACAAATGACATCTCAATATCTAATTGAGTAAATTCTGGTTGGCGATCTGCTCTGAAATCCTCATCTCGAAAACATCGTGCAATTTGGTAGTAACGTTCCATTCCCGCAACCATTAGTAGTTGTTTAAATAGTTGGGGCGACTGAGGCAAGGCGTACCAGGATCCGGGCTGCAGCCGTACCGGAACCAAGAAATCTCGCGCACCTTCCGGAGTAGATCTAGTCAAATAGGGCGTTTCAATTTCGAGAAAATCCTCTTCGCTCATTACCTCTCGGATAATTTTCGTGGTTTTTGAACGTAATCGAAGTGCGCGAGCAGGTTCCTCTCGTCTTAAATCAAGGTAGCGATATTTCAGTCTGACTTCCTCGCTTACATTTACTCGCTCTCCAGAATCAACCGGAAAAGGCAATGCAGCTGCCTCACTAAGGACTTCCAGGTGGTCAATTGGGATCTCGATTTCACCGGTTGGTGAGTTTGGATTTTCATTTCCAGCGGGCCGCTTAGTTACTGTTCCGGTAACAAGGACGCACCACTCAGCACGCAGCTCTCCCGCGATAGATTCATCCGAGATAACTATCTGCACTGTGCCGGTTGCGTCCCGTAAATCAATAAAAGCCACACCGCCATGATCGCGTCGTCTGGAAACCCAGCCCGCTAGCGTCACTTTCCGTCCGATATCGCTCGAACGGAGAGTTCCAGCATTACTAGTTCTAAGCAAAGATCTCGCCCTTCATGGTTGGCTTCAGAGTTTCAAAGAATCGCTCGAAGCTCATCGACTAAGGAGGTAAGGCTAACTGAGAACTCCTCGCCGTCGGACATTCTCTTAAGTCGACCCGACCCAGACGAGAGTTCGTCGTCGCCCAGAACCAAGACAAAGTGCGTTGCCATTTTATCTGCGGCTTTCATGCTTCCCTTCAGGCCCCGATTACCAAAAGCAACGTCAGCCACAAAACCACCGCGTCGACAATTGACTGCCATCTCCAGAGCCAAATTCTTTGCCTTATCTGAGATTGGGATGATGTAAATATCAACATACTGTCGATCCTTCAATTCGATACCTTCGCTCTCCATCGCAAGCAGAGTGCGATCAATACCTAACCCAAAGCCGATACCAGAGAGAGCTTGTCCACCCAAGGTCTCCATAAGTCCGTCGTAACGTCCTCCTCCGCAAATCGTGGCCTGGGCTCCAAGACGATTGTGCACGAATTCAAAAGTCGTTCCGGTGTAATAATCCAATCCTCGAACTAGCCGTTCATTTACAAGGTATGGAATCTGAAGTTTATCTAAATTACTCTTTACTTGTTCGAATTTTATTTTGCTTTCCGAGGAGAGAAATTGCGAAAGTAAGGGAGCATTCTTAATTTTCTCCTGAACCTCGCCTCGTTTATCATCAAATATACGTAAAGGATTTTTCTCGGCACGATCAATCGTCTCCTGGTCAAAATTGGCTTTTCTTATGAAAGATAAAAGATCTTCTCTATGTATATTTCTAGATTCTTTATCGCCCAGCGAATTAATCTGAATCTGATAATCAGTCAAACCAAGCTTCTGAAACGCCAGGTGGGCCACGCTAATAACCTCTGCATCAAGAGCTGGATCATCAACCCCAACAGCTTCAATCCCAAATTGGAAAAACTGTCGATATCTACCTGCTTGTGGTCGTTCTGCCCTAAAAAAAGGACCACTGTAAAAAACTTTAACTGGTAACTGTCCTCTATCAAGACCATTTTCAATAATTGATCGAATTACGCCGGCTGTGCCTTCTGGTCTAAGCGTTATAGATCTTCCACCACGATCTTCAAATGTGTACATCTCTTTAGTGACAACATCCGTAGTTTCACCAACGCCACGAGCAAAGAGTTCAGTATCCTCAAAGATCGGAGTTTCAATAAATCGATAGTTGGCAGCAAGAGCCGATTCTTCCAACTTCCAAATAACATGTTCGAACCAACTGGACCTGGGAGGAAAATATTCAGACACTCCCTTGGGCGCTTGATATTTCATAGGTTAGATAATCTTCCTTCAGCCGCAGCAATTAAATAGGGATTCATCCTAAACTCAATCTCCAATCGGCTAGTCGGCCCATGTCCTGGAAGGAGTTGTAAATCCCCAGGCAAGGTCATAATTTTCTCACGCAGACTTTCTTCCATCTTGGATATGGAGCCTCTCGGCAGGTCGGTACGCCCGATTGACCCCGCAAAGAGGGTATCTCCACTCACTAGTACCTGATCCTCAACGATTGCAATTACTGAACCCGGAGTATGTCCTGGAGTATTTGTGATTCGAAAACTCATTCCAGCCAATTGCAAAACCGCGTCGCTATCAATTTCTGCGATGCCTTCCGGCTCTTCGAATTTATGGTTTGGTATCAACTTATTCAATCTTGGTAAGAGAGCGCTCGTTTCCGACGTGAGCGCGAGTTGTGGACTAGTTAGTAAATCTCGATCAGACTTATGGATTAAAACTTTTGATATACCTACATCTGACTGCAATGGAATTAAAGTGAAAAAATGATCAACGTGGCCATGGGTAATTAAAATTCCTGAAACCTTAAGGCGCTTCTCTCTAATTACCTCTTTAACCTGATTGACGAATTCATAATTGCCGATACCAGGATCAATAACGATGCACTCTTGACCGATTCCGCCAGCCAAAATCCAGCAGTTCGTTCCGTAATATGGCGCAACAACATTTTCAACCAATAGCGCCATCACCGCATTCTCCCCTAACGGCTGGCTGAGCATGAAAAAGCCCCGCCCTGCGGGCCCTTTTACAGAATCCCTCAGGTTGGGTACCTTCTTCCTTTAAACCGCTGAACCCGAAACGACCTAACGGTCGCGCAACGAAAAGGATCTGCCCATGGAAAATCAAGAGTCGACTATCAAGTCTCCGGCAGCTGCCTTAATCGGCGATCCAGCGCGTTATGGCCGCGTGGACGAATCTGGAACGGTTTACGTACAAACTGATGATGGTGAACGCGCAGTTGGTTCTTATCCTGGGAAAACAGCGGAAGAAGCGCTCGCTTATTTTGTTCGGAAATTCGAAGTCGTCGCTGCCGAAGTTGCATTGTTGGCAGCTCGCATCATCAGCGGCGCTATGGTGCCGGAAGATGCGAAACAGGCAGTCGCAAAATTACGAAGCCAAATTGAAAATCTCAACGGAGTTGGCAACTTAGTCGCTCTTAAGGCATCTCTTGAACAGATTCCGTCTCTAATTGATGAACATCGACCAGCTTACGAAGCTAAACGAGCCGCTGAAGCAGAGGCGAAAGCTGCCAAACGAGCTGCCGCCCTTGAATCAAAAGAAAAATTGGTAGCAGAGGCAGAATCTTTACGAGAATCTAATCAATGGAAAGTTACAGGAGATCGACTAAAGGCATTGCTTGACGAGTGGAAACAAGCTCCGAGATTGGATAAAAAGACTGATGGAGATCTCTGGAAGAGATTCTCATCAGCAAGGAATTATTTTGACAAGAAGCGAAGACAACACTTCGCCTCACTCTCTAAGGTGCAAACCGAAGTAAAGTCACTGAAAGAAGTAATCGTTTCAGAAGCTGAAAGCCTTGCTAACTCCACAGATTGGGTTAATACAGCCAGAAGATATAAAGCACTCATGGAACAGTGGAAGGCAACTGGAAGAGGTAAGAAAGCTGATGACGCAAAATTGTGGTCTCGCTTCAAAGCCGCTCAAGATACTTTCTTTGCTGCAAAAAATGCTGATCTGGAAAAACGTAGCGTTTCCTTCTCCGAAAACTTAATTAAACGTGAAGCGATTGTTAGCGAAATAGAATCACTGCTTCCGATTACAAACCTTGACGAAGCTCGTCGCAAATTCCGTGATTTGAAAAGTCGCTATATGAAATCCGGTCAGGTCGAGCGCGGAAAGCGAAATGCCCTTGACCGACGAGTTGAGTCAGTTGAATTATCTGTAAAGGAAGCTGAGCAGGAGCAGTGGCGTAAATCCGATCCTGGCGCAAAAGCTCGAGCAAATGATGTTGTGAGCCAATTACGCGCAGCCGTCGCTGATTATGAAGCAAAAGCCACGAAGGCTGAATCCAATGGTGATCTTAAAAAAGCCAGTGAATTACGAGAGGCGGCCGCGGCTCGTAAGGTCTGGTTAGCCGAGGCTGAGAAAGGTTTATCGGAGTTCACTGCAAATTAATTGTTGGTGATTCGGTAAACATCGTAAACCCCATCGATTTTCTTGATGCTTGCTAAAACCGTATCTAAGTGTGAAGCATCTGCCATTTCAAAGGTAAATCTCGAAATCGCGGTCTGGTCCTTTGTTGTATTTACCGCGGCATGAAGAATATTTACCTCGAGATCTGAGAGCGCCCGGGTGATATCAGAGAGAAGACGCGATCGATCCAGAGCTTCAATCTGAATATTGACGAGAAATACAGTTTTCGCTGTTGGATCCCAAGAGACTTTCACAATTCGATCGCCTTGATGGAATTTCAAATCCGCCACATTCACGCAATCGCTTCGATGAATTGATACTCCACTGCCGCGCGTAACAAAGCCAGCAATCGGGTCTCCGGGAACTGGAGTGCAACATCTTGCGAGCTTAATAAGGACATCATCGACACCTTCAACATGTACACCGCTGGCACTTCGTCGCGGGATTCTTGGAGTAGTTCCAGTAGAGATAGATTCAATTAGCGGAGCCTCGTGCGTTTCTTCCGCACCGACTGCGGAAATTAGCTTCTCCACAACGGAGTTAGAAGAGATAAACCCATCTCCGACTGCCGCATAAAGCGAATCGATATCTGAATAGTTCATGTCGTGAGCCAGTTGAAGAAGTGTTTGACCCGCTAAAATTTTCTGAATCGGAAGGCCTGCTTTTCGCATTTGACGAGCGATAGATTCTTTACCGGCATCAATTGCTTCTTCACGCCTCTCTCGAGAAAACCAAGCCTTAATTTTCGAGCGAGCTCGCGGTGATTTAACAAAGTTAAGCCAATCCCTGCTTGGAGCCGCGTGCTCTCCTTTGTTCGTTACCACTTCAATAACGTCACCATTGCTCAACGGCGCCTCTAGCGAAACTAATTTTCCATTTACTTTAGCCCCGATACATTTGTTTCCAACTTCCGTATGAACAGCATAAGCAAAATCGACGGGTGTAGATCCCTGCGGTAGAGCAATAACGCTGCCTTTCGGCGTGAATACGAATACTTCCGGGGTGTGCAAATCAAATCGCAGGGCATCGAGAAACTCTGAGACGTCGGTTGTTTCTTGTTGCCATTCATGTAGTTGTTTCAGCCACATCACATCTGGGCTATCGGATCCTGAGGACTTTTTACCAGTCTTATATTTCCAGTGTGCTGCAATTCCATATTCTGCTCTTCGATGCATCTCGTTAGTTCGAATTTGAATTTCGACAGCCTTCCCATTCGGACCTATCACAGTGGTGTGCAGAGATTGATACAAATTAAACTTCGGCATTGCGATGTAATCTTTAAACCGTCCCGGAACTGGACTCCATCTAGCATGAATCGATCCCAAAACTGCATAACAATCTCGCACATCAGTTACGAGAACTCTGATTCCTACAAGATCATAAATATCATTGAACTCGCGCCCTCTAATGACCATTTTCTGGTAGACGCTATAAAGATGCTTCTGTCGTCCGGTTACGGTTGCTGAGATTCCTTCAGCGCCTAAATCGTTTTGAACTATTTCAATGACTTCATTCGTTAGCTTTTCTCGCGAAGGATTACGTTCCGCTACCAAACGCTCGATTTCTTCAAATTTCTTCGGCTCAAGAAATTTGAAAGATAAATCCTCTAATTCCCATTTGACGGCGTTCATGCCAAGCCGATGTGCAAGCGGCGCATAAATATCGAGCGTCTCGCGCGCCTTCCTTGCTGCTGTATCTGGCGAAACATATTGCCAAGTGCGAGCGTTATGAAGACGATCTGCCAACTTGATTACAAGGACTCTTATATCCTTCGCCATCGCGACGACCATTTTTCGTACGGTCTCTGCTTCGGCGGTAGGACCGTAGGTAAGTCGATCAAGTTTCGTGACTCCGTCTACCAGATTGGCAATCTCTTCGCCAAAATCTTTTCTCAATTCTTGATTTGAGTAGTTGGTATCTTCAACAGTATCGTGCAAAAGGGCTGCCGCGAGGGTATTTGCATCTAAACCTAGATCAGCAAGAATTTCCGCAACCGCAACCGGATGGGTTATATACGGATCGCCGCTTTTTCTAAGTTGTCCATCATGGGCAGCGCTAGCTTTTTCAAAGGCTCGTTCAAGAACATGTAAATCTGATTTTGGATTCTGCTCACGCAATCTATCTGCTAACGGCGAGAGCAGCGAGTTCATGCCTTAATTATCGACTACTTACGACCTTTGCGCTTATCGCGTTTTCGCTGAAGCCGTTGGCCCTGCGCGACCGGCGCGCCACCTCGAGCCATAACGCGCTGATTGAGCGCCTTAATCGCAGGCTCCCGTTCTCGCAACTGGGCTAATACCGGGGATGCAATAAATATTGAGGAATAAGTTCCGGCGATTAATCCGATAAATAACGCCAAGGACAAATCTTTCAAGGTGCCAGCTCCGAGGATGCCTGCCCCGACAAAGAGGATTGCGGCAACTGGTAGAAGTGCAATTAATGAAGTATTCAAAGACCGAACAATGGTCTGGTTAACTGCCAAGTTTGCTGCCTGTGAGTAGGTGTACTTACCCGTTGCGGTAATGAATCGAGTGTTTTCTCGGACTTTATCGAAGACCACGACAGTGTCATATAGCGAATACCCCAGAATGGTAAGGAATCCAATAACCGTTGATGGTGAAACTTCAAATCCAACAAGAGCATAAATTCCCACCGTAATAAAAACGTCATGGATCAGAGCCACGATTGCAGCAATCGCCATTTTCGGTTCAAATGCAAGTGCCAGATAAATCATCACGATGATCAAGAACGCAATCAATCCTTGGAGAGCTTTTCGTGATATTTCCTCACCCCATGAAGGACCAACGTTCTGGGTATCAATTGACTCAACTGTTACGCCAAAGGTTTTTGCTAGCGAATCCTGAATTGAGTTTGATTGAGATTGTTCAATTACGCCTGTTTGAATACGGATTTTGTCATCACCAATTGTCTGTATTCGGGTTTCACCTAAATAGCCCGCGCTCTGAACTGCGCTCTCAGCTTGTGGAATAGTGCCGCTCGGTGCTGTTACAGTGAAAGATGAGCCACCCTTAAATTCGATGGATAGTTCTACTCCCTTAGTGCCGAGCGCAAAACCAGAGAGAATGATGAATGCCAGTGAAAGTGAATACCACTTTCGCTTTCCGCCGATGATGTTGAGCGAGGTTTCACCTCGATAAAGTCGCCCGCCGAGACCAGAAATTCTCATAGTTTCTCCTCAGACTTAGGTTCAGCAAAGTTCGCCATTCCAACGCTTCGCGCAGATACGCCGGAGAATCTTCCGCCGCTCTGCAGATACTTTGATTTAGCCATCAATGAAACTAACGGCTTGGTAAAGAAGAAGATGATGAGTAGATCGATAATCGTCGTTAATCCGAGAGTGAATGCAAAACCTCGGACGCTTCCAACCGAAACAATATAAAGCACAATAGCTGAAATTCCTGAAACTAAGTCGGCAACTACAATCGTACGTCTTGCTCGAATCCATCCGGTTTCTACGGCAACTCGAAGTGGTTTGCCGTCGCGCATTTCATCTCTGATACGTTCAAAATAGACAATAAACGAGTCTGCGGTGATACCAATCGCAACGATAGTTCCAGCGATGCCAGCCAGGGTTAATGTGAATCCGACTGTCTTCCCAAGAAGGAAAAGGGAGAGAATTACTTGTGCGGCTGCTAGCGCCAGCGATCCGATAACAGCAATGGAAAGAGCGCGATAGTAAAGAATTGAGTAGATAACCACTAACGCCAGGCCAAGTCCGCCAGCCAATAATCCAGCCCGTAATTGATCGCTACCCAACGTTGGCGAAACTTGCTGAACCTCACCGCGGTCAAATGCGAGCGGCAATGAACCGTATTTGAGAACATTTGCTAGATCTTGAGCTTCAAGTTGGCTAAACGAGCCAGTGATTTGCGCTCGACCTCCCAGAATAGCTTCATTGATTCTCGGAGCGGATACAACTGAGCCATCCAGGACAATCGCGACTTGATTTTGCGGGGTAGGAAGATTTACGACTGCTTGCGTTAATTCTCCAAATTTTTTCGAACCATCTCCGCTGAAATCTAAACTAACAAACCAACCACTAGCACTTGCCGGGTCAATCGCGGCAGTTGCGCTTTCCACATCTCTTCCTACAACTTTGGCAGGAGCCAAAACATACCGAACGCCACCCGTTCGATCACAGGTGATTAAATTCTTATTTGGATCTTCCGTCACAGAGGTAATATTTAAATCTGCTGCAGTGCAATCTAAAGTTGTAAAGGCGCTCTGCTCTTCAGGAGATAAATTTAGTCCGGCAATCAGTTCGTTATCGGTGGGGGTTGGAACGCCACCAGTTTCCACAAGAACCTGTCGGAAACGTAACTCTGCAGTCTGGCCAACTAATTCCACAATGCGGCGACCAGTCTCACCAGGAACAGCAATCACAATCTGGCGATTCGTGCCTGAGCCTTCTGCAGTAACCTCGCTTTCGGCAACACCCAATGAGTCAACGCGCTGCCGGATAATCGATACCGCTTGATCTATTGATTCAGCAGTTACGTTTCCGGAATCACCAGTTTGAACTCTTGGCTGCAAAGTAACGCTCGTTCCACCTCGTAGATCAAGACCAAGATTTATTGAGGTTGCGCCAATTCCAAATGCAGTGGCGAATAAAGCTGCCGTTAGGAAAAGGTGGATAAAGAGAGTTCGCCCTGGTCTCGAGCGATTTGCGCCACCGGAATTACGAGAAGAACCGAAAGACATGGGGCGAGAGTCTATGGTCCGGCCACTGGGTTGTCGAAAAGCCCGGGAGCTTGTGGCGGCGGATTCTTTCCAAGGTGGCTCCAAGCCAGCGGTGTAGCGCTTCGACCGCGCGGCGAACGAATCATGAAGCCAGATCGAACTAGGAAAGGTTCGGCCATTGATTCGACAGTTTCGCGCTCCTCGCCCACCGCCATCGCCAAGGTGTTAAGCCCAACGGGTCCTCCACCGAATTGTTCAATAAGAGAGCGAAGTATTGCGATATCCAATCGATCTAAGCCTTTTTCATCCACTTCATAAATTTCCAGTGCTCGCTTTGTAACATCACCGGTGATAACTGAATCGGCATGAACCTCCGCATAATCTCTAACCCGGCGAAGCAAGCGATTTGCAATTCTGGGCGTGCCGCGCGATCGTTTTCCGAGTTCTGAAACTGCATCTTTTTTAATTTCGATTTCGAGCAAATTTGCACTTCGCTTAATTATCTCTTCGATATCAATAGGGTCATAAAAATCGAGATGCGCAGTAAATCCAAAGCGATCGCGAAGCGGCGCTGGAAGCAGTCCGGCACGAGTTGTAGCGCCAACTAACGTAAAGTGCGGCAAACTCAAAGGAATTGCCGTTGCACCCGGTCCTTTGCCAACAATTACATCCACTCGAAAATCTTCCATCGCCAGATAGAGCATTTCTTCTGCGGGCCGAGCCATCCGGTGAATCTCGTCAAGAAAAAGAATTTCGCCTTCTACCAAAGATGAGAGAATTGAGGCTAAATCTCCTGCATGAGTAATGGCAGTTCCACTTGTAATTCGAATTGGGGAACCCATTTCGGTTGCAACAATCATTGCTAGCGTTGTTTTCCCAAGGCCTGGCGGACCAGATAGCAAGATATGGTCGGCAGGAGCTGATCTTTCTCGAGCGGCCCGTAGCAATAGATCTACTTGATCTCTAACTCTTCCCTGTCCAATAAATTCCTTAAGACTAGAAGGGCGAAGGGCTTGTTCAGCGCTGATATCTTCAGGCGAAAGATTTGAATTAAGAAAATCTGACTCACTCATTTTCGTGCCTGGCTCAATGTCTTCTTGAGTAATTCGCTTAAATCCGGATTAGCGGATTCATCCAAGTCTAAAACTACTTGATCGATAGCTTTTTCGGCCTCTTTTGCGGAATATCCGAGGCTGATGAGTGCTTCTTTAAGGGAATTACGCCATTTGCCACCAGGTTTATTCTTGCCGCTTTTATAGGTTTGGAATTTATCTTGGAGCTCCAGGATTATCCTTGATGCGACTTTCTTACCTATTCCAGGAACCTTCTCCAAAGCCGAAGCTTCTCCTTCTCCAATATGGCTCCTGAGATCATCAGGTCCAAACATTGAGAGTAATGAATGAGCAACTTTAGGCCCAACCCCAGTAACAGTTTGCAACTCATCAAAAAGATCTCTCGAATTTGAATTGAGAAACCCGTAAAGAGTCCAAGAATCTTCTCGGATAACTTGAGAAGTATAAAGTTCGATTTCTCTTCCGGAACTTATGCTGCTAGAAATTTCTGGCGCTACGGTAACTTCGTAACCTAATCCGGAAACATCAACAACCAATGATGTTAACCGAGTCTCAAGAACGACGCCTTTAATTCGAGAAATCACCGTTTCACTCTTCTCCCCGAGATGCTTTGAATTCTCTTTTTTTCCGTCTTAGCAGCTAAGTTCAAACGTTCGCTACCTGGTCCACGCCAATGATGGCAGATGGCAAGGGCTAAAGCGTCTGTGGTGTCCACGGGACTCGGTGCAGAGTTCAATCTAAGAATCTTTACAACCATTCGAGCCACCTGCTTTTTATCAGCACGCCCAGATCCAGAGACGGCAGCTTTAACCTCCGTTGGGGTATGGAGCGCTAGCGGCAAATTTGATCGCGCGGCTATCAGAAGGGCCACTCCCGCGGCCTGTCCAGTTGCCATAGCGGTCTTCACATTTAATTGAGAAAAAACTCTTTCGACTGCAATTGCATCAGGTTTACATCTTTCGATCCATCTCTTCAATTCGGTTTCTAGCTGCAAGAGTCGATCCTGCAAGAGAGCATCCACATCAGTTTTTATTACACCACAATCAACAAGCGATAAACCGCTTGCTGTTCTCTCTACAACGCCGATGCCGCACCGCGTTAACCCTGGATCAATTCCGAGAACTCTCACCAAACCAGCCTAATGAGGGCCAAGTAAACGACTATGAAAGGCTCGCCATTACCTCATCAGAAATATCGAAATTGCCATAAACATTCTGTACGTCATCTAAGTCCTCAATAGCATCAATTAATTCCAGAAGACTCTTAGCCGTCTCGCCATTTACTGGAATGGAGAGCGATGGAAGAAATGAGGAATCAGCGGATTCGTACTCGTAACCGGCCTTCGTAATCGCATCACGTATTCCGACTAAATCAGATGGAGAACTAACGATTTCGAAATTTTCGCCCAGATTATTTACTTCCTCAGCCCCGGCATCCAAAACTATTTCAAGGAGTGAATCCTCAGTCAGAC
>JACCDK010190406.1_pt1 | contig 12541 bp, 14 predicted proteins | sample 7445871 | NCBI WGS metagenome assembly JACCDK01 (sample SAMN15323436, study PRJNA562643) | freshwater metagenome | isolation source: river surface water | place: USA:Blue River Watershed | collected 2017-08-15
AAGGAGACGAGTAGCGATGATGTCGAATTCGGTACCAAATTGAGCATTTTGCAGGGCAGCGTTGATGGTAGCTGCATCCATCTCGTCGGTAGTGATGCCATCATATAGAGTAAGCCTGGTTTCAGTGGCTATCTGGATAACCTTACTAATAGGATCAGGTATGTCATGGCAAGCTCGCTCGATTGATTTGTTAATTCGGTCTGCATTGAATGGTACTTTTGACCCATCTTTTTTAGTAATTGTGAATGTCATAGGTATCTATTATACTTTCTTCGAAAATCCACAGCAAGTTTATATCGTGAATTTCATCACAATAAAAAGACAACTGAATTTCGTCAATACTACCCCTGAAACATCCTTTAGAATTTTGCTATAATACCAATATGAAAGATGAAAATTTAAAGACGAAGATAATGGTTTTTGGAACTTTTGATGGATTGCACGCAGGCCACCTAAACTTCTTTAAACAGGCCAAAAAACTAGCAAAAAACTCTAAACTAATCGTGTCTATTGCCCGGGATAAAAACGTTTTTTTGATTAAAAAAACAAAACCCAGGCTGGATGAAAAGAAAAGATTTGCGCTTTTGAAAAAAAATAAGCTAGTAGATGAAGTAGTGCTGTCTGGGGTAAAAAATTATCTGCCACATATACTAAAAATAGCCCCAGAATATATAGCACTTGGTTATGATCAAAAAGCTTATGTGGAAAACCTAAAAAAGGATCTAAAAAAATCTGGATTGACTACAGAAGTCGTTCGTATGAAACCGTTTAAGGAAAAAATTTATAAAAACAGCTTGCTTCGTTCCTAGATGTCGCTTTTTTCTATGGTGGATGATAGATAAACACCGTACAGCATCACTGCTCCCAATATCAAATATAAAAATTCAAAAGAGGGAACGAGGAAGAGTGTGAATGAGGCGATGACTGGACCGAAGATGTAGGAGACAGATGGTGAACTGCGAAATACTCCGACAAATTGTTCTTCTTCGGGTTTAATGTGTTTGAAAAAATACGCGTCACTCATGACTTCGATTGTGGCTGCTCCGATACGAGTGATAAATAAAATTAAAGCCCATATCCAGACTGAATGGATTTTAATAAAAAATAATGAAGCAGAGGCTAGGGCGGTTATGCTAAAACCCATCATCAACATTTTCCTCTCACCAATCTTGTCAGAATATTTACCGAGCGGGAATGGGAGAATCAAAAATGGTATGAGCATTACAGCAAACATCTCACTGATTTCCACCCAGCTAAAGTTTAGATGTTTTGATAGATATATCGGAGTATAGATTATCATCCAGCAGAAAAAGAACTGAAGCAGGCAATTTATAATATAAGATCTAGCTAACTTTTTATTTTTAAAAAATTCTCTGATGTAGTTTAGGTTATTGATTTTATTGTATTTTGGATCAGGGATTTTTCTGAGGTCATATATAGAAACTGCTAGTAGTAGTATCATGATAAAGAAGTTAAGTAGGTATATGGTTTGAAAATCAAATATTCTCAAGATATTGCCCGAAGCTAACTGAGCCAGTATCCAAGCTGTGTTGATGATGGATAGGTACGCTCCTCTGATACTACCAGTAGATTTGTCGTGGGAGAATATTTTTAACAGTTCATCTAAGGCGAATATCACTAGTGTGTTTAGGCAAAGTCCTAAAATAAACACAGTGATTACAATCCACTGTGTTTTTGCTATGGCCAATATTCCAAAGGTTAAAGTATCCAGAAAAATCGTTAATAGGAGAAACTTGTGTACGCCTATCTTTTGAAATATTTTTGGACTAAAGGCTAAGGACAGTATAGATCCCAAAGAACCAAGTACATATACTATACCGGTCATTTTTTCTCCTACAAAAGAAGATATGAAGCTAGAGTTTATATATGCAGCTAGGGCTATTGGTAGGGAAAATAAAAATCCTGCGAAATAAATGATCTTTCGGTTGTGTTTTTCCATGCGCTATATTATAGCAGATGATTAGACAGAGAGTATCACTGGAATCACTAGTGGACGTTTGGCAGTCTTTTGGAAGAGGAATTTGGAAACATTTTCTCCAAGGCTAGCCTTGATAGAATCAAAATCATTTTGACCACCCATAGTTGGTTTGCCAATATTTTTCGCCGCACTGTCTTCGACAGATTTTTTGATGATGATGCGCACCTGGTGTAATAATTCCTGGTTTTCTTTTAGGTAGACGAATCCTCGGGAAATTAGGTCAGGAGATTTTTTTAGTTTACCTGTCTTTGGATCAAGTAGGGCAATGATAACAAACATTCCATCTTGGGCCAACATGACTCGGTCACGAATGACTACATCTTGGGCGTCACCAACGCTAGTACCGTCCACCATCATGAGTCCTGCTGGAGCTTTTTCTTTTCGAGCTACCATCTTTGATCCATCGGCGGAAATTTCTATGATAGAACCGTTGTCTGGTACGACTACATTTTCTTCAGGCATTCCCAAATCCATAGCCAAGGCTTTGTGAAGTACCAATCTATAGTGGTTTCCGTGGATAGGAATGAAAAATTTTGGATGAGTTTTTCTGTGTAACCACTTTACATCTTCTTGGTTCCCGTGCCCTGTAGCGTGCACGAAGTCTTCACCAGATGTACGGTAACTGATGATGCGAACACCCTGGCGAACCAGTAGATCTTTCATTTTTTCTACAGCGCGTTCATTTCCTGGCACAATAGAGGCAGATAGAATCACTGTATCGCCCTTGTGTAAAGCAAACTTGGTGTGGCTTTTGTTTGCAGCACGGTTGAGCGAGGCAAATTCTTCACCTTGCGCACCAGTCATCAAAACAATAACTTTGTTTGGCGGATAATTATCGACTTCCTCGATTGGAATAATTGTTCCTTTCTTTGGCGAAAATAATCCGGCTTCGATGGCGACATCGATGTTTGTCTTCATAGAGCGTCCATCGAGTACTATGTGTTTGCCTAGGGATTCAGCGAATTGTACTACGTGAGCTAGGCGAGTGATGTGTGAGGCAAAAGCAGCGATGATCATTCGGCCCGGCACTTTTTTGATTAAGTTTTCGAGACCCTGGTGGACTTTTACTTCAGGAAGTGAAAAGCCTTCGTTCTCGATGTTTGTCGAGTCGGTCATTAAAAGTAGGACTTTAGCTGGATCAAAAATTGAGTATACCTTTTCTTCTTCTTTTGTTACGACGCCATCGATTTGGTCTAGCTTGTAGTCACCTGGAGTTACGATCCAGCCGTGTGGGGTTTCGATAATTATACCCATGGAGTCAGGTATAGTGTGAGTCACGCCGAAAAATCTAATTTTTACTTTTCCGCACGTGATAACAGAATCATTTTCGACTATTTGTTCATTGAGCTTTGGTAGGTGAGGGAACTCGGCCTGACGTTTACGCATCATCAGAATTGAAAGATTGCGCGAGTATACAGGAGGGTTACCAATACGTGAAAGTACTATAGGTACCCCACCGATGTGATCCAGGTGACCGTGGGTTATGATGAGTGCTCGGATTTTGTGTTTTCGTTCTTCTAAGTAAGTGGTGTTTGGAATCACGTAGTCTACACCTGGAGTTTCTTCGGTAGAGAAATGCATACCAGCGTCTATTACGATGATATCGTCACCGATTTCGATAGCTGTCATATTTTTACCGATTTCTTCTACGCCTCCGAGAGGAATGATACGGATGACTCCTGTTTCTGGCTCTGGGATCTTGCCACCTCCTTGGTTTTTAGATTGTGGGTTACCACCTTGCTTTGGTTTTCTGGATTGGTTTTTACCGAATTTAGAATACTGATAAGTCGAGTTTTTATTGGTAGTTCTTTTTCTGTCATGAGTACGAGAAAGTCCAACCTCTGTTTTTGGGGTTGAAACACTAGAAGTATTTTTCTCATCGACGCTGATAGCGCTAAACGGTAATCTGGTTTTTTTGTTCATTATGGTTTATAGGCTTTAGGAAATTTAGGCTTTCCTGATTATTTAATAAATATTTTCCAAACTTGTTCTTTGTTTATATACCAAGAGTTCACATTACTAAATCGATCGGAAGGAGTTATGAATTTGTTTAAGGCAAATCCTCCTAGTTTGTTCGATACTACATAGATGAAATTTGGGCTATATAAAAATACAGCTGGCATGTCTTTTCTGATTTCTTCTTCGAACTGAAGATATTTTTTTACTCTAGCCTCTCTGTCGGTCAAGGTAAACGCATCTTCTAAAATTTTATCTACTTTGGCATTTGTATACATGGCGATGTTCAACCCTGGGTCTTTTCGCTGTGTTGAATGCCAGAAAGCATACAAATCCGACTCGTAGTTTATGATTTGTCCAAATAGTAGCACATCATACTTCCTAGGTCGAATCACCCCTTGGTTTAGGTTGCCTACGTCAAAAGTTTTTACATCCACGTTCATACCTATGCGCACCAGGTCTTCCTTTATTAATTCCGCAGCAGCTACAAGTTCGGGAGCGTTGCTAGTGGAAATAGAGAAGGCGAGCGGGGTGGTGACCTTCTTGCCTTTTTCGGTGGTGGTTTTTTCTAGAAAGCTAGAGGCGTTTTTCACCCAACCGTCTTTGGCTAGCATAGCTTCTACTTTGGTCAGAGTTTCAGCTTTGTTAGTGTTAGTATTTACGGCACCAGAAAGAGTTTGGTACTCTATCATGTTTGGTGGAATCGGATTGTCGATAGCTGTACCGTAGCCCTGCAATACTTCGCTGACTATTTTTTCTTTATCTATGGCTTGATTTATAGCAGACACAACTGTTTTGTTTGTAAAAATTTGGTTTTGGTTTTGATTAAAAAACAGTCCGAAAACTCTAGGTAGTACGGTAGATTCTATTTTATAGCCTTCATCGGCGAGTTCTTTGGCATTTGCTGGGGTGACGGAGCCGATTTGATCCACTTCGCCATTTTTTAGAGCCTCAGTGAGGGTCTGTTCATTTTGGTAAAAATGAATGTTTATGTTTTTTATATATGGAACACCTGAAGCAAACTTTTTAAATGAAGTGAGTTTGTAATTGTCGATAGTGCCAGAAGACAATTTTCCCACACTTTCTATTTTATAAGGACCGGATCCGATAGGATTTGTGTTGGCTTCGTGTAATTCTATCGGAGAATCTTCCCAGATATGCATTGGCATTATGCCGAGGGTCATGTTTTCTAAAAAAGTAGGGTAAGCTTGTCTAACACTGAACCGTATATTTTTGTCATCTATTTTTTCTACAGCCACCCTGTCCCAATTTAATTTTTGAGAGCTTTGAGTGAGCGGGTCCTTTGCCTTGTTGATTGTAAATATTATGTCGTCAGTGGTCAGTGGTTGGTCATCATGAAAATATAATTTGTCTTTGAGGGTAAAAGTATAATCTTGTCCATCTTCAGATACTTCGTAGCTCGAAGCTAGGTCTGGGGTAATGGTGCCATCAGCATTTTTCCGCATTAGGCCAGAATATATGAGAGATACCAAATCCTGATCCGCTTGAGAGTTTGCGAGTAGGGGGTTTACAAAGCGGGGAGTGCCGATGATGCCTTCAGAAAAACTGCCACCACTCGATGGAACAGTGACCATGAAAGATTGGTTTATGTATTGGAGGATTCCGAGGGTACTGAAGACTAGTGCTCCCAGTAGAACGATAAAAACAGCCCATTCGCCTTTAGAAAAGGAAGAGAAGGCCATGTTTAATTCTTGTTTTTTGGGTAAGTGGCCAAAGGTCTTGGACTCACGCATGCGACTTATGAAATTTTCCATAATAAGAAATTAAGATTCAATTCGTAGAAGTATACCAGCAATTACCGTATAAGCAGATTGACTACTTATATATTATAGCAAGAAGAGCAGATAATGCAAAAAGCACTGCACATGCTATAGACAAGTAAAAAAGAAACTTTTCAAAACCTCGGCGAGTATTTCGGATGGTGCCTTCGTCGCCACCACCGAGCGCTCCGCCAACTCCAGCACCTGATTGTTGAAGTAATACTGACACTATCAATAGTACGGAAAGTATAATTTGCGCGTATGGCAAAATTTTCATGACTAAACTCATGGGTGCCATTATTGCATAAATAACCCCAAAAGGCAACTTGTTGTTTTATACACAAATGGCTGTATACTATATGTATGAAAACAGAAAATACAATTTTAGGTTTATTTCAAAAATTATTCCACAACTTTAACGCTCGTCAGATGAAAGATGCGACACTCGCATTTAAAAAACATCTCGATGATGGCGGGAAAATGTTGCTAGCTATGGGTGGGGCCATGTCTTCAGCGCAAATGGGAGTGACTTTGGCACCGATGATCAAACATGGAAAAATCCACGCGATCTCTTGCACTGGCGCCAACCTCGAGGAATCCGTCTTTCGCCTAGTAGCTCATACAAAATACAAAGACTATCCCGACTATAGATATTTCACCAAGCAAGACGATCAAGATATCTTGGATCGTGGAGAAAGACGAGTTACTGATACTTCGATCCCAGAAGAAGATGCTTTTCGTGTAGTAGAACCTATCATATTGAAGCGTTGGAAAGAAGCGGAAGCCAAGGGTGAAAGATATTTTCCACACGAATATTTTTACCAAATTCTTCTGTCTGGAGAATTAAAAGATCATTTTGATGGTAATGCCGAGCATTGCTGGCTACTCGAAGCAGCAAAGTTGAATTTGCCGATGGTGGTGCCAGGTTGGGAAGATTCTACTTTGGGAAATATTTTTGCTGGTTATGTAAAATCCGGTGAAGTATCAGCTACCGTCATGAAGGGCGGTATTGAATATATGAACGCGCTGTATGATTGGTATCCAGAGCTTGCCAAAGAAGGCCCAGGTCTTGGATTTTTCCAAATCGGTGGCGGAATCTCTGGAGATTTTCCAATCTGCGTCGTTCCTTCTATCAAATATGATTTGAAAAAAGAAGTTCGCCCTTGGGGATACTTCTGTCAGATTTCCGACAGCACCACTTCTTATGGTTCATATTCTGGAGCAACACCAAATGAAAAAATCACTTGGGACAAATTGACTGTAGAGACTCCGATGTTTGTCATCGAATCCGACGCGACAATTGTGGCACCGCTAATATTTGAAGCGATACTAGATAGATATACCATAGAGAGTAAATAATTCACCTCACCCTCTAACCCCTCTCCAGATTACTAGAGAGGGGAGAAGTTGTAGCAAAAAAGCCTTTAAACACAAGGCTTTTTTGCTTGACAAATTGGTTGAATTGTGCTATACTATATGGAGTAGGGTGGTCATGGTGACTAGCCCGAAAGTTTAGCCCAGGAGGGCAAAATGAACAATCGTACCTTCACTTCAGTTCTCTTTTTCATCGGATTCAGTTTCTTTCTTGGAGTGATTGTGGGGAATATGAGTCCGGTTCCTACAGGGGAAACGAGTATCCTCGCGGTCATCGCCGCTTTCCACCTGGTGATGAGTATTATCACCAGGCCCTACGGAAAAAAGAGAGGAGAAACATCGCTGACGCAGTAGAGTTCGTAAAGTGCCTCAGCACAGTTACTCTGAGATCGTTTGAGACAGGCGCGCCCATCGGTGCGCCTTTTTCTTTTTATTTTAAAATTTTGTATTTACGCTATCGCGTATATTAAAAAAACTCTTTCGGATTTTCGGTTTGGATGAGGTCGTTCCAGACGATTAGGTCCCATTGCTCCAGAGGTTTGCGAAGAAAGCGAGTTTGTTTTTTGTAGGCGCAGATAGTTATACCACCGTTTTCAATAGGATTTAAATAACTCAAGGTGTTGTAAGTAGAGGCCGTGAGTTTTTCACCGAGCAATAAATAAGAAATAAAAAGTTTGAGGAAGATAGAATGAGTGACCATGATGATGCGCTCTTCTTTTCGAGTTTTGATATACTCGACAAGTTTCCTGGATCTTTCTTTCATATCGGTAAAATTTTCTTCGTCTGAATAACGAAAATTATCTTCATGAAATGATTTATCCATCAGGTCGACGATGTGCTTGGTTTCAGGTTCGGTGCCGGCATGGCCGATGATCTCGGTTGGATTTCGGCGCTCGACCAATAAGTCGCAATATTCGACTGGCATTTTTAATTCAGTGGCGATTATCTCGGCAGTCTCCCGGGTTCTTTCATAAGGGCTCGCTATGATCACTTGGGGATTATCCTTTTTTTGGGGAAATCTTTTGGCAGTGGCCAGGGCTTGGGCGCGTCCGTGCTCGGTCAGTCCTCCGTCTTGGCCTTGGCGAATACCTTTGGCGTTTAAAATAGTTTCGCCGTGTCTAACGAAATAAATAAGTTTTTTAGATAACATACATATATATTACTACATCTTTTGGTATTTACTATTCTCGCTTTTAAAAGTTGTGATATACTCTTTTTATGTTTGGAAATTTTATACTTAAAAAGATGCTTCGCATGAAGGGGGTGCCGGAGGCTCAAATAGATATGTTTGTGTCTATGATGGAGAAAAATCCTGAGCTTTTTCAAACCATAGCCAAGGAAGTAGAAGAAAAAACTAAAAGTGGCATGAGTCAAGAGCAGGCCAGTATGCTGGTGATGAAGAAATACGAAGCCGAACTCAAAAAGCTGGTGTAGACCCCGATGTCTATAAAATTATTAATAATTTTTAAAAAAATATGTTAAAAGAATTCAAACAATTTTTATTGAGGGGAAACGTAGTAGATCTAGCTGTCGGTGTCGTCGTCGGAGCAGCCTTTGGGACCATCGTCTCGGCCCTAGTTTCAGATATTTTAACTCCGCTCATCGGAGCTGTGGCCAAAGTTCCAGATTTTAGCAATCTAGTTTTCACTCTAAATGGCAGTGTCTTTAAATATGGTCATTTCTTAAACGCGCTGATTTCGTTTCTCCTAGTAGCCGGTGCGGTTTTCTTTTTTGTGGTAAAGCCGATGAATATGCTAGTGAGCCGTTCCAAAAAAGAACCAGAACCTCTTCCTACAACTAAAAAATGCACCGAATGCTTGAGCGACATCCCGCTAGCCGCCAAGCGTTGCGCCTTTTGCACTCTGTCTGTAGATTAGATGAAACTCAAAATAAATAAAAAGAAATTGCGGAAACTTTCTCCGACTCGGAATGCTTGGCTTTCACTGGCGAGCTCGATCATCTACCAACAGATTTCAACCAAAGCTGGGAATGCGATTTATCAGAAATTCGTTGGGCTTTTTCGGCAGGGAAACAAGCCGAAAAAGCCCAACCCCGAAACATATTTAAATTTCAGCATCGCGGAGTTAAAATCCGCCGGCATATCTCCACAAAAATCCGGCTATCTGCGCGACTTGTCGGAAAAATTTTTAGACAAAACTATCAACACTAAAAATTTTTCCCGGATGACCGACTCGGAAGTCAAAGAGCATCTGCAAAAAGTAAAAGGCATAGGCCCGTGGACCGCCGACATGTTTTTGATTTTTGCCTTGAATAGGCCGGACATTTTGCCAGTGGGCGACTTGGGCACAAGGAAAGGCTTTCAAAAAGCCTTTGGACTCAAATCTCTCCCAACTGAAACTCAGATGCTCAAGTTAGCCGAGCCCCACAATGGCTCCCGAACCGAACTCACTCTGCATCTCTGGGGAATTTTGGACGGGGATTGAGTTATTAAAATGTGTGGAGTAAAATTAAGTTATGGAATCCGGCAAGCCAGGGCAAATAATACATGCATTTATTGATGCGTCAAATCTTTGGCAAGCACAGAAGGCCAAAGGTAAAATGTTTGATTATGAAAAGCTGAAACTTTATTTAAAAAACAAGTTTAATGCAAAAGAGATTCAGATATTTTATTATACGGCGTATCCAAAGGAAGGGACAAGAGAACAAAGTCAGGATGGAAAACATAAATTTTTTACTTATTTAAAGAAGGGCTTGGGTTTTACGGTTAGAAAGAAGGAGCTGAAAAGAATCGTGGAACATAGTGATTCAGGTGATTCCATACAAGAGAAAGGTAATATGGATGTAGAGATGACTATCGACGCGATACATTTTTATAAAAAATATGATGCAGCAATTTTGTTTACTGGGGATTCTGATTTCCTAGCCTTAGTTAATTATTTGCGAAATGGTGGAAAAAAAGTTTTTATTTTTTCTTCTAAAAACAACGTGTCTCAAGAATTACGAACTGGAGGAGATGGGTATTTTGATGTGCTAAATATCCAAGAAGATGTCTGGGGTAGAGATTTAAAACATCAAGACAAAGCCCAATAACGAAAGCAGCCCTCCTTGCGGAGGGCTGCCCTTGGATGTAATACCCTTAAAGTTTTTTCAAACCCTAAGACATACAAAGTATAGGTCTTTTTCGCTCAAAAGTCAACCCCTGGATTCAGGTTTTGAACAGGGTTAAAAGGTGGTATGATAGATATACGCCCGCCTGCAACGTTATGCGTAGCATTTCGGGCAGGTATTCTAAATTTATGGCTGATAAGAAATATACTGAGACGAATATCAGAAAGATCACAAAGAATGGCACCAGCCACAGTGTCTCTATCCCTGTCTCTATTTTAAAATCTCTGGGATGGAAAGAGAAGCAGAAAGTGGTGGTTAAAGTATACAGAAAGAAAATCATTATTAGTGATTGGAAGAGATAGGGGATATGTAATTGATGAATTTAATTTTAGATAAAAATTTAGGAAATTCTTATTCAAGTAAAACTCAACAAATAAGGGTTATTACTGAAGATTGGGTTTTGAATCAGGTTTTTTGCCCGAGTTGTGGTGGTATTATTTATAATTATGAAAACAATAAACCTGTTGCGGATTTTTATTGTAAAAAATGTGTTGAAGATTTTGAATTAAAGTCTAAAAATGGAAAGATTGGTAAAAAAGTTTCCGCTGGAGCTTATTCGAAAATGATTGAAAGGATCAACTCTTCACAAAAGCCTAATTTTTTCTTTATGGGTTATTTAGAATCGTTACTTGTAAATGATTTCTTTGTAATACCAAAACACTTTTTTATATCCGAAATTATCGAAGAGAGAAAACCACTTGCAGAGAGTGCTAGACGAGCTGGTTGGGTTGGTTCAAATATATTATTTTCAAAAATCCCAAAAGCTGGGCAAATTTTTTATATTGAAAATGGTAAAGAAGTTTTAAAGAAAGATATACTAGCAAAATGGGAGAAAACTATATTTTTAAAACAAGTTAAAAAAACTGACGCTAAGGGTTGGATTTTAGACATCATGAACTGCATTGATGCTTTAAATAAGAGAGAATTTTCTTTACAAGACATATATAAATTTGAACCCGATTTAAAAGTAATTCATCCAGAAAATAAACATATAAAAGATAAAATTCGACAACAGTTACAATTTTTAAGAAACAAAAAATACCTTGATTTTATTGGGTCTGGAACTTATAGATTAAGGTAGTTGACTTTGTTTTATATTTGATCAAAGATCAGGTATGGACATAACTAGAGAATTGGCTATAAAAATTCTAAAATATTTGGACCAGCACAAGGATTTTTATTTTCCTTTCAAGGTGGTTTGCAAAGAATACAACCCGGAATACGATGACTATGTAGAAGTTGAGCCAAAAGAATGGGAGATTATCAAAAAAGACCCAGGTTGCCAAACTTTTCAGCTTTGGGAAAATTTGCAGAATTTATACATAGAAACAATCAGATTGATGTCGAAAGGTTTTATTGAAAAAATTACAAATAATTCATTAGAATCACATATTGCCGAATTAGCAAAAAATTATCGGAAGGAATGGAAAGAAGAATTATGGGAAAGTGAAAAAATCGAGGAGTATGGACTAAATGAGTTTATTGGCGGGAAAGCCGAAGCGTATGAGGATTGTTTAGAATTAATTAAGGAGTATAATGCCTAAACATGTTGAATGAATCTTTGTTTTTATTATCTTTTGATCAAATAAAAAACCTATTACTTCACGAGTTAACGATATTTCACGTGGCAATTGTGTATGTCTTGATGTATGTAATATATAAGGCGTTTGGTCGTTACATATACTTTAAGCCCCAAGAACATGCGTCAAAAGTAAATCGTACGTTCCTTGCTCTTTCTGTATTTATAATCTTAATTCATAGTCTTAATGGCGTTACAATTTATTTACCGTTTCTTCCAGAATATCGATGGCTTTTTGTGTTAGGAGCGTTAATTATACTAATAGCACCATTTAGCATAATTATGCACTGGGCGATGTGGGAATACAATGAATATGGAGGAAAAAGTAGGCGGCGTTGGACTTATGACTACTTACCTTTGCCCAGAGATTATTACAAGACTAGTGTTAGTAAAAGCGTAAGCACGCACAATGGAAGTGATAATTGGGAGGAAGAAGGGGTAGAAAGTACTAGTAATAATTTTCATTCAGATGCACTCTTAAATCTATTTTCATTAATCATATTTATATTCATCAGTATAAAGTGGGCAAAGATAAGCGCTATAACTTATGGTTGGTCATCATATTGGTTTTCTATGCCCCTGTTTCTATTTATTGTATTAATTTTCTTGGATGAGAGTATTTTTTCTTGGATAAAATATGTTGATCCTAAAATCAGAAGATTTTTAAAACATAAGCTGTTTAAAAAATAGAGCAGTTACAATACCATACCAGAAATTATTTCC
>JACCDK010706842.1_pt1 | contig 12541 bp, 10 predicted proteins | sample 7445871 | NCBI WGS metagenome assembly JACCDK01 (sample SAMN15323436, study PRJNA562643) | freshwater metagenome | isolation source: river surface water | place: USA:Blue River Watershed | collected 2017-08-15
ACCAAGCCTATATTTGACGAGTTTAAAAACAAACTGCCATCATGGATTATACTAGATAAGGAGGAATATAAAAACAAAAAATATCCGGTTGTTGGTGATGGCGAAGCGAGTCTTTTTTCTGTGGCTTTAAAAAATAGGTATGTTTACTTAATTCTTGATGATTTAAAAGCAAGGAAATTAGCTAATTTATATAAAATAAATTTTACTGGAACAATTGGCGTTTTAATTGCTGCTAAACAATTAGGATACATAAATAAAATTAAGCCTTTGCTTGATAAAATCAATTTAACCAATTTTAGATTGACAACTGAAATTCAAGCAAAGGCTTTACTATTAGCAGGTGAATAAATTATGTTTAATCAAACTGCAATGGAATATTTAATTTTAAACTAAAGTTACGGCCCATATTAAAAACACCCATACGACCTGTGGCCAAATTCTCCGAAGTATATTTTAACCTGCTCAAATGATTTTGATAAGCAACATCCGTTATGTTTTGTGCAGTAAAGGAAATATTAAATAACTGTTTTCCTTTTCGAGTGTACTGTGTACCGAAGCCAACATTTAATAAATGATACCCGGCGGTAGCGGTTTCGGTATTGTATCCTGTGAATGGATTGTTTTGTGCAAATACGTTATCCAATTGCAAGGACATGTAGGTATTTTGTAAAGTCGTTTTAGTATTTTTAAATTCATACCTCAATTCTGAAATCCATCTTAGTGGTGGAATATTTGGTAAATTTTTGCTGCCATCTATCGCTGTTTCAAACCTACCTCTTACATAAGAGAAAGTATTTTCAATATGTAATCCATCAATGGGGTGCGGGTGAATGTCTATATTAAATTCTGCCCCCATTAAGCTTGCGTTTTGCTGACGATATTCAAATGCAAAAAGCGACTCTCCTTGTTTGTTAATAATAGAGTCTCCACTAAATACACTATTTAATTTTTGAGAAAAAATATAATCAGTAATATGATTGTAAAAAACATTCCCATTAAAAGAAATATGTTCATTACTCCACTCGGTACCCAAATCAAATTGTAAACTTTTTTCTGATGTTAATTGGGTATTCCCATATTCATACCTATTGGTTCCCTCGTGTGCACCATTGCTTCCCAACTCGGCCATATTAGGTGCTCGGTAGCCTCGGGCTACATTAAATTTAAACACCCAGGATTTACTTGCTTCGTAGGTCATTCCGAAAGAGCCAGCTAAATCTCCAAAGTTTTTTTGATGACGCGTTGCAACAGCCATAGAGGAATATAAAAAATATGGTTCAAGTAAGGGATTAGCTAGTTCGTAAAACTCCACCCCTTTTTGATCAATTCTTGCACCTCCACTCATGGTGAGCTTGCCGGCTTTTTTCTGTGTGTAAAAAAATAATCCTACTTCAGTGGAAGTATAGGCAGGGATCAACAGTTCGGCGCCTTTGTTTTTATTTTCTTGTTGCATTCCATTCACGCCAATGGTATGCTTCCAATTATTTTTTTCTGGCAATAAATATTGAAAGGAATAATTGAGTGTGCCTAAATCAAAGTATAAACTTTTTTCTGTCGGGTCCTCAATATTCCCATACTCTATTCTTTCATTGCGCTGATAAGCAATGTTTGCTTTTAATTTTCCTGTACCCCATTTAATACTATTGTCTAAAATATACTTTGTGTGCTTTATATGTTGGTAGGGAACCTGCGGGTTGGTAGAACTAAAATCACTTGCGGTAGCTAACCTATACTCACCCCCTGCTATTGGCTTTAAAAAGGCACCAGTTTCATCACGTTCTCCTTCGACCATTCCTAATTTTTGATTAAACTGATTAATAATTAAATGCGAATAACCCCAGTCCTTTTCAATGCCAATAAATCCACCTCCATTTAATTCATTGAACTTGGAATTAAAAACTTTACCATCATATTTATTTTGATAGTCTCCCGCTTTTTTAGAAGTTCCATTCAATCCCCATACAAACCCTTTATTGTTTCCAGCAATATCAAAGTGATAGCCTTGTAAATTATTATTGGTTTGGTAATTTGAAAATATATTTCCTCGAATGGCCCCTTCTGCTACAGGAACATTGGATACAATATTAATTACCCCACTTAATGCTTCACTACCATAAATAATGGATGCTGGCACTTTTAACACTTCGGTACGCGTTACATTGTATTCATCAATTTCTATTCCATGTTCGTCACCCCATTGTTGACCCTCTTGTCTTACCCCATCATTCATTACCATCACTCTATTATAACCTAGTCCACGAATAATAGGTTTTGATATGGCAGGGCCTGTGGTTAATTGTGATACCCCTGGTGTTTTAGATAAGGCATCAATAAAATTGGTGCTTGTTGATTTAAATAAATCCTCTTTTTTAAAGATAGAAATAGGAGTGGGTGTTTTACGAGAACTTGTAGCACGTAAATAACTTGTCACCGTAACATTGGCACTCTCTACTGCCCCATGACCCAAGGCAAAATTTTCAACACTATTTTCTTTAACATTTATTGTTTTTGTCATCAATGCATAACCAATAAAACTCACTTCCACTATATGTTCACCATTAGGTATGCTAATTTCAAAAATTCCGTTTTGTTTGGTGATGACTCCTTTTTTAAATTCAGGAAAATAAATGCTGGCTCCCTGCAAAGGCTGTTCAGTGCCTTCGTTCTTGACATTACCTGTTAAAATAAAGTTTTGTTTTTTGCTTTGTGCGATTGTTTCGCTGTGTACACAAAAAAGTATAAACAGCAAAATAGAGATATGTTTAAACATAAATTATATATTGAAATTGATAAAATAAAACCATGTGCACGGGGCACATTTCAAAATTCAATTATATAATGGGTGGCCCGCGGGAATCAAAATGAGATAAGGTACTGCTTTCTTTATGCCAAATGCCTGTATCATTTTTAATGATAGCAGTTGCTGGGGCATTGAGTACTATTTCAAAATTATACTGTACAAAAGGAGAGGTAGCCACCAATTGATCAAAAGAACAATGGATGCTTGTATTTTCTAATTGCTCAATAGGCAAATTAACATGCACCGAACAGGTGGTCGGGTCAATATGCTTGGCAACAAAATCATGGATATTTTTTTGCGGTGTAATGCTAAAAGCAAATACCACAAGCATAAAGCTTGCTAAAAAGGATCGTATGTACCTGTTTTGTAACATTTGTAGAAATCAAAGTTACGGTAATATTATAAAATATACATAGCTGCTAATAAATGGGGCTGCCAATAGGATGATTGGCTGTAAAGGGATTGCCCATTAATTTAGTAAGGGTAGCCGCCAATTGCTTTTGGTACCATTGTCCCGGATTGGTTTGTGCGCCTAGGGCACCGATGCGTTGTAAATTGGGGCCCATTAAAGCAAACCAAATACTGGAGGCGCCATTTACATCGGCACCATGATCGGTCCAAGCCTCCTTAAATCCCCTCCCATGATCGGTGGTCACCAATAAATAAGTGTTGTCCTTATAGCCAGGAGTAGATTGTACCCAATTCCAAATTTGCGCAATCCATGCATCTACCTGATGGGCTGCGTCTAAATAATCCCTGTAATGTGCATGATGTGCCCACTCATCGGTTTCACCATAACTAATATACAAGGCCTTGGGTTGTTTGGTTTTCAAATAATGAAATGCTTGTTGATGAGTATATACATCCAAACATTCTACTTCCTTAAATGGTTTATAAGAATCCTTTAAGCCTTCACTTATGCTTTTTGCTACAGGGTCTTGCAATAATTGCGTGATGGATTCAAATCCATTAATCACGGGGAATCCCGAAACTTTCTCATTTAAAATTCTATCAAAAGCATCCCATGCGCCAAAGGCAGCCACTTTATTTTTATAAGCTGCTTGTGCATTTAAAAAAGCCAATACATTGCTATGGGGATTTGGCATATAGTCATTGGAATTAATGGCCGAGTCCGGATAGCCCGTTAATATTTCATTGTAACCAGGATAAGAAAACCAATGCGGGTTCGCAACATCCACTTTGTTGCCCACATACCTGTTGCCAAACAACATGCCCTCCTTTGCAATTTGATTCCAAAAAAAAGGCATCAGTTGTTTTTGTCTTGCACTCAAGTCCTTTGCACCATACTTATTATAAATATAGGTACTATCCCCTTGATTGAACTTTGGATGATTGGCCAAGGAAGTATCCATTCCGCCAAAAACCTCCTGCCACCTAAAACCATCGGTGGTGATGATAATAACATTGGGGGCAGGTTGCTTTTGCAAGGAGGTATTTGCTTGCGCAAACCCTGTATTCATTGGATTTACAGCCAATAGAAGCAATACACCACTTAAGGTAAACCACTTATGCATAAATGAAAGCATGGATTTGAATTTTGTCCTTAAAAATAACAAACATTCAATGAGTACTTGCAAATATGGGTGGAATTAATCTAAAGTTTTCTTTTTTCTGGCAGAGTAAAATAAATACAATAGCATACCTATACTAATAACAGAATAACTAATTAGGCCAGCATCCGTTTGAATGATTTTTTTAAAAAACAAAACCGAAATCATTAGATACACCATAATTGCAAGGGAGAAAGTTTTATTCATAATATTGATTTAAGGTAATGGACAATAATTATCAATACAAGCAACGCCACCTGCTGCTTGTAAGGTACCGCACAATAAAATACAAGCGGGTGTTCCTAAACCAGCAGTACCGCCAATACAAGCTGCATGACAAAGTATAGCACCCGAAGTAGCTGCAGCCATACACAATGGAAATCTCCAACCACATTGATCATTTTTATTAACAACATTCAAGGAATTGCTTGCAACCGAAAATAAGGAACTGCCTGTAGGGGTCACACTATTATAACTTTGTGCATACAATTGTTCACAAGCTTTTTGAATACTTTGCATTGAAACATCATTGTATTTTGTGTTGATTTGTTTCCAATGCATTTGATAATTTTTAGCGTATTGTTTTATATACAAAATATTTTCAGCCCCCATAAATTCGTTAAAAGCATCCATTCCCTTAGTTGAATGTAGCTGATTATCATTTAGGGATTCGATTTTATTTTTGAATTCGAAAATAGTCAAACCCTTACGCGCTGCTAATGCTTCAATAAATTGGCTAAAGTTTTGTTCCAATTGAACCAGTTGGATAAAATGGGTATCCTGTGAAAGGGGCACTTGAAGCATTGGTTCGGGTACGGTTTGCGTTTTTGTACAGCCAAAGGACAGAAAAGTGCACAAGATAAATAAGGAGAAAAAGGTTTTTGGTTGCATAACATTTGATTTTAATGAATCATGAATTTACCGTTCCAAAACATCCATTATCAAGTATTTATACCTTGCGACAGGATCCTATATTTAATTTAAGGTATTGATTTTGAACAATTTAGAGAAAATAGGGTTATAGTATTTGAATGGTCAACAACAACAATACTTGGTGAAAAGCAGTGAATGTTGTAATTTTGATGTTCAAACATTAATTAACATAAAACAATTAATATGAATTTATTAGATGCATTAAAGTGGCGTTACGCTGTAAAAAGAATGAACGGATCCAAAATCCCTGCTCAAACCTTGGATACCATTTTAGAAGCTACCCGTTTAGCACCCAGCTCGTTTGGATTAACACCTTACAGTATTTTGGTAATTGAAGACGAGGAAACTAGAAAAAAATTACAACCTCATTTTTACAATCAACCTCAAATTGTTGAGTCAAGTGCCGTAGTTATTTTTGCAGCACACACAACAATTAATGAAGCAAGTGTTGATGCATACATGCAAGAAATTGCCGAACAAAGAGGAGTAACTGTAGATGCATTAAAAGATTTTGCTGGTTATGTAAAAGGGGCTATTGCAAATCAAACTCCCGAGCAATTACAAATTTGGGCAGCTAAACAAACTTATATCGCTTTAGGTTTTGCATTAGTAGCTGCTGCTAGCGAGCAAGTAGATGGTACACCAATGGAAGGATTTAATCCTGCAGCAGTAGATGCTGAATTAGGATTAGCAGCACAAGGTTTACATGCAACTGTTGCTTTAACATTAGGTTACAGAGACGCAGCAAATGATTATTTATCAGGTGCATTAAAAGTAAGACGCACAGCAGACAAATTAATTATCAAAAAATAAGTATCCAATAATTGGCTACTTAAATAGGTACAAGATTTTATAGTTGGGTTAGTATGCAAGCAATGCTATACAAAAGGGCGACTCTTTCGAGTCGCCCTTTATATTTTCATGGTAAAATACTTTCGTATTGTATATAATTAGTGTTTGAATTAAAAACTAATCACAGCTATAGTTTTGATAACATCCAATTTTTAAATTTTTCGAAACTAGCATCCATTGGAATAGCTACTTTTTCTTTGTCTAATAAAAATTGAACCGATGGGGGTATAGCAATTGTTTGACCTATTGCTGCTTCCACTACCTCGGGGAATTTAACAGGATGTGCTGTTTCTACAATAATGGCTGGTTGATTAAATGCTTCAGCAGCTAAAAACGCCACCGCACCATGTGGATCTAAGGTATATCCATATTCCTTGTACACACGCGTAATAGTTGCTTGCGTACTTATGTTGTTATAGCTATAGCTACTTAACCCCTTCTTTAACTGCTCAAAATTGTTTTGCATCATTTCCATAATGCGCACAAAATTGCTTGGATTACCTACATCCATTGCATTGGATACCGTGGCTACTGATTTTTGAATTACATAATTACCCGTTGACAAATACCTAGTCACTACATTATTATCATTACATGCTGCTACAAAGTGGCCTAATGGTAAACCGCTTGCTTTTGCTATCATCCCTGCACAAATATTGCCAAAATTGCCACTGGGTACCACAATATTCATTGGAATAGCATCCCCATTTTTTGCAATCCACTGTTGCCATGCAAAAAAATAATATAATTGTTGTGGCAACCATCGTGCTACATTAATGGAGTTGGCTGAGGTTAAATGATAAGCAGCATTTAATTCCCCATCCATAAAGGCATCTTTCACCATAGCTTGACAATCGTCAAAACTTCCATCCACTTCTAATGCAGTAATATTTTGTCCGCAAGTAGTTAATTGTAATTCTTGGATAGGACTTACTTTTCCTTTCGGATATAAAATAATCACTTCCACACCTTCCACCCCTAAAAATCCATTCGCCACCGCACCACCAGTATCACCACTGGTAGCTACCAATACCGTAGAGGGTTTAGTTTGCAATAATGGATTGTCAACTTTTTGTTCGCTTTTAATTTGCGCAGTAATCTGTACTTTTTCCGCAGCCGCCTGTTTTGAAAAATAACCTAAACACCTACTCATAAACCTTGCGCCCACATCCTTAAAGGCCAATGTTGGGCCATGGAATAATTCTAAAGAAGCAATCGTATTAGTTATTGGAACTAAAGGAAAATCAAAATTAATCGTCTCTGCGCAAATTTGTTGTAAGGAAGCATCATCGATGGTACCACCTACATAGGGCTTCATTACTTCGAAAGCTATACTTGCTTTATCTAATGTTTTGAACCTTTCAATTTGTTCAGCCGTAAACCTAGGGATGCTAGTTGGAAAATACAATCCTTTATCCGGCGCTTGACCAGTAATGGCAGCTGTTTTAAAATCTACGGCGGGGGATTGTTTTCCTAAACTATAATATTGCATCTGTCTATTTTCAATCTACTATTTATGATTACTTGTTGAGTATATCTGTATTTTATTATTCGGTTATCTCTACTCCCTTTTGATGAATGGTAGTCACATAAGTATGATGCGCTAAACCCAAGCCTGTATATAAGTTTATCATTTCTTGTTCCACAGCCAATGCAGTTTCTTTTTCCTTACTTAAAAAAAAGATAGAAGGGCCAGATCCTGAAATGCCTCCACCTAATGCCCCTACCAACTTACAGGCTTTTTTTAAATCATCAAATCCAGGAATTAAAATAGAACGCACTGGCTCAATAATCACATCTTCCAAACTTCTTCCAATTAAATCATAATCACCTTTCATTAAACCCGCTACCAAACCAGCGATATTTCCCCATTGCTTAATGGCATCTTTTAATTGTACATTTTGCTTTAAGATACTTCTTGCATCTGCAGTGCGCACTTCAATTTGAGGATGTACAATAGTCACATATAAATCAGGTGAAGGAAGGGTAATTATTTCCAAAGGATATATTTGCCTTACCAAGGTGACACCCCCATAAATACAAGGGGCAATATTGTCGGCATGTTTTACACCAGAAGCTACTTTTTCACCATTCATGGCAAAACGCACTAAGTCGTCCTTTGAAAAAGGGTTACCCAATAAATAATTGGCACCCACCACTGCCCCTGCGCTACTTGCAGCGCTAGAACCCACACCACTACCAGGTTTGATTAGCTTATTAATTTTTACTTCAAACCCCATTGTCGCAAAATCAATCAGGGAATTTTGATTAGCATTAGTTGATTCCGCTAATGATTTTTCAATAAGACTGTTGGCAGTGTACTCCTCCATAAGGGCAATCAATGCAGCACCCGCTACATTCTTTTCCGGTTCAGTAGGCAATTGATAATCGTCAATATTAATTATAGTAATGGGCGCCTGTCACGGAGTCAAATTCACCAATCGCATTTCCATTTCATCATATGGATTGTTCACCGCAAAGCCCAAAATATCAAATCCACATACCATATTCGCTACGGTAGCAGGGGCTTTTATTTTAATCCATTGATGAACAGGAACCATTATTGATACGCTTTTTACTTTTATTAATTTTCATTAAACCCTTGCTGCTCTGATAATATCTGCAAATACCCCCGATGCAGTTACATCAGCGCCGGCACCTGCTCCCTTAATCACCATTGGCAATTCAGGATAACGCATACTATAAAACAATACTAAATTGTCTTTGCCATATAAATGATAAAAGTCGGAACTCGGTTGAATATGTTGTAATCCTACTTTTGCCGTTGTGGTTCCATTTTCATCGCTTTCATATTTGGCTACAAACTTTAACTTGCAACCCGCTGCTGCCGCAGCATCATATAATTGCTTAAAATGGGCTTCCTGCTTTTCCATTTCAGCATAAAAATCTTCTACTGTTCCTTCAAAACAACTTGCTGGTAAAAAACCTTCATTCACAATATCACTCATTTCTAATTTGGTACCCGCCTCTCTTGCCAATATCATTATTTTACGCATTACATCGGTTCCCCCTAAATCTAATCTAGGATCTGGCTCGGTATAGCCTTCCAATTGTGCCTGTCTTACCACTGCCGAAAAAGATTTTCCATCGGTTCCGCCAGCATAATTATTAAATACAAAGTTTAATGTACCCGATAACACTGCTTCAATAGTATGTATGCGATCACCACTTCGAATTAAATCGTTTAAAGTACCTATAATGGGCAAACTTGCTCCTACATTGGTTTCAAATAGGAAGGAAGCATTAAAGGCGCGTGCCAAGCTTTTTAATTTGGCATAATTTTCATAAGGTGAAGAACATGCAATTTTATTACAAGCTACCACCGATACTGCTTTTTCTAATAATTGCGCATATACATTAGCAACTGTTTCATGGGCAGTTACGTCCACAAATATGGAATTGCGTAAGTTGTTTTCTATAATCGTAGCAATATAATCGGCAGTAGTGCCCGTAGGGGCTGCCGCTAATTGATCCTTCCAATTGGATAAATCGATGCCCTCGATATTTATTAATTGCTTCTTGCTATTGGCAATACCAACAATATTAATTTGTAAGCGCATTGATTTTTTTAAAAACGCTACCTGCTGTTGTATTTGTGCCAATAATTTTCCGCCTACATTTCCTGCGCCTGCTATATATACATTTACTTGCTTGTAAGAGGTTTCAAAAAACTCTTCGTGTAATACGTTGATGGCTTTTTTAACATCTGTTGATGCAATAACGGCAGTGATATTTTTTTCGGAAGAACCCTGTGCAATGGCTCTCACATTAATACCATTGCGCCCTAACACACCAAACATTTTACCGCTCACCCCTGGGTGATTTTTCATTTGCTCACCCACCAATGCTAAAATAGCTACCTCTTTTTCTACAATAAGTGGATCTACTTTTTGTGTATTAATTTCTGGTTCAAACTCGGCATCTACTGCTAGCTTTGCTTGATAAGCGTCGTTGGCATTTACCCCCACACATATAGAATGCTCAGAGGAACTTTGTGTGATTAAAATTATATTGATATACTTTTTTGCTAAAGCATCAAATAGTCGTTTTGAAAATCCTGGGATACCCACCATTCCACTTCCTTCCAAACTCAATAAACAAATGTCCTTGATACTGGAAATGCCTCTGATAAAATTAGTATCGCTCAGTGATTCATTTTTAATTAAGGTTCCAGGATGACTTGGTTCAAAAGTATTTTTAATCCATACTGGTATATTTTGGTGCATTACCGGTTGTATGGTTGGCGGATAAATAACTTTGGCGCCAAAATGGGATAACTCCATGGCTTCCTGATAAGAAATTTGTGGAATTTCTTTTGCATTAACTACCATTCTTGGATCTGCAGTCATCATGCCACTTACATCGGTCCATATTTCTAAAGCCGTTGCTTTTACTGCTGCAGCATAAATAGCACCTGTATAATCGGAGCCACCACGACCTAATGTAGTTGTATTGCCTTCGGCATCAGAAGCTATAAATCCTGGAGCCATATACAAATCAAACTTATTATTCTCCTCGCTTGCAAAATAAGTTTGTATTGTTTTTGTTGTTAAGTCCTTATCCAATACTGCACTAGCGTAATTTGAATTGGTTTTAATTAACAATCTGGAATCCACCCATTGTTGCTTAATTCCTTTAGACGCAAAAGTGGCAGCAATTATTTTAGAGGATAATAGTTCACCAAAACTTACAATTTTATCCTGCATGCGATTGGACAATTCTTTTAACATGAAAAGTCCTTCACAGTTAGCCTCTAATTCATTAATAGTTTGCTTTACCAAACTTAAGGTAGCCGACTGTGCTTGTATTGGCAACAAGGCACGCACTGCATCCAAATGTTTTTGTTCAATATTTTGTATAATGGTTTTATACGCTTCATTTCCCTGTGATGCACTTTGCGCCAACATTAACAATTGGTCGGTTACCCCACTCATTGCTGACACGACAACAATAGTCGGTTCTTTTTGAATAGATTCAATAACAATATCCACCACTTTAGCAATTGCTTCGGCGCTTCCAACAGAACTTCCTCCAAATTTTAAAACTTGCATACCATTATTAATTTTACTAGCGCGCGCTTGTATTGCACCCATTATTATATTCCTGCGACTATATTAAATAGCCATATAAATTGTCTTCCTTATTTATTTCGTTGTAATTGATTTGATAACGCTTCATATTTTCAATTAGCAGTTCATAATCTTTATTAGATTTTAATTCCAACCCTACTAATGCCGGACCCGATTCCTTATTATGTTTTTGTATGTACTCAAATCGAGTAATATCGTCTTCAGGGCCTAATACTTTATTAACAAATTCCTTTAAAGCACCTGGACGCTGTGCAAACTTGATTAAAAAATAATGCTTTAATCCTTCGTATGTCAAGGACCTTTCCTTAATCTCTTGCATACGCGCAATATCATTATTGCTTCCACTCACAATACACACAATTGTTTTTCCTTTTATTTGTGCAGCATAATCATCCAATGCTGCAATACTCAATGCGCCTGCAGGTTCTACAACAATCGCTTCCTCGTTGTACATTTGTAAAATGGTGGAGCATATTTTTCCTTCTGGTACTAAATGCATATCATCTAATACATCCTTACATACTGCAAAAGTTACATCACCAATCCGTTTTACCGCTGCTCCATCTACAAACTTATCTATCTTTTCCAATTCCACAGGATGGCCTTCCTTCAATGCAGTAAGCATACTCGGTGCACCCTCTGGTTCTAAACCAATTATTTGTGTGGTAGGAGAATGTTGTTTAAAATAAGCGCCCACTCCTGCACTTAAACCACCACCACCTACTGGAATAAATATATAATCAATAGGTGCGCCACCCAATTCACTTCCAATTTCATTGGCGATTGCATTATAGTCGTTCAAAATTTCAACACCCACCGTTCCTTGTCCTGAAATAATGGAGGCATGATCAAATGGAGGAATAAATGTCATTCCATGTTTTGTCGTATATTCTTTAGCAGCAACAGCACAGTCATCAAATGTGTCTCCCACTAAAATTACTTCTACAAAATCCTCTCCAAACATTTTTGTTTGACTTACTTTTTGTTGAGGAGAGGGAATGGGCATAAACACGACGCCCTTTACATTTAATTTTTTACAACTGTACGCAAAACCTTGTGCATGGTTACCTGCGCTTGCACACACTACCCCTTTTGCCAACTGATCAGGTGTGAGTTGACTCATCATATTATACGCACCTCTTAATTTATAGGAACGTACAATTTGTAAATCCTCTCTTTTTAAATAAACCCTGCACTGATACTTTCGGGATAAATTGGCATTAAACTGCAAGGGGGTATGTTTCACCACCGTTTTTAATCTAATGGCCGCTCCT
>JACCDK010105682.1_pt1 | contig 12538 bp, 9 predicted proteins | sample 7445871 | NCBI WGS metagenome assembly JACCDK01 (sample SAMN15323436, study PRJNA562643) | freshwater metagenome | isolation source: river surface water | place: USA:Blue River Watershed | collected 2017-08-15
ATTTCACATTGATTTCTAAAGATCTTCGCAGCACAGCGCTGCCCTTGCTTATTGAGCGCAAGTCAATTGACACTGCCTTATCCCGTAGATCAAACTGAAGAGCTTTTTTCCTGCTAAATGGGGAAAAGGCACATAATTCATGAAGACATATCTCAATAACTGAAATTGATTCGGAGAATTCAAGTTTTAAGAAACGATTAGGCGCTATTTGATGAATCGTTTCCCAAATCGAAATATCTACAAAAAAGGAATAGCCCGAAAGTGCAAAGCTGCCATTTACCTTAATTTCCAAAACTCTTTCCATCAGTTTTTTTAAAAAATTAAAGTAAATGCTAGCAAATGACTTTTCCTGAATTTCAGTTAATGGTGTTTTTGATAGTCTTTCTAAAGGCTTTATATAAATATCGCCTTGAACAATAATTCCGCCTCTCATTACCTCAAGGAAAATATGAGGCGGGACAATGTCAAAAAATTTATCAAAGTTTTGAATTTTGTTCTTACCAATATCATTGATCCATGGCGCTCCATTTTGTCTCATCCAATTCATTGTGTAGAAGGAACTGCGGATGGCTGATGATTCAACATATCGCCAGTTTGTTAAATGAGCACAAAATGCAATAGGAACTTCATATACGGGAAATATCTTTTGCTTCTTATGATCACCCGGGAGCTGATCGGCGGTGAGAACTAACCATAAGTATCTTAGATGTTCTGAGCTCGAAATTCTACTTCTATCGAATAACAACGATTGGCGTGGATAGGTTCTATATTTATCAATTAATCTTGTACCCTGAATGACCCAGCCTGGCGCCGCATAGTTTGGCATATACATTTCTGCCACAGCGCAGCCACTTGCGAAATATCCATTCAATGCAGCATCATCGAACATCAAAACTTCATCCGCATCAATCCGCATCACATATTGCAATGACGTAGCCTCAAATCCAGCAATTCTTTTTTCAACTTCATTTTTCCAAATTTTATTAATGACCTTATAGGGTATGCCAGACGCTTGAATTTTTTGGTAAATATTATCGTCAGATTTTAATGGATTACGGCCAGTTGACCTTAAAAAGGGAGCCATCCACTCATAGGCACCGTCAACCACAATTAATTCATCTGCATACCCCAAGACAGACTTAAGCGCCATATCTAAGATATCCGCATCGTTATATATTGATAGGTATGCACTTATTTTGGGGCGAACACCGCTGAGTCGAGTTTGACTACGAGGAATAAAGTTTAATAATTTACGTTTTTCTTTGTTTAAGTAAAACGATAAATTTTTAATAATTTTTAAATACAAATTTCTACCTGCAGTGGTGAGTTATTTAAAAGCATTATTTAGAACTTTGAGACAGCAACATAATGAGAACTGCGCTTTAAAAATGGCTTTTCCAAAAAGTGCCATGAAAATAGACTTAGCGATATGGTTAATAGGAGTGAAACAAAAGCGCCTAGTAACAAATTAAATTCAAAAAGCTGAATTTGAATCAATCCTTGAATGATCGGGAAATGATATAAATAAACTCCATATGATATATCTCCATACTTGCCAAAATTCCAATTCAACACCACCATTTGTCCAATAAATAACACTATCGCGCTATAGAAAATGGGCTCTACAATCATTCTAAATACCTCATGATCCGTAAAGAGAAAAGCAGCTCCTGATACTAAAGCAACAAATTTAAGTTTGTGTTGCAGTTTTGGCTCGAATGCAATAAGTGCACCGCAGATAAAATAAGAAAGTTGACCAGGAAACTGTCTTGCGATTTCTTCCCTAATGATCAAATCACTGATGTGGTTAAAATAATAGACCCAAAGTAAACTAAAAGAGAAAATGGCGGCAAAAGCTAGCCATCTTGAAAATTTATGAAATAAAAAAGCTATAAGAGGAAGACATAAATACAGCATCACCTCAACTTTAATGGTCCACAAAGACCCATCCATTGCCTGAATGTGATTTCTTTCAAATACACCTGGTAATGTGGGTTGTAAAAAATTCAAAAAAAATAAATTCGCAAGCACATATTTAAGAGTTTGAGTTGATTCAATAAACTCAAGACTATTTAGAGTACTCATTGATAGTCCGATAACTAGACAAAGAACTAAGGCTCCAATATAAGCAGGATAAATTCGCCGAATTCTTTTTTCAAAGAAATCTACTACCCCATGACTATTGAGATAACTTTTTGTAACGAGATAGCCGCTAATAGCAAAAAAGCCCTTTACCGCAAAACTGGCATTGGCATACAATTCAAACATCCAAAATCTTGAATCGTTTGTTAAGGCCGATAAATGAGAAAAAAATACAATTAAAGCCAATACAATTCTGACCTCATTAAAACTATTATTTTTTTCAAACTGGAAATTATGAGCAATCATTTAACGTGGTGTGCCTGCTGATTTCCCATGAGATCGTGTAATGAGATCGTTATAGCTTCCAGTATTTACTATCTGCCCATGTCTTAACTCCACTATAATGTTGCAGCCTCTAAGCGTACTTGTTCGATGGGCAATAATCAAAACCGTTAAATCAGAACTTAATGACTGAATTGCCTCCATTAGCAATTCTTCGGTCTCCTGATCCAAAGCGCTAGTTGCCTCATCAAAAACAATCAAATCAGCCTGCCGATATAGCGCCCTTGCAATTGCTATCCGTTGACGTTGTCCGCCTGAGAGCTTAACCCCTTTCTCGCCAACCATAGTGTCATAGCCATCGCGCCAAGATTCAATGGTTTTGGCAATTTGCGCCTTCTGTGCTGCAGCTCGAACCTTATCTATATCAATAGACTCCTTGCGCTCACCAAAAGCAATATTTTCAGCAATTGAGCAATCCATTAAATAGATAGACTGTGGGACATGGGCAATATTCAACTGCCACTTTGGTGCATTGGCTTGATTGATTGGCACCCCATCAACTTTTAATGACCCTGAGGTCGGCACCAATAGCGCCATCAATATATCCAATAGAGTACTTTTACCGCTTCCGGTGGTTCCAATAAAACCAACCCGATCACCCTTATGGATTAACAAACTAATATCTTTAATCACCGTTGGTAGCGAACTTGCATAGGAAAATGACACTCCATCAAGCTCAATCTTGTGCTTTAAGCGAATCAGTTTTTCGTCAATTAACTTGTAATTATCTAAATAAGGAATCTGTTGATCTAATAAATTAATAATGTCTCGCAATGTTTGCTCATTGCCTTTTATAGTAGTCCAGGAGTTATAAAGTTGTTGCAGTAATGGTAAAAGCCTTTGCGCCCCAAGGGCAAAAAGGCCAATGACCATAATTGTGGTCTCCGATCCATTGATAGCAAGCTGTAATGCAACCAGGGAAATCAAAATCATCCCCGAGGCTTCAATCACAAATCTTGGGCTATTTCCTATGAAAAAATTGCTGGCTTGAGCCCTACGTAAAGCATGATCAGCTTTTGTGTATGTGTCACAATAAATTTCTTGAGCGCGCCCCAAAAGCACATCACGAATTCCGCCAAGTCCCTCTTGAAGAGATTTCACAACTGAAGTTGTATCCTCCGCAATGCGCTGACTATTTTCAATTAATCGATTTTTGGTTAATTTGATAATAATCAAATAAAGTAGGCCAAATCCAAAAAATAATATGAGTGCCACCAAAGAATTAATCACAACCAATACTGACAATATAGATAGCAAAATAATCGTAGAAGAAATTGCAATTAAAAGTGGGTTTATCACGTGCAATATTACGCTACTTGTCTTCGTTGCAATTCCAGAAATCAGTTCGCTTGTGTTTCTAGAAACATGCACCAAATATGGCTGATAAAGTGTTTTACGGTACACACTAACGCTCAAATCTGCGCCTAGCGCATACGAAAGCTTTGCAGTAAAACGCAGCAACACTAAACGGGTTATTGCCGCTATAAAAACCGCAATACAAAAAATAATTGTTAATGGCTTTAAAAGCTCTTTAGGGGAATGAATTCCAAACAAATCAATCAAAAATACCGCTTTGTGACTAGAAAATATTTTATCTGGCGCTGTCAAAGCGCCTAAAAAGGGAAGCAAAGCTCCCAAAGAGAGCACTTCTGCGAACGATGCAGCTACCATTAATACTATTAACCAGATTAGCTGTATCTTTCTCCTGCTCTCAACATGCTGCCATAGAGATAATAAGAGGTCTTTTAGATTCTTAGGTTCTAAAGTCATTAATTTGGCACTTTTTGCTTAGGCTTGAAGTCGGCTATTAAAAGCGAAATCGGTATCAAAGTTTTTTGGAAGCATATTTTGCTCCAAATGGGCTGAAAATGAGGGTACTGCTACAGCCAGCAGTCTTTTGCCTCTGAGAATAGAAAAGACATTAGATAACAAGAGCACCATCGACAAATTCAAACGACTCGTAAAAAAATTTCTTTGGGGGCAAGTGAGTAAGATCCAAATATAAAAATCACGTGGGATTGAATAGTATTGCGTTAGCAAATTCCAGACTGGAAAATCTTTTCGGATTGTTTTCACAATGCACCCAAATGTCATTGTGGTTGAATTAGTGGTTCTCCATAAGCACTTTTTGCCTTGGCTCACTTGAGTCACCTCAGAGAGCATCCCCTTGCAAACCAAGGGATTTATCTGCGCAGAGAAATCGCTATATTTATCGGGATGATCATATAACGTGACATAGTCAAAAATCTCCAAGCCCTCTTCTAAGGCATCGCTGGCGCCTTCTCTATATAGATAATCGTCTTCAGCAAAATACAGCAAGTCACTGTCTTTGAGCAAAATTAGCTCATGGTTTAGAAGATAGTTAAACGATGCGGCATTGCCCAAATTAGTACGAATTAACTTGTAAAAATGCCTTTTTTGCAGTAGATCAAAAGTAGCCTGATCACAGTTATCGGCAACACAAACAACTCGATAATTCGGAAATGCTGCAAGCAAACTTTCTAAACAATCTAATTTTGAAAAATGATCTAATCGTGGCTTTTGATTAACTGAGCTGGTAATGCGGTAAAAGATATATCTGTTCATTTTTTAGAGCCTAATTGCGCCAACTAGGTACGTCCATATTGATCATCTAAACGAACTATGTCATCTTCGCCCAAATAGCTGCCTGATTGCACTTCGATAATTTCCAGAGGGATTGTGCCTGGGTTTGCAAGGCGATGTATTTGCCCAGGAGGAATATAAGTACTTTGATTTTCTTCTAGAATCGATGTTTGATTGCCATTGGTAATTTTCGCCCTTCCATGAACTACGATCCAGTGCTCAGCCCGAAAGCGATGTGATTGCAAAGATAGTTTAGCGCCTGGCTTTACTAAAATCCTTTTCACCTTAAATCGCTCACCCTCATCCACGCTGTCATACCATCCCCACGGTCTTAAAACTTTTCGATGTAGATTTTTTTCATGACGACCCGATTTTTCTAATTGGCTAACAAGCTGCTTGACGGCTTGAGTATTTTTTCGATTTGCCACTAATACAGCATCGGCAGTTTCAATGACAATTAAGTCCTCAACCCCCACCACGCCTAATAATCGAGTGCTGGAGTATAAAAGTGAATTCTTCGATTCCTCAACAATAACATCTCCAATCATGACATTACCCTGATGATTCTTATGACCCTCTTGCCAAACGGCATCCCATGCGCCCAGATCATTCCAGCCTGCGTCTAACTCAACCATCTTTACATGGTAATTCATAGAATGGGGGCATTTCTCAATCACGGCGTAATCTATCGAATCCGCAGGTATAGTTTTGAAGATATCCGCACTCGGCCGCACAAACTCTGCATTTTCAATTCGATCAATTAATCTGGACTGCCAAGCATCTTGCGCGCCTATTAGAATGTCTGGGCGAAATTCATGTATAGCAGCTAGCCATGTACTTGCGCGAGTAACAAAAATACCGCTATTCCATGAGTAGCTACCATCTTGTAAATATTTTTTAGCCAACTCTACATTTGGTTTTTCAACAAATTGATCTACTGCATATTCATCGTATATACCTTGCTCGTGGTTACGCCTAATATATCCATAACCTGTTTCTGGTAAAGTAGGCGTTATTCCCAACATTGCAATGGTGCGATTTGTTTTGTCTGCGACAACTACTTTTATGCAATTTTGGATTGCATGTTTAAAGGCTGCTTGATTTTGAATTGCCTGATCTGCAGGCGTCACGACTAAGATTGGATCTATCTGATCCAAATCAAGTTTACTTTTAACACTTTCAAGAGTGGTAGCTTGCAAGGCGGCAAGAGTTAATGCAGGGGCAGTATTACGGCCAGCAGGCTCCAGTAATAAAATAGTATCTATGTCATTGGATACACTTAGCTGATCTAATACTAAGAATCGATGCTCTTCATTTGTAACAACAATTGTTGGCCCTAGTACTACTTCATGGCTCCGGTCATGATTGAGGTATTTTTCTCCAATTGCGTTTGCCCTTGTGATCGCTTGCTGAAATAGACTGTGATGAGCGTCATTTTCAGAGAGCGATAAAAATTGCTTGGGCAGATCAGCGCGTGAAAGCGGCCAGAGTCGAGTGCCCGAACCCCCGCATAAAATAATGGGGATGACAAGGTTTTTTGGGTCGGCAAGGTAGTTACTATTCATTGGCAATTAGCTAAAAAAAAGGGGGGGTCATCACAATTATCTGCAGTAAAAATTATTCTGTAGTCTTTATAAGCATTTAACAGATTTTCAAGAATATCTAACTTTGAAAAACCACCTGTACGAAGCTTTTGATTGATATGACTTGTAATACGATACAAAGATATATTTACTTATAGCTTACAAGCCAGCTATGTAATATAAATTACCAAAATAATGTATTTTAATGCCAACTAACCAAAAAAGAATGCTCACTTATGCTGTGCCTGGATGTCCAAGGTTAGCGCTAAACACTATCTAAGTACTAAGAATGGTTATTCAGATATTGCTATCAGATATCATATAGTTTTAAGGACTATCTTACCAATAGCGACATATAGTATTAATTAAGCCACCAATCATCAAAATTTCGACATTTAGTCGTCCATACAAACCAATAGAGAGAATTGCAATATTATGGCCACTAAAAATGAAACGAATTCGGTAGAATTAACTGTAATTATTCATATTTACAACAATCAAGAAGCACTGAATTTACAAATCCAACATTGGGAAGACTGGGGTTTCATTCCAGGCCTTGAATTAATCTTTATCGATGACTGCTCATCACCTGCTCTTGATCTAGACAGAGTTCCATGTTGGGTAAGAAAAATTATAATTCGTGATGACATACCCTGGAATCAGCCAGGCGCTAAAAATTTAGGGGCTTCACTGGCTTTGGGATCTTGGCTATTATTTTTAGATGCAGATCAAGTATTTACAAAAAACGACATTTATTCCTTAATTCACGCACTACCTGAAATTGAGCATCAGACGCTTTATCGATTCGAGAGGCGCTGTGCTAAAACGCAAAACTCTCTTGTTGTACATCAAAACTGTCATCTTATTTCAAAATTTGATTACGATAATTTTGGAGGGTACGATGAGGATTTTGCAGGAAACTATGGGCATGAGGATGCCTACTTTGAGAGGCTATGGAAATTCAAAGGGGGGAAAATTGCTATCTTTAATCAACCATATCTAATAGATTTTTCTAGTCTAGAAACAAAGGGCTTAAATAGAGACGGTAGGCTAAACGAATTACTGCGAAGAAAAAAAATGCGTTATTGGCATTTAATTGATAATCCAATTGGTAAATTTCTACTTAATAATCCTTTAATTTTAAGACTACTAATTAAAAGTAAAATTGTTGCTGATGGTCGGCTCGGTAAACAAATCAGATTTAATTGGAGTGAACTTTAATGGGATTTGCTAACTCAAAAATTCTCCTTTTTTTTCTCACTAGTTTTCCGATCTTGACTTTGCTCATTAGAGGTTGGACAAGTGCAGTTTTATTTTTTTGCCTGGTAATTTCTCTTATTTATTTAAGTAAAAATCAATGTTTGAAGTATTCCATTTTTCAGGAAGAATTTTTCAAAAAAAATAAGTTATTACTATTTATTCTTATGGCATTTACTTTACCAATAGCTGCAATCCTTTTAACCAGTCTTGGAAAGCTTCGATTCAATTGGAGTGATTTTGATGGTCCATCTAGATACCTTTTTTCGATTATTTTTCTTTTCTTTTTACTTCGCTGCAAACCCACAATTGGTAAATTTCTGACTTTTTCCATTACCCTGATGCCAGTAATAACAGTTTTACTTATTAATCTTGTAGAAAAAAAGGGGTGGTCGGCCGCCTTTACTCGAACAACTATCTACTTTATTGATCCCATTACATTTGGGTCTTTATGCCTTTCTTTTGGTTTATTAGCGCTTGTATTATTGTGTGAAAAGCCGGCCAACAAATTGATGTTTATTTGGTATGGCTTATCGATGCTGTGTGGATTTTATCTATCAATTAGCTCAGAAAGTAGGACTGGCTGGTTAGCCATACCAGTGATCATTTTCTTACTTTTAAAAGTAAGATTTGGAATTGGCTATTTGAAAACCTTAATTCTTGGTATTGTGCTCACTACCATGACTAGCTTCATCCTATACCAATCATCCGATATAGTAAAAAATCGCTTTAATCAAGTGGCTGTTGAAATAAGTACTTATCAGTGGCATGAGGGAAATAATTCCACCTCAATTGGTGAACGCATTTCTTATATTCGAATAGGATGGCACCTAATTTTAGAGAGGCCATTGACGGGATGGGCAAATTTAGACTTTACCCCTCAAATTGAAAGCCCTGAATTTTCCAAATTTGCAGCCCCATCCACTAGGCTTGGGCTTAAGGGTGGAGGATTTCATAATGAGTTTATTAATAATGGAGTTAAATATGGGGTACCTGGTCTCTTATTCACAACACTGCTTTTCTTAGGTCCTGCATTATTCTTTTTCAATATTTTAAGAACTCAAAGTATCAATAGATATGCACTACTAGGAATTACTTACATCACCGTTCAAGCTGTTAGCGCTTTAAGTTATCAGGTGCTTGACTTTAAATTTACTGCATCGTTATATGGTTTAATGATTGTTACCTTAGCATACTCAGCTCTAAACTATGAGACAAAAACTCATAATTATTAGAATTATCATCACCAAACATCTATCATGACTTCTGCAAATTTATGTTTAGCGAGATTAATAACGGCTACATAAAAGATGAGCTCTCAATTCAGTCGTTAAGACAGTTAAAATGATATTAGTACGCGTTCATTAATTCGATTTTGAATTCTAATCAGCATAGTTAAATATTACTTATCGATTTTGAAGAAATTCTGTCAATAAAATTAAGGCAGGTATCAAACACTTCTTTGACATTTGGTGAATTTTTCATGTCACCATGATTTGATATCCAATCCGACCAATACCCCTCAGTTTTCCATCTAGGAGAATCACAATAAATTTCAACTGTGGGTTTTTTTAGGGCTGCTGATAAGTGTGTTAATCCAGTATCAACCCCAATAATTATGAATGCATGGGCGATCAAATGATAGGCTTCTTCAATCGAAAATGCTGCGGGCACAATGGCTCCTGGAACCTGGCATGCAATGTGCGCGCTGATTTTCATTTCTTCTGAATTTCCCCAGGGAAAAAGGACTTGATAGCCTTGACTAGATAATGCTTTACCTAATTCAATCCAGTTTTCGCTGGGCCAGCGTTTAGCTGCTCGTGCTGTCGAGTGAAAACACACTATATAAGGAGCCGTTTCACCAGTTGGCTGTTTTTTTAGACCCTCGATTGGTAATGATACTAGTTGCTCGACAAAGGTAGATGGGTAAAAGTATGGTGGCTCACTTTGCTGATCGATTGGGGGCCAATCAAGTGCTGAACACATGACTTTGCGAGAACGATCAATCGCATGGTATTTAACGGGTACGTTTACTAATTTCGTATAAAACATCCTAGCCATCGGCTCATAGCCCGAATGCTCGGTTGCATTCCCCAGTCCACTGACGATCGCAAATTTGGACTTCTTCGCAAGGGCGCATACTAAGGCTGACTTTAAAAGCCCTTGGGTTTCAATCACAATATCGTAGGTCACTGACTGCAACAATTTACGCATAGCGAAAAATTCTTGCCAGGTTCGAATGGAGAACAAATTCTTTCTCCAGCGCCGCAAGGCTATTGGAATAATTCGGTCAATTCCCCGAAAAGACGCTATAGTTTTAAGAGGTTCCAGTAAAGGGACGTACGCCTCTTCTACAATCCAATCGATTTGCGCTTCAGGCAAACGTTTGCGTAAATCCCAAACGATTGGTAGGTTATGCAAAACATCCCCTAGGGATGATAATTTCACCAACAGAATTTTTGGGGCCGAATCTGTTGATGCGGTTAGTTGCAATGAATCGTGCTGACTGGTCATTTAAGTATTATCGTGTTGTTTGCAATGGGCCTAAAAAGCTTTGGCACTTAAATAGCGCTGCCTAGAATTTTGGAGCAGCATCCCATGCGAGACCAGCAGTGTCTTTGGCATTCAGTAAAGCGTGTTGACCCTGCGGCAGCGGCCACTCAATCCCAATGACTGAGTCACGCCATGACAGGCAAACTTCACTGCTGGGATCGTAATAGTCGGTGGTCTTATAAAGAAACTCAGCCATCTCTGATAAAACTAAAAAGCCATGCGCAAAGCCAGGGGGCGCCCAAAGTTGTTTGTGGTTTTCAGCAGAGAGTTCTAAACCTATCCATTGACCAAATGTGCTTGAGTGTTTTCTTAGATCGACTACCACATCATAGACACTTCCAGCAGTCACTCTCACTAATTTGCCCTGAGTATGCTTTAGTTGATAATGCATCCCTCGTAATGTCCATTGCCTAGAAAAAGAATGGTTATCTTGGACAAACTGAACATTTAGACCTGTAGCTCTAGCGAAATCGTTAGCATTAAAGGACTCGGCAAACCAACCGCGGGAATCTCCAAAGACTTTGGGCTCAATGATTAAGACCTCAGGAATGGACGTTGCTCTTACTTGTAACTTAGAGTTAGCCATGTCCTAGCTCTTTACCAATAAGGAAATAGGCTTAGTGCTCATATTTGGCTCGGCCAATATTTTGTTCAAATATTGGCCGTAACTATTTTTCTTGAGCTGATCGGCGACCTTTTGTACGTTCTCTGCACTAATCCACCCTTGCCGAAACGCTATTTCCTCTGGGCACGCGACCATCAAGCCTTGACGCTTTTGCAATGTTGCAATAAAACCAGCCGCATCGAGCAAAGAATCGTGCGTTCCAGTATCTAGCCAAGCATATCCTCGACCCATCACTTCAACTCGCAACTCATTTTGTTTGAGATAAATGCGGTTTACATCAGTAATTTCCAGCTCACCCCTTGCACTGGGCTTTATTGAAGCAGCAATATCGCAGACCTGATTATCGTAAAAATAAAGTCCAGTTACTGCATAGTTACTTCTCGGTTTAGAGGGCTTTTCTTCAATGGAGAGGGCTTTATAGTCCTTATCAAATTCAACAACGCCATAGCGCTCAGGGTCGGTAACGTGATAAGCAAACACAGTAGCTCCGCTACTGACTTCATTAGCACTGTTGAGTTGCGCTACCAACTCATGGCCATAAAAAATATTGTCGCCAAGTACTAGAGCACTGGGCGAGCTGCCAACAAAATCTTTACCCAAGATAAATGCTTGTGCTAGGCCATCGGGCGCAGGTTGAACACAATATCGAATATTTAATCCCCACTGCGAACCATCGCCGAGTAATTCAATAAAACGAGGGGTATCGTTGGGTGTAGAAATCAATAAAATATCACGCATACCCGCTAGCATCAAAGTTGTTAAGGGGTAATACACCATTGGCTTGTCATAGACAGGCATGAGCTGTTTTGAAACGGCATGCGTTACGGGATACAAACGGCTTCCAGAGCCGCCCGCCAAAATAATGCCCTTACGCCCCAATGAATTAACTGTCATATAGTGCTCATCGTTTTTTTACTTTCCACCCTGTTCAACACTTAACTTCGGCATAGCCATAATGAAACATTGAAGAAACTAAATCACCCTTTCTGCAACTAATTTTCTTACATACTCGCATACCAAGACATCCCATGCTGGAAAGTCAAGTCCCACTCTAGACTCATTATAGAAGTTAGATAATTCTAAGAGTTGGGTTGCTAAGGCCCTGCGTAACTTATTCGTCGCCATTTTAGAGTTCATCGGTCTTGGGGCAGGCAGCGGATATTCCAGAGCCAAAATTGGTTTAATGGCACCTGGCTTTGTCTTTAAAACAACCCCTGCTTCAATGGCAGACTCAATTACCAGGCTGGCTAAACCATGCCAAGTAGTCTGACCACTGGGTACTGCATGATAGATACCAGAGGGAAATCGCCGAATTTGTTCATTTTCATCCAGGACCAGACCCAAGCTAACGCCAGCCAACCACTGCGCACTCGTTGGTACGCCGTGCTGATCTGAAATAACCTTCAGCTCTTCACGCTCTTTAGCTAAGCGCAAAATCGTCCGAATGAAGTTACCTCCATCGCCATACACCCAACTGGTTCTGAAAATTGCG
>JACCDK010697928.1_pt1 | contig 12529 bp, 9 predicted proteins | sample 7445871 | NCBI WGS metagenome assembly JACCDK01 (sample SAMN15323436, study PRJNA562643) | freshwater metagenome | isolation source: river surface water | place: USA:Blue River Watershed | collected 2017-08-15
AGGGAGTGCTTGAGTTTCAGGATTATTTCGTTCGCAGGCGCTGCGAGCCGGTCGTACAGGGCCTCGAATACGTTGGTGCTGCATCGGCGACGCTGTCACCTGAAGTGATACGGGCGCTCGCTAGCCCTAGGCTCGAGCGTATCGTCATTGCGCCATCGAACCCGTTACTCAGCATCGCGCCGATCCTCGCTGTGTCCGGTATGCGTGACCGGCTACGTGGAGCGGGTGTTCCGATCATCGCCGTCGCACCGTTGATCGGTGGTCGCGCGATCAAGGGGCCGACTGCCAAGCTCATGCAGGAACTCGGCATACAGCCCGGGTTACGGGGTATCGCGGATTTTTATGCAGACTTGATCGATGCGATGGTCGTCGATTCAGCCGATGGCCACGAAGCGACTATGCTCGGTTGTGTCGTGGCGTCGACCGATACGTTGATGCAGACTATGGAGGATCGCCTGCGCGTTGCGCGGAGCGTGCTCGAGTTATCGGTCAAAGGGGGTCGACCGTGACGCGAATCGTGGCCGTGGTGCCAGTCCGTTCTTTGTCGCAAGGCAAGTCACGCCTTGCCGATGTGCTGTCGCCTCGTCGACGCGCAGCGCTGATCGAGTCCATGCTGTCTCGGGTACTCGCGTCTCTACGCGCGTCGCAGAGCATCGATCGCATCATCGTCGTCAGTCCCGACGACGCACTCTCGGTTCCCGCGGGTGTTGAGCGCTGGCGTGATCGAGGTGTTGGTCTCAACGAGGCCATCGAGTTCACGCGGCAGCGGCTTGAAGGCACTGCGGGAGCCATGCTGGTCGTCGCAGCTGATGCGCCGCAGGTCACATCCACCGAGATCGATCGATTGGTCGAGAGGGCGCGCGACGTTGAGGTCGCCATCGTTCCGGATCGCCATGGTCTTGGGACCAATGCGATCTGGATGCGACTGCCGACGCGCTTCGAGCCCCAGTTCGGTTCCCATAGCGCGCAGGCGCATTTGGCTGAAGCGCGCAGACTCGGTCTCAGTCATTTGCTGCTGCCCGTCCCTGGTCTTTCTCACGACGTCGATGTCGAGAGCGATCTCGATGGAGAGCCGATGCCCGATGAAGTCGCGCGTCTGCTCGCGGACGAGAACGACATGCCGGCGTTGTTGCGCCGGGCGGAGAAGCTGACGACAGCGGGCTTCGGAACTCGGGTTGGCTATTCGCGAAAGGTCTTCATCCCGCTGACGCATTGGTGTCGGGATGTCTGTCATTACTGCACTTTCGCGGCGCCGCCTCGCAAGGGCTCGCGAGCGTTTCTCACGATCGATGAAGTGCTCACGATCGCGCGTGCCGGTGTTGCAGCCGGTTGCGACGAGGCCTTGTTCACGCTTGGTGACAAGCCAGAGCTACGCTACGCAGCGGCGCGCGCCGAATTGGCCGACCTTGGCTTTGCTACCACGCTGGAGTATCTCGCTTATTGTGCCCGCCGAGTGTTCGAAGAAACGGGGTTACTGCCTCATCTGAATCCGGGCTTGATGACCGCATCCGAGCTGGCGATGCTGCGCCCCGTATCGGTGTCGATGGGCATCATGCTCGAGAGCGTTGCGAGCCGTCTGTGCGAGAAGGGCGGACCACATCATCGATCGCCCGATAAAGATCCTGCGCACAGACTCGCGACCATCGAAGCGGCGGGCGCACTGGCGATTCCGTTTACCTCAGGGCTTTTGATGGGCATCGGCGAGACGCGCGCGGAGCGCATCGACACCTTGCTGGCGTTACGCGCGAGTCATCAGCGTTACGGACATTTGCAGGAAATCATCATCCAGAATTTTCGCGCAAAGCCGGGTACTCGCATGGCCGATGCGCCCGAGCCCTCGCTCGAGGATTTACAGTGGACGATTGCGGTAGCGCGGTTGATCTTTGGCAAGACAATGTCGATTCAGGCGCCTCCCAATCTGTCACCCGGTGCATTGCGTGCCTTGGTGTCAGCGGGCGTCAATGATTGGGGTGGTGTGTCGCCCGTCACGCCCGATCATGTGAACCCCGAGGCGCCATGGCCGACGCTGCCAGCGTTGGAGCGTCAGACCGCCGAGGCGGGGCGCTGGTTGGTGCAGCGTTTGCCCATCACGCCCGTCTATGCGCTTGAGTCAACCCGTTGGCTCGATCCCGCGATGCGTACGGCCGTCTTGCGCCGAATCGATGCGACAGGTTATGCGCTCGAACGTGACTGGCATGCCGGTGCTGGCGATAGACCGCCGCGACGTTATCGCGCGCGACATCGCCGTTGGTTTGCGCCGAGCCTGCGCCAGCGTGCTCTCGAACAAGCTGTGCGTCGTTGTCTAGAAGGTGAGGCGCCAAGTGAGTTGGAGCTGGCCCGCTGGTTCGAGGCCGATGGCGATGACTACGGCTTGTTGGTGCGAGCGGCTGACGAGTGTCGTCAGCGCGTGAATGGCGATGAAGTCACCTACGTCGTCAATCGCAATATCAACTACACGAACATCTGTACGCATTCCTGCGGCTTCTGCGCTTTTGCCAAAGGCCGAAGTGCGCGCGCGCTGCGCGGACCGGGATATCTGCTAGACCTTGATGAGATTGCGCGACGGGTGGCCGAAGCGAGCGATCGTGGCGCAACTGAGGTGTGTCTGCAGGGCGGAATCCATCCGACTTTTAATGGTCAGACGTATCTCGATATCGTGCACGCGGTCAAATCGGCAGCACCCGCGATTCACGTGCATGCCTTTTCGCCCTTGGAGGTGACTCATGGTGCGCGAACCTTGGGGCTCAGTGTCGGTGCGTTTCTAGAGCGTTTGATGGCGGCGGGTTTGCGCAGTCTGCCAGGGACTGCCGCCGAAATTTTGAGTGACGACGTTCGCGAGATCATCTGTGCCGACAAGGTGACGAGCGAGGAATGGCTCGAGGTGATGCGCACGGCCCACGAGATCGGTTTGCGCAGCACGGCGACGATCATGTTCGGTCATGTCGAGCGCCCCATACACTGGGCGCGTCATTTGCTTTCGCTGAGGTCACTACAAGAGCGCACGGGCGGATTCACCGAATTCGTGCCGCTGCCGTTCGTTCACATGGAAGCGCCTTTGTGGCGCAAAGGTCTTGCTCGCAGCGGCCCGAGTTGGCGCGAGTCGATGTTGATGCATGCGATTGGACGGCTGGTGTTGTATCCCGCTTTCCGTAACATCCAGTGCTCTTGGGTCAAGCTGGGTCGTGAGGGCGCGTTCGAAGCGTTACGCGCCGGCGCCAACGATATCGGTGGTGTTCTGATGAACGAGTCCATTACGCGCGCGGCAGGCGGCGTTAATGGGCAGGAAATGAGTGAGAGCGAATTGGTCGGCATCATCCGCGCAGCAGGGCGTGTGCCGCGTGAGCGGACGACCCTCTACGGAATACCGCAGCACGGAGTGGGGCAAGAGCCTTGGTTGAGAGCGGGTTGCCTCGGTGACTCCGCTTTCGGCGTCGGTACGTTTGGGGTCAGCGCAAGCGAGGAATGACGTGCTGCCCGATGATGTCGAGCGCTTCCATCGGATCATCGTGCAGGCGTAGCGCACATTCCGTAAGACCCGCCGCCGCGAACATTTGGAATCGTTCGATCTCTCGATCGAGATCCTCCAGCCCGCCCGTCGACGTGAAGTACTCGCACATGCGATTCGAGATGCTTTCCGGTACTTCTTTCACGTGCCCTGATCGATCGAACCACGAGGCGACGTATTTGTCGTAGTGGTCGCGAACCATCTGTGCCTCATCTTCGTTGAGGCATTGCTGGATCAACTCTTTTTGCAACTTGATGGCGCGCCAGGGCAGCTCGCGGCGCGACTCACGGTAGCCCGCTGCACGCTCGCGCTTTAGATGCCACGCCCAGAAGGTGTTGGTACGCAACGGTGCCATCCCAGCCTCGCGCTTCGCGGCGCCTTCGTTGACTTCGCGCATGGCAGTTGCCATGACCTCGGGCGGAGTACAGCCGATGAATACGCCATCGGCAACGCGTGCTTCCATGCGCATCATTTGGCCGCGATAGGCGGTGCCGTAGACGAGCGGGGGGTTCGGCGCGTGGACCCAATCGTAAGTGCAGGGCAGGTTGACGACGAAATCTTCGCCTTTGTATCCCTGCTTCAGCTTGCCGTAGCCGGCACCACGCACGATCTCGATACCCTCGCGCGTGGCACGGACGATCTTTTCGGGTCGTTGGATGCCCATCGCATCGATGTTGCCTTCGCCTGCGCCCATCGCAATGACGGCGCGCCCACCCGCGATTTCGTTGAGCGACAACAGACTGTTGGCGATCTTCAGCGGATGCATCTCGAACGGGCTCACTGCGAGTGGCCCGATCAGCATACGGCGCGTTTGCTGCGCCAACGGGACTAACGTGAGAAAGCAGTCCCAATGTGCAAAAAAATTCGAACTCCACAGTGCTCGAACACCGTAGCTTTCGGCTTTGACACCGATTTCAGCGACTTGGGAGGGGGTGAGATCGGGCTCGAGGATGATGTCGATTTGCATGCGCCCGAGGTTATCAGGCGCAGTAGATCCGATGCAGCGTTTCGACCACTTGAGCTGCTGGTCCGTCCGCCAGGGAGTAATGGACGGTTTGACCGTCGCGCCGCGTCTGCACGATGCCGGCTTCGCGTAAGACCGCCAAATGCTGCGATAAGGCTGATTGGCTCAAGGGGAGACGATCATTCAGTTCGCCCACCGACATCTCGGTGCCGGACAGATTGCACAGAATCATCAACCTTTGTTCGTTGGCCAAGGCTTTCAACAAACTCGATGCCGCCATGGCATGGGGCCGCATCGCCTCGTGCATGGCGGCTGGCGATTTGGTGCGGCGGGAGCGCGCAAGTGTGGATTGCATGAGGGTCATTTTACATCAGGGGTTGCTAAATAAGCAAATGCTAATATAATGAGCCTATGAGTGCGACGAACCCGACCGTTACGCCGTTTTTTGACCCGACGACCTGGACGTTCAGCTACGTCGTCGCTGACCTTGCTACGAGCGTTGCGGCCATCATCGACCCGGTGCTCGACTACGACCCCGTCACCCGTGAAACCAGCACCCACTCGGCTCGCAAGTTGCTCGATTACGTCATGCTGCAGGGTCTCAACGTGCAATGGATACTCGAGACGCATGCACATGCGGATCATCTTAGTGCCGCGCAATGGTTGAAGACGGAACTCGGCGGACAACCGCGAATCGGCATTGGCATCGACATTCGAAGAGTGCAGGAGACGTTCAAGAGGCGGTTGTCGTTGGAGCCCGATTTTCCGACCGACGGCAGTCAGTTCGACGTCTTGTTGGCCGATGGTGAGTCGCTCTCGCTCGGCACGCTCTCGATCGAAGTGATCGCAACGCCGGGCCACACGCCCGATAGTGTGACTTACCTGATGGGCGATGCGGCTTTCGTCGGGGATACCATTTTTGCGCCGCGTTATGGCTCGGCACGCTGCGACTTTCCGGGTGGTGATGCGCGCCGCTTGTATGACTCGATGCAGCGTCTGTTGTCTTTACCCGCACAGACACGAATCTACCTTTGCCATGACTATCCGCCCGAGGGTGTCGAGCCGCAGTACGTGACGGATCCGCTAAGTCAGCGAGAGAACGTGCATCTCAAGAACGTCGTCACGGCTGACGAATTTGTGCAGATGCGCGAGGCGCGTGACGCTACGTTGTCACCGCCGAAGCTGCTCGAGCCATCGCTGCGCGCCAATATTCGAGCGGGCCATTTGTCTGATCCCTTTTTTAAAGTTCAAGGAGAGACAGCATGAACATCGATCGTTTCGTACTGGCCTTTGCAGGTACCGTCGTCCTCGTGAGTTTGGCGCTCGGTGTTTGGGTTGATCAAAACTGGTTCTTCCTAACGGGGTTCGTGGGGCTGAATCTGCTGCAGTCGGCCTTCACCGGTTTTTGTCCGTTGGCGATCGTGCTGCGTAAGGTCGGACTGCAGTCGGGTGTCGCGTTCAAATGAAAGTGTTGCGATCTTCGATCGGTGTAATGGCACTACTGGCGCTGGTTACCGCGTGCAGCTCGCCCACGCCGCCGAGCTCTGCAAGTAAACAGGAAGCACCATTCGACGTTTTAACCGTCGCGGTTACCAAGAGTGGTGACGAACGCTGGGTAGATGGCCGAGTCGAGGGTGTCGATCAAGCGACGATCGCCGCGCAAACGGGCGGTGAAGTGATCGCGGTAGCTAAGGATGCCGGTGATCCTGTGATTGCCGGCGATGTCGTTTTGCGTTTGCGCGGTACGCAGCAGCGCAGCGGGCTTCAGCAAGCTGAGGCCGCATTGCGAGCCGCCGAAGCGCGCGAAGTCGAAGTGCAGGCGCGTTTTGCGCGTATGTCATCTCTCTTCGAGCGTAAGGCCATCCCTAAGGCCACTTTCGACGACGCGCTTGCGCAGCGCGAGGCTGCAGTGTCGCAATCGCTCGCGGCGCGCGCCGCGGTCGCTGCGGCGCGCGAGACCGTTTCTTATACGACGGCTTCCGCTCCGTTCACGGGCGTCGTGACCGATCGTTACGTGCGTGTCGGTAGTGTCGTTGCCCCGGGAGTCCCGTTGTTTGCTATTTCGGCGACCGATCGACTGCGCGTTGTCACGGATGTGCCTGAGGAGTTTGCGGCGGCTGTTCGAGCGCGGGGCGAAGTGCTGATCCAACACGGATCGGAGCGTATCGCCGGTCGTAACATCCTGGTGCAGCCTCGCACAGGCGAGGGTAACGGTGCTGTCGGGTTGCGGGTCGATCTGCCTGCGGCCGTCAAAGATTTGCAGCCTGGGATGATCGTGAAGCTCGTGCTGGTCACAGGTGCGGCTGAGCGGATCACGGTACCCATCGCTAGCGTAGCCACTCGTGGCGAGGTGACGGGCGTCTACGTCTTCGACTCGACGAGTGGTCGCGTGGCCTTCCAGCAATTACGCCTTGGTCGAGTGATCGCCGGCAACGTTGACGTTCTGGCCGGCCTAGTCGGGGGTGAGCAGATCGCATCGAATCCAGCTACTGCGATGCGCTACTTGACGCAGCGCCGAGATCAACGATGACTCGTCGGGGTGCAGAGCAGCCACTCGGCATCTCGGGTCGGCTAGCAGGCTATTTTCTCAACAACCAGCTGACACCGTTGTTGGCTTTGGCGGCGATATTGCTCGGCTTGTTTGCCGTGTGGGTGACACCGCGCGAGGAAGAGCCACAGATCGACGTCACTTTCGCCAACATCTTCATCCCGTTTCCAGGTGCGAGCTCGGGCGAGGTTGAGTCCTTGGTGGTGGGCCCGATGGAGCGCGTGCTTGGCGAGATCGCCGGCGTGAAGCATATCTATTCGGTTTCGCGTCCGGGCATTGGTGTCATCACCGTGCAGTTCGAAGTGGGTGAGGCGCGTACTGAGGCAGTCGTGCGCCTTTACAACGCGATTTACTCAAACCAAGACTGGCGCCCCCCAGGCCTCGGCGTGCTTCAGCCACTGGTCAAGCCAGGTGGTATCGAAGACGTTCCGATATTGACGCTGACGCTTTGGAGTCGTGACGCGTCGCGCAGTCCGGACGAACTCGCTCAAGTCGCGCGTTCGTTGCAGACCGAGATCAAACGGGTCGCGGGTACGCGCGACGTCTATACGGTGGGTGCTCCTGATCATCTTGTTAAGGTCGAGCTCGATCCACGACGCGTGGCGGGTCGCGGTCTGACCTACGGCGAAATCATTCAATCTTTGCAGGCCACTAATTACGCCTTACAAGCTGGTGCGGTCGTAGGCGCCGGCGAGTACGCACCGGTACAGGTAGGTCGCTTTCTCGAAAATCGGGATGAGGTTGCAACTCTTGTCGTGGGTGTTGCTAACGGACGACCGGTGTATCTCGAGGATGTGGCAGATGTGCGTGTCGGATCAGAGCAGCCGGATCAATACGTCACCTTCAACACGGGGCCCGCCTGGCAGGGCAGCGATGCGGTCCGTGCGGCGCGCGGACACAGTGCCGTCACCATCGCGATCGCTAAGAAGCCGGGCGAGAATGCGATCGACGTGGCCAACAAGGTGCTCGATCGAGTGGATGTCTTGCGCGGGGTTTATTTGCCCGATGACGTCAAGGTGACGGTCACGCGTAACTACGGCGAAACGGCCAGCGAGAAAGCGACGCAACTGATGCAAAAGTTGTTGTTCGCCACTATCTCCGTCGTACTGCTGGTGATGCTGGTGATGGGGCGTCGTGAAGCGCTTGTCGTTGGTGTCGCCGTGATTGTGACCCTGGCGGCGACGCTCTTTGCCTCGTGGGCTTGGGGGTTCACGCTCAACCGAGTCTCGTTATTCGCATTGATCTTCTCGATCGGCATCTTGGTCGACGATGCCATCGTCGTGGTCGAAAATATTCATCGGCATCGTCTGTTGTATTCCGGGACGCTCGAGTCCCTCATTCCCCGCGCGGTCGACGAAGTCGGCGGACCGACGATCCTCGCCACCTTTACGGTCATTGCGGCTTTGCTGCCGATGGCCTTCGTGAGTGGCTTGATGGGACCTTACATGAGCCCGATTCCGATCAACTCCAGTATGGGCATGCTGCTCTCGCTGTTGATCGCGCTGATTTTCACTCCGTGGCTGTGCCGAAAATTACTTGGTACGCATCATGAATCTTCAGGTCACGGCAATGGATCGAGTGAGTTCGATCAGCGTGTCGCTGCGTTCTTTGAGCGTTCGCTGCGCCCGTTTTTGACGGGTGATGATCCGCGCCAGCGACGGCACAAGTTATATGCGGGCATTGGGCTCGCCATCCTCGGTGCCGTGGCGCTTGCCGTCGTGCAACTGGTCGTGTTGAAGATGCTTCCCTTCGACAACAAGTCGGAGTTTCAGGTGGTGCTCAATATGCCCGAGGGCACGCCCGTAGAGACAACCTCCAAGGTGCTCGACGAATTAGCCGGTGTGATCGAGGCGGTGCCTGAAGTCACCGATTATCAGGTTTATGCCGGCACGGCAGCGCCGATTAACTTCAATGGGCTCGTTCGTCAGTATCGACTGCGTCGTAGTGCAGAGCTCGGTGATATCCAGGTTAATCTATTGCCGAAGTCTGAGCGTGATCGATCGAGTCATGAGATCGCCTCCTCAGTGCGCGCGTCGCTCGCGGCAATCGGAGAGCGCTATCAGGCGTCTGTGCAAGTTGTTGAGGTCCCGCCGGGGCCACCCGTTCAGGCCCCAATCGTGGCTGAAATTTATGGTTCGAGTGCCGAGGAGCGAACTGCGCTTGCTCGAGAAGTCCGGACTGTTTTCCACAATACAGCTGATATCGTTGATATCGACGATACCTTGCCTGCGGAAGCGCGGCGTTGGGTGCTCGACATCGATCGCAACAAGGCCGCGCTACTCGGTGTGAGTCAACAGCAGATTGCGGAGATCGTGACAGCAGCCGTTGGAGGCTACGACGCCACCTTCCTGCGTATCGGTGGTGGGCAAGAACCCATGCCGGTGCGTCTCGAGCTGCCTTTCGGTGATAAGGCGCGAGTGCAAGATCTGCTGTCGCTCGAGATGCGCTCGCAATCTGGGGCACGCGTCCGTCTTGGCGCTGTCGCGTCGGCGAGCGAGCTGCCTTGGGATGGCGATATCCATCATAAAAACCTGCTCCCAGTGGCCTATGTCACGGGTGATATGGCGGGGAAACTCGATAGTCCGCTGTACGGTATGTTCGGGATCATCGGCGCGCTCGACGGTTTAAATATCAATGGTGTCGAGCCTGTGCAACGCTTCATTGGGCCGCCCGAAGATCCGTCGGAGCTAGCGATTAAGTGGGATGGCGAGTGGCAAATCACCTACGAGACCTTCCGCGACATGGGCGCCGCCTATGCGGTGGGCTTGGTGCTGATTTACTTGCTCGTCGTGGCGCAGTTCGGTTCGTACTTCGTGCCGCTCATCATCATGGCGCCGATTCCACTCACCATTATTGGTGTGATGCCAGGGCATGCCATTTTGGACGCGCAGTTCACGGCAACCTCGATGATCGGCATGATCGCACTCGCCGGCATCATCGTGAGAAATTCGATTCTGCTCGTGGATTTCATCAATAGCGAGCGTGCGGCAGGGCGCGATCTCGCCGATGCGGTAGTAGCAGCGGCGACGGTACGCGCGAAGCCAATTGCATTGACGGCACTCGCAGCGATGATCGGGGCATTTTTCATCCTTGATGATCCGATCTTCAACGGTCTCGCCATTTCATTGATATTCGGCATCTTCGTCTCCACCGTATTGACGCTCGTCGTCATCCCGGTGGGGTATTTCGCCTACCTCTCGAGGAGAAGTTGACATGGCTCACATCGTCATCGTGGGTGCTGGGATCGGAGGCGTCCCAGCGGCTTTTGAACTTCGCAAGAAACTCGGTAAGGAACATCGCGTGACTTTGCTCGGCTCCTCACCGTACTTCGAGTTCACACCGTCGAATCCGTGGGTCGCGGTCGGTTGGCGTAAGACCGAGCAGACTAGGGTTGAGATGCGTCAACCGCTTGAATCGAAAGGGATTCAATGGATTCCCGAAAAGATCGTCGCGATTGACGCGACCGGTAACAACGTGACGACGACGAGTGGTCATCGGCTCGACTACGACTATCTCGTTATCGCGACCGGGCCGAAGCTCTCGTTCGAGGAGGTGCCGGGTCTTGGTCCCCAGGGTGGCTATACCCACTCGATCTGCACGCATGAGCATTCGGAGACGGCATGGTCTGCGTATCAAGAGTTTTTAAAGAATCCCGGTCCGATCGTGATCGGCGCGGCGCCCGGTGCCAGTTGCTTCGGGCCAGCTTATGAATTTGCGATGATTCTCGATGCCGATCTGCGCAAGCGAAAAATGCGTGATCAGGTTCCGATGACCTATGTCACGAGCGAACCTTACATAGGCCATATGGGCTTGGGTGGCGTCGGCGATAGCAAAGGGCTCATGGAGTCAGAACTGCGTCAACGTCATATCAAGTGGGTGACCAATGCCAAGGTGACGGAAGTCAAATCCGGCGAGGTCTTGGTGACCGAGATGGACGAGGAGGGCAAGCCCAAGAAAGAGCATGTGCTGCCGTTCAAGTTCTCGATGATTCTGCCGGCATTCAAGGGTGTTGATCCGGTTGCGGCCGTCCCCCATCTTTGTAATCCACGCGGCTTCGTTTTGATCGATGAATATCAGCGTTCAAAAGCCTACCGAAACATTTTCTCGGCAGGTGTTTGCGTAGCGATCCCGCCAGTCGAAGCGACGCCAGTGGGTACTGGCGCTCCCAAGACCGGTTATATGATCGAGTCAATGGTGAGCGCGATTTGCGAAAACATCGTCGCGGATATCAAGGGTGAGCCGGCTGACGCGCGCGCCACCTGGAACGCGATCTGCTTGGCTGACTTTGGTGACACTGGAGCGGCTTTCGTGGCGCTGCCGCAGCTTCCGCCACGCAACGTCACATGGGCGAAGGCGGGCAAGTGGGTGCATCTGGCCAAGCTTGCTTTTGAGAAATATTTCTTGCGCAAGGTGAAGACCGGTTCGTTGACGCCCGTATATGAAACCTATGTGTTGAAGGCGCTGGGTATCGTTTCCTTGCGAGAGAAGAAGTCTTGATGCGACTACAGGTCTACAAGTTAGCGCTATGCTTGACGGTGGCGGGTCTCATGCCCATCACCGCGAGTGCCGATGAGTCCTTAACCGAGGCCTGGAGTAAAGCGTTGGCGGCGGACGCCGGGCTTGCGGCTGTCAGTCTCGATGCCGAGGCCGCCCGTGCGAATGAACGAGCCGCCAAAGCGGCTCGGTTGCCGCAGCTCGAGGTCGGTGCGTCTTATACGAAGATGGCGGATGCGCCGGCCTTGTCGATCATCACCCCTGAATTCGCTTTCGTGTCGCCGCGTATCTTCGATGGTGACGACTTCGTGATGCGAAATGCACAAGTGACTCTGCCGATCTACGCAGGCGGACGTTTGTCGGCGGGTGTCAAGGCAGCGGGATTGGGGCGCAGTGCAGCCGAGGCTGATGAGCGACGAGCGCGCGCGGAGCTCAAGATCGCGGTGGCAGAGAGCTATTTAGGCGTTTTGCGCAGCGAGCGAGCACTTCGTGCGGCAGAGGCTAATGTGGCTGCTCTCGATGCCCACTTACAAGACGTAAGCGCAATGGTCGAGGTACAGGCGAGGGCCAATACGGATTTGCTGGCCTCACGCGTGGCTGCGTCGGCGGCAAAACAGCAACTCGCTAGAGCACGACTCGCGTATGCGAGCGCTCTGGGTCACTACAACCGGCACTTGGGTGAGCCGCTCGAGCGCAAAGTGGAGCTAGAGCCCGTGCCACCGGCGGTTCTGGAAGTCGCTAATTCCGCGGTGGTTGATTTGCAGAATCAAGCGGTTCGTCAGCGTGGCGAGTTAGCGGGGCTCGAAGCCCGCGCCGATTCGCTGAAAGCGGCCTCGAAGGCAGAATTCGGGAAAATGTTGCCGTCGGTCGCCGTGACGGCGAGTTACCAAGAGCTTGAGAACACGGTGCTGGATCGACAAGCACCCAATAAATCGCGTGTCTCAATAGCTCTTATTTGAACCGTATTAAAAAGAGCTATTTGCTGTGTGGTGAGCGCCTGCAGATGTCCAGAGTTCAT
>JACCDK011425322.1_pt1 | contig 12529 bp, 8 predicted proteins | sample 7445871 | NCBI WGS metagenome assembly JACCDK01 (sample SAMN15323436, study PRJNA562643) | freshwater metagenome | isolation source: river surface water | place: USA:Blue River Watershed | collected 2017-08-15
ATGAAATTCTTGAGAAGAAAATTGTGGGAATGCCCGAAGCGGCTAAGTCATCCTCCAACGAACTCATCGGCCTAATCGGTCACCTGCAAGAGAAAATTGTGGAAACAGTCGGTTCATCACCAACGCCACAAGAGTTAAAAAAGGCATCAGGTGAAATCGATGCTCTCATCAATAGCCATATCCGACCACTCTCTCAATCTCGATGGCGTGATGGTGAGCTCACATGGCTTCGCGCTGGATTCTTCTCAGTTGTAAAAAGAACTCTAAGTAGCCAAAGAATCCCAGTTGTTGGGGTCATTTTGTTGACTCTGCCATTTACCCTGGTTGCGCAAGCAACTCGAATCGGTTTTTTGTCGATGGTCTTTGTTGAAGTTATTTGGTTGAGTTTAGTTGCCGTCATGAATTCAATTAATTATCGTAATAGTAAGCCGGAAGAGATTCTCAAAGCCAATATTCGCTTCTTGCTCTTTGTCATTTTTATTGCTTACCCAATTACCTTTATCGCTCAGACTTTTGTCTCCCTCTCTGATTCATCAACAGTCACCCAATCTCTACAAGGGTATGCAATCAGCGCAGTAAGCCAGATTGCTCTCTTTCTTGTAGGAACACTTCTGGTTGCCCTCTACGATGACCAAGAATTTGCTTTCCAGTTCTTGCGTGATGTGATTGAAAAGGGGGAACTCGAATCACTCCTTGAAAAGACTCGAAGCGGGAATGCAGATGTGAATTTTGCACAGTACGTACATGCTGAAGTTCAGTCGCAACTGCTGGCATGCAAACTGCTGTTGCTCAAGGCGGCCGAATCCGACTTTGAACTCTTCTCCCCCGAAATTACCCAGCAAATTATCGAGCGTATGGAGAAGATCAAGCAGCCATATCAGAAGCCAGCCTCACGAATTCCGGCTCAACGGATGGCAGAACTTTCACAATCATGGGCAGGCGTTGCCGAAATTACCTTTGAACTTACGCCTCAGCTAAACCAGCTAGAAAGCTATAGCGACGTGACGTCTCAGTTGATTGAAGAAGCGGTCGTGAATTCCATCCGCCATGGTGGTGCCAAAAAGATAGAGATTTCATCTCGAACTTTGAATGAGGCTTTAGAAATTATTGTCAGAGATAACGGCAGCTTTGAGGCACCTCAATCCAGATCTGGCCTTGGCACCATTCTCTTTGAAACTTTTGCTCAATCGTGGAAACTCGAGCGAGTTGGCAGTCAAACAGTGCTCTCTTTCACTGTAGATACCTCCGAAAAGGTGAAAAGAAAATGAAGAAACCTTTGGCACAGAGAATTAAAGAGAAGGCTAATCTGCAACAAGTCGTAATTTTGGCGCTAATGCTGGTTCCAGATTCAATAGCAATTGCACTTTCAGCAATAACAGCCTACAACTTTAGATTTCCGGATTCCTCAACACTCATCGATGGAAAGCCTGCTATTGCTCAATTTGAATATCGGGGAATTCTGACAGTTGTTGTTGCAGCTTGGATACTTACTTTGGTTGCAACTGGAACATATAGATTCAACCACGCAACGTTGGTGGTCTTCAACTTACGCATGATTATTAAACGCTCATTTACATTCTTCTTCGTTCTGGGCTTTCTCTCCTTTATCCTCAAGGCGTCATTCTCTCGTTCTGTCTTCTTGGTAATGCTAGGTAGTGGCTTGATCTATCTATTCGTAGTTCGCATCGCAATGTATGGCCTTGTACTACGCCCGATGATCTTGCGGAAAAAAGTTGCATCTATGATGATGATTATCGGTAAAGAGAAGAAGGACCTAGAAGAGCACAGTGACTGGCTGATTGCTCATCGCACCTTGGGATTCACTATTGCATCACGTCTGGTCTGCCCCGAGATCAATAGCGCCTGGATTGACGAATTCGATAAGTTGCTGCGCTATAAGAAGATTACCGAGGTGCTACTGCTGCCGGGTATGGAATCAGATCCAAACTTTTCAAAATTTATCCACTACTGCGAAGATTTAGATATCCACGTCAACTGGATTCCGCTCGATTCAGGAAACCTTGGATATTGGCTGATCCCATCCCCTCAAGAAGGCATTCCATTCTTAACCTTCGAAAAATCTGAAATCTCTCTGCCTTGGCGCATCGTCAAGCGCAGTTTTGACCTCGTATTCTCAATCACCTCAATGGTGCTATTAAGTCCGGTGTTTATTGGCATCGGTATCGCTGTGCTTGTCACTAGTGGCTGGCCAATCTTCTATTCGCAGAAGCGCGTAGGGCTCAACGGGCGCACCTTTAAGTTCTATAAATTCCGCTCCATGATTAAGGATGCGGACAAGATTGTGCATGAAGTAGAAAATATCCATGCAACTGATCACGTTCTCTTTAAGAATCGCGAAGATCCTCGCATAACACCGGTTGGACGCATTCTTCGCAAATATTCACTGGATGAGCTTCCGCAGTTCCTCAACGTCATTAATAACAGTATGTCGGTTGTGGGGCCACGGCCGGCGCTTCCAAGTGAAGTCAGTGTCTATAACTCGATCTATGAGCGTCGTCTTATCGCAAAGCCCGGAATAACCGGACCTTGGCAGATTTCAGGGCGATCAGATTTGGATCTACGTACCAGCGTTGCTTTGGATCTTAACTACCTCATTAACTGGAGCTTTACTCGCGACTTATGGATTATCGTCTCCACAATCGGGGCGGTCTTTAGAGGTAAAGGCGCTTACTAAGACTTCTTAGAATCTTGACGTTTAAGCTCTTCCTTAAAGCGCTGCCCCTTAATGTGACGGAAATTATCTTCTAGCGCTTGGCGAGATAAGACATCTGCACTTGGTGCGTATTGACCTTCTTCAGATCCACGCTTTGCATATGGACGGTAATTTGCGCCGTAATAACGTGGATATCCGTAACGGTATCCGTACTCATACTCCAGTGAAGACTCAGGGATTTTGTTGATGATGACCCCGAGAATGACTGAACCAACCGCTTTTACGGCATCACGGGAGCCGATGAAATGAGGTTTCTTCGTGACACCTGCATGCACAACCAATACACACCCATCAGCTTTGGCAGAGACAATGGCAGCATCCGTAACTGGCAGCAACGGTGGGCAGTCGATGATGATGTACTCAAATTGATTCCGAAGAATCTCAAGCAACTCTTCAAATTTCTTCGAGCTAAGTAGCTCGGCAGGATTTGGTGGGACTTTTCCAGAGAGAATAACTTTCAAACCAGTGGATTCATAGGCGTGCAACATGCTCTTGACCAATTGGGGGGTGAGCTTCTTGGGGCCCGAGATGAGATCGCTTAATCCTTCAGACATTGATGACATCTCGAGATAGAGCGGCACCTTGGGACGGCGAAGATCAGCTTCTACAAGAACAACTTTCGCTCCCGCTTGTGCAAGAGAGAGCGCGAGGTTAATAGATGACGTTGTCTTGCCTTCATTTGGTAGCGCAGAAGTCATCACGATGACTTGTGGATGAGCATCTGGGTTGAGGAACTGTAGATTGGTTCTTAGGGTTCGAAAGGCTTCAGTGCGCGCCGCGTAGCGACCAATCTGAGTAACAAGTGGTTTCTCATCTGCAATCTCATCAAAACCGATAGCTGCCAGAAGTGGCGTTCCTTGTAAGTCATCTTCGTTTTTGACTGTGTTATCCAATAACTTACGAAGAGAGGCAAGGCCAATTCCTAAGCCAAATCCCAACAGCAGGCCGAGAGCTAAATTGATCGCCTTCTTTGGCGAAGCTGGTGATTCTGCAGGGATGGCCCCTTTGACGGTAGAAACTTTGACAGGAGAGTCAACGCCAATTCCGTGAAGTTCGAGATCTCCGACAGTAACGCCAAACTGGTCAGCAACAGCGTTTGCAATATCGGAGGCTCGTTGTGGATCGGTATCGGTAACCGTGAGTGAGATGAGAACTGTGTCGAGCGGAGCGGATGCAGTAATCATGCTCCCCAACTCTTCCGTGGTCATATCGAGATTAAGACGATCAATGACTGGCTTGAGGGTAATTGGGCTATTAACAATCTGCGCGTAAGACTTAACTCGTTGCTGCGAAAAGGAAGACCCAGTTGCAAGAGCAGAAATATCGAGCGTTGATGCTGGAGTTGAGACGAAAATTTGTGCTTGCGATTCATAGGTTGGCGTCGTCGTAAAGGTAATCGCTGCTGCAACTATGAGACCAAGCAACGTTGAGATTGCGATGATGATGCGATTCTGGACAATCAGGCGCCAATATTGAATTAACTCCATGAATCACCCCCAGACACAACCCTCTGGGCCTCACGCCCTTGGGAAAAGCCTAGGTTTAAGCGGGGAAAAGTCCCATATTGTGAGGGCGGCTATTTGGGGGTCAAGTTCGGTTTATGCGCGCTTTTTACGCACAAAAGAGGCAATTTTAATGGCCGTTAAGCCCCAAATCAGACTGGCGGTGTTGGAGATGAAATCCATCGGATCAGATACCCGACCGGGGATAAAAACTTGGACAAGTTCAATGAGTCCGGAGACGGTAACGCCTGCAAAGAATAGCTTCATTAACGCAGTTTGTGGCCATGCCAAGTGCGCCATCACAATAAACGGGGTGAGCATAAAGTAATTTCCACGTGCGACTGCGCCAGCATCGGCGTAGAGGATTTTATAAAAGAAGTTTGCGTGGCTCTTGAGAAACTCTGCAACCTCGGTGGGGCTACCCGATTCAAGGATTGGACGTGGAAAGAAGGTAAAGAGAAAGAGAGCGATGAGATAAATGACAAAGGCGAGCGCTGCCAGGCGAAAGCGGAGCGAACGTTCAGTCAACCATTTCACACAGTAACCTTAACTCATGCGCATCGTGACTGTCTGTCGGATGAATCAAGCGCGCTCCCCCTTTGCGCAGGCGGTACTTGAGCGCAATTTCCCAGAAGATCAGATCTCATCGACGGGCGTTGCAGCGATTGAAGGTACTCCGGTTCTTGATGCCGTTGTAGCAACGGCTAAAAATTGGGGAGTAACCATTAATCAACATTCTTCGCGTGCGCTCAGTAGTGCAAGTGGCGATATTGCTCGTGCTGATTTAGTCATTACCGCTGAAAATATTCATAGCGATGCGATTCGAAATCTGGGATTCAACGGCACTGTACGCAGTTACGAGGAGATTGTGGAGGATCCAGACTTTGTACCGATTGATCCTGTGGGATTGCTCCCTGATGCTATGAGTCGTGAACTCGGCAAAGTCGGAGCGCTGACTCTGCGAGCTGCGATAGATGCAAAGGGATATCCCCACATGTATGACATCCACGTCGTTATCCCCCACGGAGTAAGTGATATCGGGTTAGCTCTGGCAACGGCACAGATGGCACGAGTGCAGAATGGTGCGGTATTGGTCGATGCAGATTTACGAGCACCGCTCAACAATGAAATTGAGGATATGGGGTTAGAGCGAATATTTTTTGATGTTGACCATTTTGGCGTCTCAGAAATTGCGACCATCACAACCGAACAAATATTGACCCATAATCGCCAAGTAGATTTTCCAGAGCGCTACTTTTTATCACCCGCATGGCGCAACTGGATTCAACAATTAGCCAACCTCTCACCAGTTGTCATCGTAACTGCGCCACGTCATTCACGAGCACGCCGATTGGCGGATTCTTATCTTGCTTCTTATATGGCTGATGAATTCACGGTGATATCAGCATGAAGCGAATTATTATTAGAGTGCTTGTCCTTGTGCCGGTTGCATATCTCGTAGCTTTTACTGCACAAGCCGCTTTAACGTTTGTTCATACCCGCACTTATGTCGCGCAGCTAGCGGGCGAATATGACCGAGCAACTCTCGATAATCAGTCTGCCACCGTGGCAGCGGATGTTGATCGACTCTTCCTGTTACTCAATTTTCCTATTGCAAAACAGGTGACGCAATTAGCAGGTCTGGACTTAACACCGATACGTGATGAAGTCACTGCCGTGATTCGGGCAAGCTCGTGGCTGGTCGGTGCTGACGCACCAAAGCGATACATGATTGCATTTCAAAATAGCGCAGAGGCTCGTGGTACAGGCGGAATCTTGGGAGCATTTGCCATTATTGACTTCAATAAGTCTTCACTCTCTGTTGTTCGCACAGGATCCAACGCTGTTCTCTATTCTCTTAAAGATGTGCCAGTTAAAGTCCCGACAGAATTTCTCAAACTTTACGGCAAGAATCCTGCAATTTTGCAGAACTCAAATCTCTCTCCCCATTTTCCGTATGGCGCTGAAATCTGGATGGGGCTCTGGAAAAAACAATTTGAAGAACAACTCGATGGGGTAATTGCAGTTGATCCAAGTGCGCTCAGTTATGTCTTGAAAGCCACTGGGCCAATCACCCTTGAATCAGGCGAAGTCATTACCAGCGAAAATGTGGTGAGCGAAACCTTGCAGAAGGCATATAAGAGATACGAAAAAGATAATGCTGCGCGAAAGCAATATCTAGTAGATATTCTCGATGCTGCTGCCAGCAAAATAACAAGTGGGCAATATTCCAAGATTGAAATGGTCAGAGCCCTCAAGCGTGGACTGATTGAGAATCGTATCTTGATGTATTCACGAGATGCGGCTGCTGAAAAAGAGCTAGCAACAATCCGCTTAGGTGGGTATCTTGAAAAAGCTCCTAATAATGAATTCCGTGCCGTTATACAAAACATTGATGCCAGCAAACTTGATTACTATCTCGACAAAGACGTCACCATCGAAACTCAATCTTGTGACAGAGTTCCACAAACTCAAGTTCGTGTGCGGGTAACTAACACACTTAAGAGCGGAAAAGGTTTACCGGCGTACGTTCTAACGCGAGCTGATAAGGGCAAACCAGCAGATCTGGTTACTGGGCAGCATCGCTTCAAACTCTTCATTTACGGTCCCACTAACTCTGTCTTAGTTTCAGTCTCGCGCGAAAACCGAACAGAGAATCTTGGTGGTGCCTCTACAGAGCGTGGTCGCCCAATTTACGTTGCCGATGTAGATCTGGCACCGGGTGAAAGTGAAGAGTTACTCGCAAACTTTGCTGGTGGAGTCGGTAAAATTTCCTTTGTTGATCAGCCATTGGTTCGTCCAACACAACTAAGCATTAAAGGTGGCTGCTAATGAGATTTCGCGGAAAGCACGGGCACGCCTCGACTACAGTCATTCTCGCCACCGCGCTTCTCTTTGCTCAATTTCCAAATACTTCAATGACTGGCGCGACTCTTCCTTATTGCATCGGAGAAGCAGCCTATCCACCAGAACTACCAGGATCGTGTCTGGATCCCGTAGTTGCGGCTAAGGAGAGAGCGGAACTTCTTGCAGAAGAGCAGAGAAAAGCCGCTGAGGCCGCGGAAGAGAAAGCGAAAAAAGACAAAGAGGAACAGGAAGCTATTCAGAAAAAGTTAGAAGCAGCTCTCCAAGATGAAGCAGCTCTCAAGGAAGCTGCGGAATTAGCCAAGAAAGCTGCGGAAGCGGCCGAAACCGCTCGACTAAAGGCTATAGAAGCTGCGGAAAAAGCGGCAGAGGTAGAAAAACTTAAAAGAGAAGCGGCAGCCGCAGCAAAGGAAAAAGCGGCAGAATTGGCGTTAAAATTAGAGAGCGAGCGAGCTGCAGCAATTGCAGCAATTGAAAAGGCTGATAAAGAGGCCAAAAAGCAAGCCGAGGAAGTTATACGCCAACAAGAACTTGCCGCCCAGGCACTGCAAGCTTATAAAGCCCGTGAAGCAGCGCTAAAGGCTGAAATTGAAGCAGCCAATCAAGCCCTAGTGGCAGCTGAAACGGAAGCTCAAAGGAAGCGGGATGCTGCTTTTGCCGCGGAGGAAGAGCGTAAGACCGCGGAGAAAAACCTGTCAAATGCCATAACAGCTCAAGAAACTGCACAAAGATTATATGAAGATGCACTGAAAGAAGGCGTCTCCCTTAGAGCATCAACATTCATTCCTGCACCAGATGCTACTGAAGAGTTCTTGCCATTTTTTGATTCCGGTAAATTTATATCTCAGGTCGACCTAGATAAGTTAAGAGTCGCCTATGAAACCGCTCGATCACAAGTTTCGACTAATCAAGACACTTTCAACACAAAAAAATTAGTAGCAGAAAAAGCGGAACTTGAAGAGCAGAAAGCAAGAGAGTTGAAACAAGCCGCTCTGGATGAGAAAAAAAAGGCAGAAGAGGCAGAAAGCAAAGCACGTCAAATCGCTGAAGATGAAGCTACTAAATTTCGTGAAGCCCAAACAAGACAGCGGACACTAGACGACTTAGCATTGAAAGCAATAAGTGACAAGGCAAAACTTGAATCAGATGCTAAATCAGCAGCGGCGGAGGCTGCTGCGCTTGAAGCCGAACTAATGGCTCTTCAGGCTGCAACAATCGCAGCAAAGGTTGCAGAAGAGGCAGCTAAGGCACGAGCTGAAGCGCTCTTAAAAACACAGCAGACTCTAGAGAAAGTTGCTGACTCATCCGGAAATGTGGCCGATGCCCAAAAAGCGGCCCTTGAATCATTAAAAATTGCCGCAGACCAGACCGATAAGGGTGCGAAGGCTCTATCAGAAGCATTGATAGTTGCTGAAAGTGCTGCTGAAAATGCGGATGATTTGGCTGGAAAAGCTCTCGCGGCTGCAGATGAGCTTGCGAAAGCCAACGAAAAGGCTGCAGCAGCAAAAAGAATTGCTGATGCTGCAGCGGCGGAACGAGCCTCGGCTGAAGCTGCTGGAAAGCCAAAACCAATGACGGACCGTGAATATTCGTTGCTTGTCGCAGCAGCAAAGAAGGAATCCGATGAGGCAGCGCTCAAGAAGGCCGCTGAAGATAAAGCAAAAGCCGAAGCAGATGCTGCAGCAAAGAAAGAGGAAGAAGCGCGCAAAGCTGTAGAAAACTCTGAACAAGTAAAGGCTGATGAGGCACGAAAGAAGGCAGAAGAGGCGCAAGCCGAAGCAGATCGACTTGCAGAGAAAGCTGCCGCAGAAATTGCTGCAGCTGATGCCAAGGCTGCGGCAGCGATAGAGGCAGCAAAAGCTAAGGCAAAAAGAATGATTGACAAGATTAAATCTGATTTAGAAAAAGCTGCGGCAAAAGCTGCGGCCACCGCGGAAAAATTTCGCCAAAAAGCCTCTGCTTCGTCAGAGAAAGCTGATGCTGCGCAATCTACTTTGACTGAAGCAAAATCTGAAGCAGCCCGGGCAACTGCGGAGGTGTTAGTTGTCACGAAGGAATACGAGCGGGCTCTTACTCAGGTTAAAACTATTGAGAAACAGATTGTGGCAAGTGTTGAAAAAGAGAGAGAAATTAAGAGCGAGATAGCAGCCACTGAAAAGAAGATTCAAGGATTGATTGCAACTTTCGAAGAAATTCGCGTAGATATTTCATCGTTCATCAATACATATAACGAGGTTAAGCTCGAAGCGGAAAAAGTAGCGCGCGAGGCAGCGCTTAAAAAAGAGCAAGCTGCCCGCAGTAAGACCGTAGCTGATAATGCGCTTGAGGCTTACAAGATTGCATCAGGTGCAAAAAACATAGTCACTACCGAAAAGCCATACACGATTTCAAATATAGAGCTCGGACAAAATCTGGCGATGGCTGCTAGCGCCACCGATGTTGCGCGTCTTAAGCAGTTAGCTGACCAGGCGGTGGCGCGATATGCAAAAGATAAAGCTGCTGCTGACCAAGCGGTACGTCTAGCTGAAAAAGCAATGGATAAATTTGAAACGGTGAAAGCAACTTTGGAAGAGAAGGTCCAGGCTGGAAAAACTCTGCAAAGCCGTATTAGGACGCTGCAGGATTCACTCTCTGCTCAGCGCGAAGAATTAGCATCCATCTTATCTGCACGAGAAGTACTCCAAGAAAAAGCGAGAAGCGCAAAGGCAAAAGTTACATCGGCGCAGAATGAATTAACGGTTGCAAAGGTTGCTGCCCAAAAAGCAAAAGTCAAAGCTGAGAAAGCAGCTCTAGCTGCAGATCGTTTCAACGGTGATGTTGATAATGCAAACAAAGTTGCTGACGCCAATGATTTAGCTGTTGCAGCAGCGGAAAAAGCCGCCATCGATATTGAAGCATCAAGTAACTCCCTGGATCAGATTGTATCTTCGGAAATTGTTGATAGCTCAGTAAAATCTCTGCCAGCCATTATGACTGCAATAGGCACAGCAGTGGTTGTAACATTTTTGACTTTCACGGCAATTCGCAGAACCCGCCGCAGAAAGCATCCAGTCTTAGCTCCCGTTGAAGAGAGTTTTCCTGAAATGGAAATTGATTTCGACCGGATACTCAAGGAAATTAAAGAGAAACAAGCCAAGTCAGCGGCTAAGAAACGCCCTCAGTCCCGTAAGTAATCGCAAGGCGATCTAGTAACTGCGCATAAGCAGCATCAAATTCTGGGCTAGAAATCTCGTCTTTCCATCGACCGCTCGAAGCATTTTTAGGTGTCAATTCATTATCGAAGAACTCGCACATGTGAGATGAGTCCGAAAGAGTTAAGAATTCCAAAAGCTTTTGGTAAGTGGTCTCACGATTATTAATCGCAAGGTCTTCAAGTGCGATAGTGATCTTCTGCGCACCAGGAACTGCTTTGAGCGCATTGTGCCCGTCAGTTAACCGCTTCTCTATCCAGGCTAATCCCTCCATAGGCGTCGTAGGGCCCCAATTCTTCGTGAGAAGGGATGCAATCACATCTCGTGGATCGCGGACCATAGTGATAAATAGCGCGTTAGGAAAGATTTTCAGCAACTTGTCTGCAGTTGGAATATTCATGGGTGTGGTTTCTACCCAATATTTTTCAGCGCCAGCGTCATATTGAAGAGCAATAAATTTCTTCATGAAACGACGAGCCGCCCAAATTCGATTGATTCTCAAATCGCGCCGTAGAGATGTCATGAGTCTTTCTAGATTGGGACGAGAAATACCTGAGGTCAAACCACGACCGTGAGGTGGTGGTGCATCGATATCCCACCATTTGTTCCAGACAGAATCGTAAAATTCCTGCCAAATGGCTTCGAACTTCTCTTTCTCGCGCTTTTTCCGTTTGCGATAGGTACGAAAATTGAGAATTGAAATAGCTGGCTTCTTATCAGAGTCTTCGCGACCAAAGACGACATCTAGTAAGCCAGAGCGATTGGTGAGAAACTTAATTTCTATCGGAGTGCTGGTGCGCACATCAGGGTGCTTGCCGAGTAAATCCCCCATCACCGTTGTGCCACTTCGCCCAGTTCCGCCGACAAAGACTGGGATTACTTTGTGAAGTTTCGGAGACTTTCCCATTTGAGAAGAATAGCGCCTTGATATTCAATCGCGACCTTTACTGTGAGTGGGTGGCTCTTACTTTTACTCCGGTATTTATCGGGGGTTCCGGTAGAAGTGGCACAACAATTCTGCTCAATCTATTGAGTCGCCATCCTGAATTTCATGCGAGTCTGCCACGAGAAATCAAATACCTGACAAGCCGTCATGGACTTATTGATATAGCGCTCAATCGTCCCTTTTCGCTGGAAGAGAATCTCAAAGCAAAAAGAAATAATGTGTTGGCGCGGGCCTTGCCTCTGCTTGGCCAGAGCAAGGTATCTCGATTTGAGAAGCAACTATTGGGAACATGGTGGAGCGAGAGCGGAAAAAAAGGAAATCAACGTGGTCTTGTTCAAGGTATAGCTCGCGCGCAATTGGAATCCGAACTAGAAGAATTTAATAGAGCGTTCAGGGATAATCCGATAATCGCATCTCGTAAATTATTTGAATCCCTTTCACTTGCTCAGATGCAAAATGGCGTCAAGAGATACTTTGGGGATTCAACTCCAGTTAATATCATGCAGTCTGATCTGATATTTCGGCTCTTGCCAGAAAGTAAATTCATTCATGTTGTGCGAGACGGGCGGGATGTAGCTGCTTCTGTTGTACAAGAGAAGTGGGGCCCCAATGAACATTTTGCTGCTCTCAACTGGTGGGCCAACCGCATTACAACCGGAAAATCAGCCCTCAATCAGGTGCCGACTGAGAATTGTATGGAGGTCAGAATTGAAGATTTGGTTATTCACCGACGCGAAGAGACCTTGGCCAAAATTCTTGATTTCTTGCAACTAGCCAGCCATCCGCGCCTTGATCGATATTTCTCCCAAAAGATTCTCGCTGAAAGACTCCATGCTGGTAGATGGAAGAGCGAGGAGATAGATTCCGCTAAATTTGAAGCTCGTTATCGCGCGATTGTCGAAAATTTAAATAATCTTGGAATAGAGATTGATAACTTGTAATTAGCCAGCCAGGATTCGATAACCATTGATGACGATGACCGCGATTCCTACGAGTATTCCAATTTGCTTGCGGGGCAGAACGACAACGATACGGGCTGCTATGGGAGCCATAAGACAACCTCCGAGCGCAAGACCTCCGACTACTGACCAATCAATATCGAGGCGATTGATGTTGACAAGGAATCCGACGCTGGCTGAAACGGCAACAATAAATTCTGCAGCACTAACGGTTCCAATGATTTTGCGAGGTTCAACAGTAGTTGTGGTCATCATCGTAGGAGTAACAATCGGACCCCATCCCCCACCACCGGATGCGTCGACAAATCCACCGGTGAAACCTAAATAGGTCA
>JACCDK011859255.1_pt1 | contig 12529 bp, 16 predicted proteins | sample 7445871 | NCBI WGS metagenome assembly JACCDK01 (sample SAMN15323436, study PRJNA562643) | freshwater metagenome | isolation source: river surface water | place: USA:Blue River Watershed | collected 2017-08-15
GACACCATTGGCTCATTGAATTTGATGAAAATCCGGAGGATGATGAACAGTTTTTAATCGAATTGGATCAATTATTGAAGGCAGAAAATGCCGATTATGAGGCGAAACGTAAAGACAACATCAACATTGGATTTCCAAAACTGACTATTGTCCCAACGGGAACTTTTCATTCCTGGTTGAAGAGCAAAGGGAAACTTGGTGGACAGCACAAAGTTCCACGATTAATGAATGATCCCTATTTAATCAATGAAATTCTTTCGATGCAATGAGATACATTCTTTGTTTCATACTTTTGAGTTGGATGTTGTCGCCTAAAGCGCAGCACTTGACCTTAATTGAAACGTATGAATCGCCACAAGAAATTGGAAGCTGGACGATTGATGGGCAACGGAATCTTTTCATTTGTTCAGGGAACAATGTGATTAAAAAAGCAATTCAAGGCGATCGGAAATTCAATCAAACATTTAAATCTTTGAGCGATATACAGTCGATTGCTCCTATTAACGCCATGAAAATACTCTTGTTTTCAGAATTGCAGCAGTCCATAGCCATTGTGGATAACACGTTAACACAGCAAGGAGATTTGTTGGACTTGAGTGAACTTGGTTTTTCCAATGTGAGCCACATTTGTGTTTCCAACCGTCCGAATTTAATTTGGGTTTTCGACCAATTTAGATCCAACCTGTGCCTGGTAGATTTCAACCAACAAAAAATCATACAACAGGTACAAAATATCCTTGGCGAGGAATCCGGAATTGTTCAAATGCTTGAATACCAAGATAAACTATTTGTTCTTTTTGAATCTGGAACGGTGAATTGCTATGATTTCTTATTGAATTTTGTGGCAACGTATGAACTTACGAAAAGCGACCAATTCCAAATTCGAAATAATACCTTTTATCTTTTAAATACCGGTAAAATTGAAACTCAAACTTTTCGAAATGATCAAGCTCCACCCTACTGGAGTATCCCAAATAACGAGCAAATTAGTTCATTTAATTTGAACTCCGATTTTCTCGGTATACAGAAAGGAAGGACCATATTCATCTACACAATCAACAAAAGCAATAAAATCGAATGAGTCCATCTCGAACGATTCTTTTTCAAGCTGATTTTGTTTCCATTTAAAAAGACTAAAAAATTACCTGAATTGGATAAAATACTCGCCTTTCTCGTTTTTTTCTTCCTCGGAAATATCGTAAATTAGCGTTTCTAAAAAAGAAATTATGCACGTTGCAATCGCAGGAAACATCGGATCGGGAAAAACCACTTTAACCAATTTATTATCAAAACATTATGGCTGGGACACACATTACGAAGATGTGGACCAAAATCCATATTTGAATGATTTCTATGACGACATGCAACGTTGGTCATTCAACCTACAAATTTATTATTTGAATAGTCGTTTTACGCAAATTCAAGAGATCAAAGAAACAGCACACACGGTGATTCAAGACCGAACCATTTACGAGGACGCATTCATATTCGCACCGAACCTTCACTCCATGGGATTGATGACAACACGCGATTTCGAAAATTACTTTTCACTTTTCAATTTGATGGATGGATTTGTTTCAGCACCAGACTTATTGATTTATTTACGCGCAAGTGTTCCTACGCTTGTCAATCAAATTCAACAACGTGGTCGTGATTACGAAGAAAGCATCCGCTTAGATTACTTGAAACGACTTAATGAGCGTTACGAAGCGTGGATATCGACTTACGATAAAGGCAAAGTTTTGATTATCGATATCGATAACAACCGTTTTCCAGAGAATCAAGAAGACCTTGGGAAAATCATTAATTCCATTGATGCCGAAATCAACGGTTTATTCTAAAAACGCCGTATGATAGTTGTAACGGGTTCAGCCGGATTTATAGCGAGCTACGTAGTGGATCACCTCAATGCATTAGGTCATACAGATCTGATGTTGGTAGATGATTTTTCTCACGAAGCAAAAAAAGAAAATTGGATTCATACGAAATTTCAATCGACATTAGACCGTTCTGCTTTTATACCTTGGTTTGAACAAAATGCCGATCAAGTGGATTTCGTTTTTCATTTAGGCGCGCGTACCGATACGACGGAAAAAGACCTAGATTTACTCGATACGCTTAACTTAAATTACACCAAATCCATTTGGAAAATATGTTCCGCGAATCGCATTCCTTTAGTTTATGCAAGTAGTGCGGCGACTTACGGACTCGGAGAATACGGTTACGAAGACTCGAACGACGTTATTCCAAACTTAAAACCTTTGAATCCTTACGGAATTTCGAAAAACGAATTCGACAAATGGGCGATACAACAAACAGAGACTCCACCATTCTGGGCTGGATTAAAGTTTTTCAATGTCTATGGTCCAAAAGAATACCACAAAGGACGCATGGCGAGTGTTGTGTTTCATACCCATCGCCAAATCAAAGAGAAAGGACACATGCAATTGTTTCGTTCACATCATCCTGAATATAAAGACGGCGAACAATTACGGGATTTTGTGTATGTGAAAGATGTCGCGAAAGTATGTGAGTTCTTTTTGAATCACCAGGAGCATTCAGGAATTTACAACCTTGGTTCAGGGAAAGCGCGCACCTTCCTAGATTTAGCTAGTTTAACTTTTCAAGCACTTGATCTAGAACCGTCCATTTCATACATTGACACACCACTTGACATCCGAGACAAATACCAATATTTCACGGAGGCAAATATGGCAAAATTACATTCGATCGGTTATCCACACCCTTTTTATAGCCTGGAAGAAGGGATTTCCGATTATGTAAAAAATTATTTGGAAAAACGTTAAGAAATCATTCCTGCCGCAACTGTTTCGTTGGATTGTTCATCGATCAAAATAAAGGATCCGGTTGCTTTGTTTTTCCGATAGGAATCAACAAAAATGGGAGCGGCTACGTGTAACTCTACCCGAGCCAGGTCATTAGCATTCAAAACCAAACTTGATTCATCTCGCTTTAAAGTCTGCACATCATACACATAAAGTATGGATTTGATCAATGTTTTAACCTCTTTCGTTGTATGACGGAGAATGTACTTTCTTCCGGGAACATACGACTCAGTGCTCATCCAACACAACATAGCCGAAAATTGTCGGAGTTCCAATGGTTGATTGTTCGGTTTAACCAACACATCACCTCGAGAAACATCCAATTCATCCGTTAGTTCCAGAGAAATCGATTGAGGAGCAAATGCCTCTTCTAGATCCCCGTTCATTCCTTTGATGGCTTTGACTTTGGAAACATGTTTACCTGGAAGGACCTGGATTTCATCGCCAACACGAACGATTCCGCTTTCTACCTTGCCAGCATACGCTCGGTAATCTTGAACAGATCCATGATCAATTCGTATGGGATGTTGAACAGGGAAACGAAAATCGATTTGATTCACTTCATTCGCAACAGATACATGCTCTAGTGTGTGCAGTAAGGTTGCTCCCTGATACCAAGGCATGTTTTCAGAGCGATGCACAACATGATCTCCCACCAAAGCAGAAATGGGAATAAACTGAACATCGACGATATCTAGTTTGGCGGAAAAATCCAGAAAAGAAGCAACGATTTGATCAAAATAATCTTGATTATAATTCACAAGATCCATTTTATTCACACACACAATGAGGTGTTGAATTTGCAACAAAGAAGCAATGAAACTGTGTCTACGTGTTTGTTCCAATACTCCTTTTCGCGCATCAATTAGTATGATAGCGGCATTTGCCGTCGAGGCTCCTGTTACCATGTTACGCGTATATTGAAGGTGTCCAGGTGTATCCGCAATGATGAATTTTCGTTTTTCGGTAGCGAAATAACGGTATGCTACATCAATCGTGATCCCTTGGGCCCGTTCGTCTTTTAATCCATCTGTAAAGAGTGATAAATCCAATGTATCCAAACCTTTACGCTGTGAAATTTGCTGTACCAACTCAATTTGATCCTGCGGGATTTGATGGGAATCATAGAGCAAACGACCAATGAGCGTACTTTTTCCATCATCCACGCTTCCAGCAGTCGTAAAACGCAATATGTCCTTTCGTTCCTTCATCAGAAATACCCTTCTTTTTTACGGTCCTCCATGGAAGATTCAGAGCGATAATCATCTGCGCGATTTCCTCGTTCGGATTGATTCATTTCTTTTAATTCAAGGATGATTTCTTCCACGGTCAAGGCATTCGACTCCATTGCACCACTAATGGTCATGTCACCAATTGTTCTAAAGCGCACGTTCAAATCCTGAATTTCATCTGTTTCATGGGGCACAAGAAATGGAGATTGCGCCAAAATGCTATTCTTTCTGATCACGCAAGTACGGTCATGTGCAAAATACAAACTAGGCAAAGCAATTCCTTCTTTGAGGATGTATTCCCAAACATCTAATTCTGTCCAGTTGCTGATTGGAAAAACACGAAAGTGTTCCCCCTCATGCTTTCGTCCATTTAATAAATGCCATAATTCTGGACCTTGATTTTTTGGGTCCCACTGTCCAAACGCATCACGGTGAGAGAAAAACCGTTCCTTTGCACGTGCTTTTTCCTCGTCACGTCTTCCGCCACCAATGGCAGCATCAAAAGCAAATGATTCCATACATTCCAATAGTGTAATGGATTGAGCACGATTGCGATTGGCATTTGGTCCTCGCTCTTCTTGTGCTGTTCGTCTGCTGATAGAATCCGCTACCTTCCCCACACGCAAGTTTACTTTTAGGCGACTGGTTAATTCATCGCGAAACGCAAGTGTTTCAGGAAAATTATGACCGGTATCGATGTGTAATAAATCAAATGGAATGGGTCCAGGTGCAAAAGCTTTTGCTGCAAGATGCGTCAACACAATCGAATCTTTACCACCTGAGAACAAAATACAGGGATGCTGGAATTGAGCATAGGTTTCGCGCAATACAAAGACCGCTTCCGCCTCCAGTTCCTCCAAATAATTCAGTCGATAATTCATTTACCTAGTGAAAAAGTTTCTAACAGTTGTTCCAAACAATCATCCTCGTTGTTTTTCGCTGTATCCAAGACTAAATCTGCATGATTTGGACGTTCAAAGGGAGCCGAAATTCCTGTAAAATCAGAAATTGCTTCTGAATGGGCCCGTTGATACAATCCTTTCGGGTCGCGTGAACGACAGGTCTCTAGGTCGGCATCAACAAAAATGAACTTCACAGCATCACCTAAAAGTTCGCGCACCTTATTTCGATGAACTTCTTCAGGCGTAATAAACGAAGCTAAAACAATGTTGTAGTTACTCGATAATAATTTAGCTAGTTCAGCTGCACGACGGATATTTTCCATTCGATCTTGGGATGAGAAACCTAAATCCTGATTCAGTCCATTACGCAATTGATCTCCATCGATGCAAAAAACAGCATAACCCTGCGATTTAAGCCGTTCAAAAAGCAAAGTAGACAAAGTGGATTTCCCCGAACCAGAAAGTCCAAAAAACCAAAGAACACAAGGGTTATTGCTGTTTGACATGCGACAATAAAAGTAGTGATTTCTTAGAAACAAAGAAAGCGGACAAAAAAAAACTCCTTCCGAAAGGAAAGAGTTTTTTCTTATTTTTTTCGTGAGAGCTTATTCGCTTACCACTTCGAATTTGAAAGCTTGTTTTACACCTTTGTAAAGGTTTGCTTCCACTTCGTATGTTCCAATCTCGCGGATTGGCTCATCTTTAATTTTCAATGATTTGCGATCAATATCAAATCCTAATGCACGTAAAGCATCAGCTAATTGAACGGTATTCACAGAACCAAAGATTTTTCCATTCTCTCCTGCTTTTGTAGCAATCGTGATGGTCAAATCAGCAATTTTAGCAGCCAATTCTTGAGCTTCTGCCAACATTTTAGATTCTTTGTGAGATTTTTGACGCATAATCTCAGTATGTGCTTTCTTTGCGCTAGCTGTAGCTAGAATCGCATATCCTTGAGGAATCAAGAAGTTACGACCATATCCAGGTTTTACGGTAACGATTTCGTTCGCGTATCCTAATTTATCAACGTTTTTCTTTAAGATAATTTCCATGACTTTTCAGTTTTTCTGTTCAACAAATGATTATTTCAACATATCACCAACGTATGGAAGGATCGCAAGGTGACGTGCACGTTTGATCGCTTTGTTGACTCACTTTTGGTATTTCGCAGAAGTACCAGTGATACGACGTGGAAGAATTTTACCTTGTTCGTTTACTAATTTCAATAAGAAGTTAGCATCTTTATAATCAATAAACTTGATACCGCTTTTCTTGAAACGGCAGTATTTGTCCTTCTTAATATCAATATTAATCGGGGTTAGATAACGAATATCGTTTGACATCTCTTTTAATTTTTTAAGGTTAACAATGAGTTAGGCAGTAGCTCCAGCTTTTGCGCGTCTTTTCTCTGAGTAAGTAACATGATCAACGTCCATTTTTACCGTTAAAAAACGTAAAACTCGTTCATCGCGCTTCATCATCAATTCGAAGTTAGCAACAACATTTCCTTCCGCTTGGAATTCTACTAAAAAGTAGAAACCAGTGGATTTTTTCTGGATTGGGTACGCCAACTTGCGCAAACCCCAGTTCTCCGAATGCTTGATTGAACCACCAAGTGATTTAATCTCACCTTCGAATTTCTGTACTGCTTCCTTTGCCTGATCGTCAGACAAAACGGGAGTTAAAATGAAAACAGTTTCGTAAGAATTCATAAGATTATTTTTTAAAAATTATTTAATCGGGTGCAAAGATACACATTCTAGTTTAATCGTGCAAACGCTTTTTGTATGCTTTTTCTAGGTTCTTTCTAAGGAAATTCGCTACCTTCGTCTCATGTCATTTTTCACGGAAGATTACTTACATTTTTTCATCGAACTGGCTGGAAACAACCACAAAACATGGTTCGATGAGAACCGGAAACGCTATGAGGCATCCGTCAAAAAACCGTTTTACGCCTTTACCCAACACCTCATCCAAAAGCTAAGTGAAAAGGATGTTCAATTCCAGGACCTCCAAGCAAAAGATTGCGTGTTTCGCATCAATCGAGACATCCGATTTTCGAAAGACAAAACACCTTACAAACTCATTTGTTCGGCTGTTGTGGCCCCAAATGGTAAGAAAAGCAAGGCTGTCAATGGCATTTACTTTGAGTTGAGTCCGGAACATGTCCGAGCATACGGTGGTATTTACGAAATCGAAAAGGAAGACCTGGAAGCTGTTCGTGAAGGAATTGCAGCAAACATGGATGAATTTCGTTCCATTTACAGCTCTAAGACCTTTAAAAAGACTTTCGGGGAAATCCTCGGTGAGAAAAACAAAGTCCTTCCAGCTCACTTGAAAGAAGCTGCACAACAAGAATCGCTCATTTTCAATAAACAATGGTATTTTTACGCTGAATTTCCGGCGGAACATCTGTTGTCTGATGAGCTGGATCAAACCATACTACGGTGTTACGATGCTGGCAAACCTTTAGAACATTTTTTTAATCAATTTATTCAACGCACATGAAACGATTTATTCTTCCTTTCATTTTAGTTTTATCTCCTTTCGCATTTGCTCAAAAAAAAGAGATGAGCGTCAAAGAATCCGTTCTTCTGCAACGAAGCGTATCACCTGAGCGCGTCAACAATTTCATGTGGATGAGCGACAATGCCTATACAACTTGTAGCAAGGATTATAAAATCATGTATCAATCTTCGGTCTCCAATGATAAATCTGCCGAGTTGATCAACATTGACGCCTGCAATAAAATAATCGGAAGCAATTATGCCAATTTTTTTGGTGCAGTTTGGGAAAATGACCACACGCTTTTGTTAAACGATGGACAGACAATCGCGCGGTTTGACATCCAATCAAATTCGGGAAAAATCCTGAAAAATGCAGCCGCTAACTCCGCGAATCACGCGTATCATGCGGCTTCAAATCAACTTGCCTACACCATTGACAATAACCTTTACCTCGACGGGCGCGCCATTACAAAAAACTCCGACAAAAACATTGTTTCAGGTCAATCCATAGCGCGCAATGAATTTGGTATCTCTGGTGGGATTTTTTGGTCAAACAGCGGAAGTTTTTTGGCTTTCTATCAAAAAGATGAGTCTGAGGTTCACAATTATCCCTTGTTGGATGTCAACACAACACCTGCTTCTTTGGTTTCCATTAAGTATCCGATGGCCGGACAAAAATCCGAAAAGCCGCGTGTAGGAATTTACAACGTCAAATCGAAAAAAACATTATACATCATTCCAAGAGGAGCTGCGGACGATTACTTCACCAATTTGGCGATCACACCAGACGAGCAATTCATCGTTGTAGCCGAAGTAAACCGCGATCAAAACCACATGTGGCTCAATGTCTACTCCGCAAAAACAGGAAAGTTCGTTAAAACCTTGTTTGAAGAGAAAAACGACAAATGGATCGAACCAGAGCATCCTGCATTCTTCCCTAGCGAATCCTCCAACGACTTTGTATGGATTTCAGAGCGCGATGGATATAACAACCTTTACCTGTACGATTTCAATGGTCAACTAAAACAAAAACTGAGTAACCACACATTTGTGGTTAAGGATATTTTGTGTGCAACAAAAGATGGTTCTTCCTTGTATTATGCTGCTACAGGACCAAATCCCACGAATACGATGGTTTACCGCTGTGATCTAAAAGGAAATACCGAATTAATTTCCAAAGAAGAAGGAACCCATAGCTTTAGTTTGTCCGCAAATGGAACGTATTTTATGGATGCCTTTTCTAGCTTAACCGTCCCGTACAAAGCCATGTTGTGGACCAACAATGGAAAAATGGCAAAACCACTCATGGAGTCCAAAGACAAATTGAATGAATACAATGTGGGGACAACGGAAATTGGCTCGATTAAAGGAAAAGATGGGTCAGACTTGTATTATCGCATGATCAAACCAAGCAATTTTGACCCTTCTAAAAAATACCCAGTGATGGTTTACGTGTATGGTGGACCACATGCCCAAATGGTCACAAACTCTTGGATGGCTGGTGCCAATCTATGGATGCATTGGATGGCGAATCAAGGATACATCATTTTTACATTAGATAATCGAGGATCTGGTGAGCGTGGTTTTGCCTTCGAATCGCAAATTCACCGTCAACTTGGAACTGTTGAAATGGAAGACCAATTGTCGGGAGTTGATTTTCTGAAATCCTTGAACTATGTGGATGGCAATCGATTGGCTGTTCATGGCTGGTCCTTCGGTGGATTCATGACCACCTCACTGATGCTACGTCAACCTGGAGTTTTCCAAGTAGGAGTGGCAGGCGGACCCGTAACCGACTGGAAGTACTATGAAATCATGTATGGAGAACGCTACATGGATCGTCCCGAACAAAATAAAGCGGGTTACGAAGCAAACTCTTTGTTGAACCACACGAAAAATTTAACTGGTGATTTATTATTAATTCATGGGTCAATCGATGACGTGGTGGTCATGCAGCACAATGAAGCTTTGTTGAAATCATTCATCGAAAACGGTGTGCAGGTTGACGACTTTATTTATCCAATGCACAAGCACAATGTAACAGGAAAAGACCGAGCACATTTGATGGAAAAAGTACTAATGTACATTCTTGAAAACAACAAGTAAGATGGAAAACATACTCATCGCTTACATTCCGTTAATTCTTAGCATCATTTTGAGCCGAAGAATGCTCCAAAGAGCCATTGCTCAACTGGATGATGACTTCAAATTGAAATTAATCAATCATACCACAAAAGAAAAATCGCTGCAGCTATTTGGCATACTGGTAGCGATATTAATCTTGTTTTTCGTGAATATGACCTTTAAATGGATGCCATTTGTTGCTTCAAGTTATCTTGCAATTGGATTGTTGTTCGTTCTTGCAACTGTTTCTGTGACACGTGCTTACCGAAAATTGAAAGCAGAGGAATTTCCTACTTGGTATTTAAAGGAAATGATCAAAGGGAATTTAATCCGTTCATTAGGTTTAATCCTATTCTTGTCGATCTTGGTATTTCTTTAGATTTTGCTCTTTAAGCTCATCCATCCGCCACCGTTATGTACTTCCGCATAACCAGCAGATTTCAACAAACTCTTTGCGCTTGCACTGCGCATTCCCGAAGCGCAACAAGTAATGACTGTTTTGTTTTTTGGGATTTTCCCCAAAGATCCTTGAAGACTTTGGAGCGGAACATTGATTGATCCTTTGATGTGTCCACCCTGGAATTCCCCTGGAGTTCTCACATCGACAATAACGGCACCTTCTTGAACCAATTGTTTAAAATCAACCGATTTCATTCCGAATAATTTTCCTAATATAGACATAACTTTTATGATTAAATTTTATTAAATCCGGCCGTTAACTTCCATCCAACCGCCTCCGTTTTCACAGTCTACACCAATGGATTTGAAATAGTTTGTTGCTTGTCCAGAACGCATCCCTGAAGCGCAACAAAATAAAATGGGTTGAGGTAATTCTTTCACCTCATCTACTCTATTCGCAATTTCTTGTAAAGGAATGTTAATCGATCCGGCAACATGGCCGCCACTATACTCTGCATGCGTGCGCACATCAATGATTGTAGGGTAATTTGACATATTTATTTTTGTTTAGCGATAAAAAATTCGTGAATAAACTGAAAAAGGAATCCTCCAATAAAAAAACCAAAAATGACATTGTAAACGGGACTCGTTTTCATGTAGCATCCTGTTTCACACTTGACATTCAAAAAATAAATGTAACCACCTATTGCTCCTAAAGCATATCCAAGGATGGTCCAAAATGTGCGTGTTTTTAAAAAAGTCATTTTTCCTTTTTTTTAACAAAGGTAATTGGACAATCTGAATTGATCTGTAGCACAAGTTACATTATTTAGAAAGGACATATTTTCTTACTTTTGTTCAAAAAAAGACATGAAACAAGTAAGCCTAGCATCCATTGAGAAAGCAATTGACATCGTAGACCATTTAACGGATGATCAATTAGAAAACATCTCTGAAAAATATGCCCTGGCGCAACAAGACTTGTTAGACTATGTCATGACCGCACCTTCCGAATACAAAAATGAAGACTTAGAAGGACTTCTAATCTATTATTTTTGTGTCATTTCAGAATGTTTTACCCAAGAAGGAATTAAACTACGACAAGTTACGGAAGCAGACATCGATGAAATTGAAGAGCCTTATTTTGACATGCTCGAGCAATATTTTGACGAAGAAGACGAAGAAATCATTGAATCTTTTTGTGATCAACCCTACTTAGCTCAATTCATGGCCATGGAAGTGTCGACGGAAGATGAAGATGGTTCTAGTTTGGATGAAGAAACTGCCACTCAATTATTTATCGTCACGTTGGCAATGATTTCCCTCATGAACCGAGCAATCGAAGCTTAGGAAATCCCAGAAATTATTCGCGGAAATAAAAAGAAATCCCTACATTTGTACGGGGTAAGTCTTTTACGACCAGCTCCCTCTTAATCCTCCAGGACAGGAATGTAGCAAAGGTATGAGGTTGTAGCGGTGCGATAAGAGTAGCTTACCCCTCTTTTTTTCTTTTCATTTTCCTTGTTCAAATAATCAATCAAACTTAGCACCGCTGGATTAATAATCGTGCGGAAAAATACGTGAGAAGTGATCTTGTGAATGAATGATTATTCACTTCGGAGAAAGTAGTTGTCGAAGTATTAGGCCGACATAGCATGCATCAAGACCCAAACTTGGGGAGTTTCCTTCTTACAGTATTCATTCACATTTCATTGTATCTCCCACTTTTTGGCTTGATCCAAAAAGTTCGCAAAAAAATCAAGACTTCGAATTCGATTCCCTTTGCAGAACATTCTTTCAAAGGTAATTCCTCACGTCAAGCAAAGGGTTTTCTTCGGCTTTTGTCACGCGATGCTTGGCGCATGAGTTTGCAGCTATGCTGAGCATTCGCGCGTGACAATACTCCTTGAAAATCATCGCATTCTATGTCGGTCCTGAGGCTAATTCCAATTTCATTCTTCGAGGTGAAAATAACATTCTTGTACACATTCTTTTCCCCTCAATTGAAAAGATGTAACGCGAACCCTCACAATGAAGTTGCGTTAAAATATTTTGGCTGTCTGAGCCGAGGCACGAAAACGAGTTTCAGAAATGTTAACAACAAGAAAGATGAGGGTCGTAACATCTTTTAAGCGCTAGACCTTCTTGTAAGCTATTTGGGGCAATGCGAAAGAGTTAAGAAAAAATACATTCTTTACTCCCACTTTTTGACTTTTTCCATTTCCATTTTCAGACATTTCAAACAAACCATCTTCAGGAATATTTAAGTATCTTTGTTACATGAAGATTTCTGCATCGATTTACAGTGATAAGAGCCGCTCTTTAAAAGAAGTCATACTTGATTTGGTTGCTCACCAAGTAGATTTACTTCATGTTGATTGCAATGATGATGTGCGTGTTTTTGAGGACATTTCGGAGATTCGGAGATGGTGCAATTTACCCATTGATTTACACATCATTACGGAAAATCCATCAACGTACTTTCCCTTATTGGAAACACATCCCGTTGAATACGTGAC
>JACCDK010701502.1_pt1 | contig 12528 bp, 11 predicted proteins | sample 7445871 | NCBI WGS metagenome assembly JACCDK01 (sample SAMN15323436, study PRJNA562643) | freshwater metagenome | isolation source: river surface water | place: USA:Blue River Watershed | collected 2017-08-15
CCCTCAATAATCCTTCAGCCTATCAAAAAATTCTTGAGCGCATGATGCGCTATCGAGATCCTCAAGGTGTTTACGATCAAGGAGGGTGCATCGACACCTCGCGAGAGTCACCTCGATGGGTTGGGGTATCTACATCAGATATTCACATTCCTGATTAATTTCTCAATTTTTCATCCATTCATAGATTACATCTTTGTAGGAATCTTCTGATTTCTTTGTAGGAAATTTCTTATTCTTTTGTAGGAAAAACATTTCTATATTTTGTAAATCTATGTATTCATTGAAATCCAAAAAAGTCTCATTGATACTTTTAATAGATTAATCATTTAGTTCAATTTTTGACCATGTACAAGTAACTGATTGACTCCTATTCTGCGAAATCAAATTTTTTGATTAAAAACGTAGAGGAGAAATAGGGTGCATGACAACCATGGATTAAAAAGAAGTCTCCAGCCAAGACACATTCGATTAATGGCTTTGGGATCCACCATCGGTGTAGGTCTGTTTTTGGGGTCGGCAACTGCTATTCAATTAGCAGGACCCTCCATTATTTTGGGATATGTATTGGCTGGCTTGGTGGCATTCATTGTTTTAAGAGCTTTGGGTGAAATGGCGGTGCATGAGCCAGTGGCAGGTTCGTTTGCGCATTATGCGGGTCGCTATGTCGGTCCTTTGGCAGGATATCTAGTTGGTTGGGGGTATTGGACTTATTGGATTGTGGTTGGCTTAGCCGAAGTCACTGCAGTCGGCGTTTATATGAGCCTGTGGTTTCCAGATGTCCCTCAATGGGTTTGGGCTTTGACTTCACTGTTAGCCATGGGCGGTATCAATTTTGTGGCTGTGAAAGTATTTGGTGAGTTTGAGTTTTGGTTCTCACTCATCAAAGTAGTCGCCATTATTTGCATGATTGCGATGGGCTGTGGAATGATTTTCTTTGGTTTGGGCCTTGGTGGACAGCCCCTTGGAGTTGCCAATCTTTGGCAGCATGGCGGAATATTTCCTAACGGTGTGAGCGGTTTCTTACTCTCATTGCAAATGGTCTTATTCGCCTATGTAGGTATTGAAATGATTGGTTTATCAGCGGGCGAAGCTGAAAACCCCAGCAGAACAATTCCGATGGCGATTGATTCTTTAGCTTGGCGCATTTTGATTTTTTATGTGGGCGCATTGTTTGTCATTTTGGCCATATTCCCATGGCATCAGGTGGGTCAGCAAGGCAGTCCATTTGTGGCCATGTTTGAGAGTATGGGCTTGCGTGAGGCGGCCGGTGTCATTAACTTTGTGGTGATCACAGCGGCCCTGTCATCGTGCAATGCAGGCATCTTTAGTGGTGGTCGTTTACTGCTTGGATTATCAAAAATTGGTAATGCGCCTAAAAGCTTTTCAGATATCTCAAAAGCAGGTGTGCCAGCCAAAGCCATTTTGATGACTATCTTGCTCCCAACCTTGGGTGTGGCACTGAATTACTTTGTCCCTGAAAAAGCATTTCAGTGGATTACTGCAGCCGTCACGTTGATCGGCCTATTGGTGTGGATTGCAATTTTGTACACCCAAATTCGATTTAGAAAGCAGTTATCCCAGGAGCAGCGTCAAGCTTTGCCATACAAGGCGATTTTCTGGCCTTATGGATCATGGTTTGCGATTGGATTTGTTGTGTTTGTGATTGGCTTGATGGCGTATTCAGAAAACACCCGCATGGCTTTTTATGTGGGCCCACCCATTTTATTAAGTTTGACAGCCTTGTATTTTATTTTTGGATTACATAAAAAAGAAAGAAAAGAAGGGAGTGCATCATGATTATTGGCGTACCAAAAGAAATTAAAAATCACGAATACCGTGTGGGCTTGACCCCTGATCAAGTGGCTGAACTAAAACAATGGGGCCACCATGTTTTGATTGAAAAGAAAGCCGGTGAAGCGATTGGTTTTATGGATGAGCATTATGTGATGGCCGGTGCTCATCTGGTGGATTGTGCCAGTGATATTTTTTCTGAATCAAACATGGTGGTGAAAGTCAAAGAGCCACAACCGGAGGAATGCAAGATGTTGCGTTCTGGTCAGATTCTGTTTACTTATTTGCATTTGGCACCTGATTTGCATCAAACTCAAGCATTGATTCAGTCCAACGCCATTTGCATTGCGTATGAGACAGTGACAAGCTCCAATGGACGATTGCCATTGTTAGCACCCATGAGTGAGGTGGCCGGTCGCATGTCAATTCAGGCGGCGGCTCATCATCTTGAAAAATCCAATGGCGGACGTGCTGTTCTGATGGCTGGTGTCCCAGGTGTGCCTGCTGCTAATGTGGTGATATTGGGTGCCGGTGTAGTCGGTAGTTCGGCTTTGCAAATGGCTGTGGGATTGGGGGCAAACGTCACGATTCTGGATAAAAACATTGATCGTTTAAGAGAGTTGGATGCTTTATACGCCAATCGAATTCAGACTCTGTACTCAAGTACAGCGAACGTAGAACGTTCTGTCTTGTCAGCCGATGCTGTGATTGGGAGTGTGTTGATTCCAGGTGGAGCGGCCCCAAAATTGGTGACAAGAAAGATGGTTTCTAATATGAAGTCAGGTTCGGTGATTGTGGATGTGGCGATTGATCAGGGAGGTTGTTTTGAAACTTCTCATCCCACCTCGCATCAAGAGCCAACGTATCTAGTGGATGACGTCATTCATTATTGTGTCGCCAATATGCCAGGTGCTGTAGCGAGAACTTCGACCATGGGTCTGACCAACGCCACAGCTCCCTTTGTACTTGAGTTAGCGAATAAGGGGATTCGTGAGGCTTTGAGTGCCAACATTCATTTGCGCAATGGACTGAATGTTTATCAAGGTCACGTCACTTGCCAGGCGGTGGCTAAAGCTCATGGCTTTGACTATATGCCCGCAGGAGATGTATTGCTTGCCTAAAAGATAAAAAGCCTTCAAATTATTTGAAGGCTTTTTGTCTAAGAGTGTGGGACCTTAATTAATTTCTTGATGATACTTTTGTAAGAGATCCACTTCATTTTTTGAGCCAAGCATCACGGATACTCTTTGGTGAAGTTTCTCAGCCGGTAAAGTCATGATGCGATTTTTTCCATTAATAGATGCACCACCTGCTTGCTCAATCAAAAAGCTCATGGGGTTGGCTTCATACATCAAGCGCAACTTACCTGGTTTAATAGGGTCTCGTTTATCCCATGGGTACATGAAAACGCCACCACGGCAAAGAATGCGATGAACATCTGCAACCATGGATGCAATCCAGCGCATATTAAAGTCTTTCTGACGTGTACCCTCGACCCCGGCTAGGCATTCATCGACGTAGCGACGGACTGGTTGATCCCAGTGACGCATATTCGACATATTGATGGCGAATTCTTTGGTGTCTGTAGAAATCTGAATATTCTCTTTAATCAACAGAAATTCTTCAGTTCCATGATCGAGAGTGAACATGTGAACGCCTTGGCCGGTCGTATAAACCAAAGTTGTTTGTGGACCGTACACCACATACCCAGAAGCCACTTGTTCAGTGCCAGCCTGGAGAAAGTCTTTCTCAGTCACATCACCCGATGACTTTTTTTCAAGAATCGAAAAAATCGTGCCAATTGAAACGTTCACATCAATATTGGATGAGCCATCTAGGGGATCAAATAATAATAGATAACGCCCATTCTTGTTGACAGAGAAAATCGTTTCCATTTCCTCTGAAGCCATGCCAGCCAATGTGGCCTCTTTGCCGCAAACTTCTAGCAAAATATCATTGGAAATGATGTCTAATTTTTGCTGGGTTTCACCTTGCACATTGCCGCTACCGGCTGAGCCAATGATGCCTGCCAGTGCACCCTGTTCAACTTTTTTGGCAATGAGTTGGCAAGCCTGTGAAACGGAAATTAATAATGAGGCTGGAATCTTAGGATTTTTAGATCCCAGTTCAGTGATGTATTTTGTAAAGCTTGTACCTTGTGACATAAGTTTCCTAATTAACTGTGCAGTGCTTTTTCAATCACTTCAGCCACATCTGAAGATAAATTTTCCTGCTTTGCTATGAATTCTAGTGCTGATTTCATATGAACTTGATAGTTTGGTGCAAATTGTTTCCAGCGATCTAGCGCCCGGGCGAGTCTGGCCGCTACTTGTGGATTGATTTGATTGAGTTCAACCACATGATGTGCCCAGAATTGGTAGCTTTCTTGTGGATTTTGATGAAAAGCCCCAGGGTTATTCATGCAAAATGCATGAACCAAGCTTCTGACTCGGTTGGGATTTTTGATATTAAAGTTTGGGTGTTGCCTAAGAGCTATGACATCCTGTAACACGGCCTGTGATTGACCTTGATTATTTTGGCGGGTAGCTTGAAGGGCAAACCATTTATCAATAACCAAAGCATCTTCAGAAAATTTTTCCTGGAAATGGTTTAAGCAAAATCTGGCATCGGGCAATGAATAATTCACTAAAACTGACAATGCGCCATAACGATCTGTCATGTTGTTAGCAGAGTCATATTGTGCTTTTGCTAATTCATTCGCTCTGACATGTTCGCTATCAGCAAGTAAATTGAGTGCCAAATTTTTCAGCGAACGTTTACCAGCGCTATGGGCATCTGGACGGAAAATTCCAGGTGTTTGATGCTGCTGATAAGCCCACAACCAATCATTTTGAAGATCTTTGGCCAATTGTCGTCGAACTTGACGGCGAGATTGATGAATACTTTGTGGATCAATCGAAGATACTTGTTCGTACAAATAGCTCTCAGCGGGTAAAGTGAAAATCAAATCTTTGAAAGCTGGATCTAGATTTTCATCTCGGAGAATGTCCCTGAATGCTGTAATAGTCTCTGAGTTGAGTCTTTGTTTTTTCAAAACACAATTCATGAATAATTTTTGCCCCGCTTCCCAGCGATTAAAGGGATCATCATCGGCTCGTAACAAATTGAGAAGTTGTCTTTCAGATTGTTCAAAATCCAGAATGATGGGTGCTGAAAAATTGCGATTAATCGATAAGGTGGGAGGCTTTTTGAGGCCTTTGAAAGTCAGTGCTTGAGACGCTTCAGTGAGTTCCAATAATTGCTCAGATTTCAATGCTTCAACTGTTTCGGTGGGGGTAAGTTCGGTCAGCAATTCACTTTCATCGCCAATTAAACGGAAGAGCAAAGGAATATGAAACGGTAATTTCTTGTCTTGACCTGGTGTGGCTGGGCAAGATTGAGTCAATGTCACTTGGTAGCAGCCATCCTCGAATGATTCTTTCAAGTGAACGCGAGGTGTACCTGCTTGGCTATACCAACGTTTGAATTGGCTCAAATCTTTTTGATTAGCATCGGCCATGGCTGCGACAAAATCATCGCAGGTAACAGCTTGTCCATCATGGCGTTTGAAGTAGAGATCCATTCCCTTCCGAAATCCATCGCGCCCTAATAAGGTTTGCTGCATACGAATAATTTCAGCCCCTTTTTCATAAACGGTGACCGTGTAGAAATTGTTGATTTCTTGATAGCTGTCTGGGCGAATAGGGTGTGCCATGGGGCCCGCATCTTCTGGAAATTGCACCTGACGCAATAAGCGCACATCTTCAATGCGTTTCACAGCTCTGCCAGAATCCGAGCCCATTTGGTCGGCTGAAAATTCTTGATCTCTGAAGACGGTCAAACCTTCTTTGAGCGATAGCTGAAACCAATCTCGGCATGTCACACGATTGCCAGTCCAATTATGGAAATACTCATGAGCCACCACGCTTTCAATGTTGCTGTAATCAACGTCACTGGCAGTCTCTGGGTTAGCAAGAACAAATTTGGTGTTGAAAATATTCAAACCTTTGTTTTCCATGGCGCCCATGTTGAAGTCACCCACTGCAACAATCATAAAGCGATCTAAATCTAGCTCTAAACCAAAGCGTTTTTCATCCCATTGAATGGACGCAATCAAAGAATCCATGGCGTGCTGGGTTTTATCTAAATCCTTAGGCTCAACCCATACTTGAAGTAACTTATCTTGACCTGATTGACTCTTGATTGTTCTCTCAATCGCTTGTAGCTTTCCAGCCACGAGTGCGAATAAATATGAAGGTTTTGGGAATGGGTCTTGCCAAGTGGCACTGTGCCAGCCATTGCCTAATTCCTCCTCTTTTATCAAATTACCATTTGATAAAAGAACTGGAAAATCATTTTTAATGGCGCGTAAGGTGACTTGATAGGTCGCCATGACATCAGGGCGATCCAGGAAATAAGTGATTTTTCTAAATCCCTCTGCTTCGCATTGGGTAAAGAAGTTGCCGTTAGAAACATACAAGCCCATCAATGACGTATTTTTGCTTGGGTCATTGGTGCTGGTGATGCTCAATTCAAATTCATGCGGTAACTTATGAAGGGTTAGTGTGTGTGGCGTAAGCTCATAATTACCAATAATTTCACCATTGATGCGAACACTGATGAGGTCTTGAGACTCCCCATGAAGCACTAAAGAGTGATTCTCCTCTTTGGTAGTTCTTTGAATCTTCATGCGATTGACCACCGTTGTTTTGGATGGATTTAACGCAATGTCTAAATCAACTGATTTGATTTGATACGCAGGTGCTTGATATTCGCTTCTGAAAAATGTGATGGGTGTTTCTGTTTTGGCCATGAAAGATCTTTTCGCTGATTAATAGTCCAACAATAAGGTGGCGACACCGATTGCAATAAAAATGATGGCGGCAATGCTGTGTACCCATTTAATTGGTAAGGCGCGCGTGAATTTTTTACCTAGCCAAACAGCTGGGGCATTTGCTAGCATCATGCCCACGGTGGTCCCCATCACGACTGCCATCAAGTCATCATAGCGTGCCCCCAAAGCCACTGTGGCAACTTGGGTTTTATCGCCCATTTCAGCGATAAAGAACAATGAAGTGGTGATGGTAAAAACTTTCCAAGCGCTTTGTGTGGGCGGGGTGCTTTCATCACCGTCTAATTTGTCGGGTATCAGCAACCACAAACCCAGAGCAATAAACCCACCTCCCAAAATCCATTGCATCACTTGGGGGCTGATCCAAGAAGAAATGACGTTTCCCAAAAGTGCGGCCAGCGCATGGTTCAAAATGGTCGCTATAAAAATCCCAGCCACAATCGCCCAATGGTGCGTTTTGTACTTTGCGGCCAACATCAGGGATAAAAGCTGGGTTTTATCTCCAATTTCAGCCAAAGCCACGATGCTTGTGGCCAATAAAAAATAATTTAAATCCATAAAAATCAATAAGTTAATTACACATCTTGGATTTAGTTAAAAACTATCACAAAAATTAATAAATACAATTTAACTATCAATCTGTTTTAGACATAAACTACGTCTGTCTAGTTAGGTTGCTGTTTGTATTTAATCTTTATTAGACAAGCAGTAATCGTAACCGACTTATAAGTTCAATCTATCGATAGGAGTGAAAAATGCCAACATTAAAAGGTAGTAAGACAGAACAAAGCTTGAAAGACGCTTTTGCTGGTGAGTCAATGGCTAACCGCCGTTACTTGTATTTCGCGAACATGTGCGATATCGCTGGTGAGAACGACACAGCTGCATTGTTCCGTTCAACAGCTGAAGGTGAAACTGGTCACGCCCACGGTCACATGGAATTCTTGATCGAAGGCGGCGCTGGTGAGCCAGGTACAGGTATGCCAGGTCGTACACCAAAAGAAGCTCTAGAAGCTGCTATTCACGGTGAGACACATGAGTACACTGACATGTACCCAGGTATGGCTAAAACAGCTCGTGACGAAGGCTTCGACGAAATCGCTGATTGGTTCGAGACTTTGGCAAAGGCTGAGCGTTCACACGCTAACCGCTACCAGAAGGCTTTGGAAGCACTAGGCGCTTAATACGCCGAGTCTTTAAGGCTTTTTAAGGATTCCTGAGACTTCGGTCTCGGGAATCTCATAAAGAGTCTTGCAATTAGCAATTAAACAAAATATTAAAAATATAAAGGGTGAAATCATGAGCCAAAGAGAAGGTAACTTAGAAGCCCCAACACGGCACGCCTTGGATTGGAAAAATCCAGATTTCTACAATGAAGAATCATTGAATAAAGAACTTGAGCGTGTCTTTGATATTTGCCATGGTTGCCGTCGCTGTGTGAGCCTTTGTGGCTCTTTCCCAACCTTGTTTGACTTGGTAGATGCCACCGATGACGGCGAAGTTCATGGTGTGGATAAGAAAGATTACGACAAAGTCGTGGATCAATGCTATTTATGTGATCTTTGCTACATGACGAAGTGTCCTTACACGCCACCTCATGTTTGGAATTTGGATTTCCCACATTTGATGTTGCGGGCTAAAGCCATCAAACACAAAAAAGGTGAAACCACTTTCCGTGACAACCTTTTGTCATCAACTGATAAGTTGGGAAGTTTCGCTGGTATCCCAATCGTTACTCAAACGGTCAATGCAGTGAACAGCACCAAGGTGATGCGTTCTGTGATGGAATCTGCCTTAGGTGTTGATAAGAATGCTTGGATTCCAGAGTATGCTCCAAAGACTTTCAAACAAGTGGCCAAAGAATCAGCTGCTTGGCCCGTTAAGGATGGTGAAAAAACACCAGGTAAGGTGGCGGTGTATTCAACTTGCTTTATCAACTACAACGAACCTGGCATCGGTCAGGATTTGTTGAAGCTTTTAGCTCACAATGAAATCCCCTATAAGTTGGTGGAAAAAGAAGCTTGCTGTGGCATGCCAAAACTTGAGTTAGGTGATTTGGAGTCTGTGGCTAAAAACAAAGACATCAATATTCCACAACTGGTGAAGTTGGCAAGAGAAGGCTATGCCATCGTCACGCCAATCCCATCATGCACATTGATGTTTAAGCAAGAGTTGCCATTGATGTTCCCTGATGAGGAAGATGTTCAATTGGTCAAAGAAGCCATGTGGGATCCGTTCGAGTACTTCATTGCTCGTAACAAGGATGGTTTGTTAAAGAATGACTTTAAGGTGGAATTAGGTAAGGTCAGTTACCACGTACCTTGTCACTTGCGTGTGCAAAACGTCGGTAAGAAGACTGCTGAAACCTTGCAAATGATTCCTGGAACTGAAGTGAATGTGGTTGAGCGTTGCTCAGGTCACGCGGGCACTTGGGGTGTGAAGAAAGAGTTCCACAAGACTGCGATGAAGATTGGTAAGCCTGTTTTCAAAAACATGGCCAGCACAGAGCCTGACTTCATTAGTTCTGACTGCCAATTGGCGGGTCATCATATTGAACAAGGCATGGAAGAGGGTGGTATGAAGAAGTCACAAATGGCTCACCCAATTTCATTGTTGGCGAAAGCTTACGGCCTTTAAATAAATAGGAGTTGTTATGGAGAAGATCATGGGAAAAATTAAGCGAGAAGAGCTTTTATCACTAGAAGCCTATTACAAGGCTCGCCCTGAAATGCGTCAGCGTGCGATTGCTGAGCGTAAAAAGAGAACAGTCATTTTGGGTGAGCACCTCAATATGATTTTCGAGAACAAGTACTTGATGCAATATCAAATTCAAGAAATGCTCCGCGTTGAGAAGATTTTTGAAGATGAAGGTATTCAAGAGGAAATGGAAACCTACAATGCCTTGGTTCCCGATGGCACAAATTTCAAAGTCACCATGAAGCTAGAGTATGTCAATGAAGCTGATCGTAAGATTGCTTTGGCCAAGTTGATTGGTATTGAACATCGCGTATTCATTGAAGTTGAGGGGCAGCCTCGTGTATACGCAATTGCCAATGAAGATTTAGATCGTACAACCGCTGAAAAGACTTCTTCAGTGCATTTCTTGAGATTTGAATTAACTCAAGACATGATCAAGTCCTTGAAAGCGGGTGCTCAGATGAAAGTGGGTTGCGATCACAAAGAATACCCATCTCATGTGGAATCTTTGCCACCTGAAACGATGGCTTCATTGATTGAAGATTTGAATTAATGTTTTAAAAATGAAGTCCTTGGAATTGGGCCCGCACATTAAAAATGCCGCAATTGCGGCATTTTTAATGTTTACTTCCACAAAATATGGATATTCTTCTTTTATGAATTATTTCCAACCTAGTTCGCGTCGAATGTATTTTTGAGCTTGTTCTGTTTGTGGTGCTCTGAAAAAATCTTGAGCGCTAGAAACTTCCAAACATTGACCCTCTGCCAAGAAAATCACGTGATCAGCCAAAGTTTGAACTTGACCTAGATGATGAGATGTAAAAATAACGCCACATCCTTCAGAGGCCATTTGACGAATAATGGCTTCCACTTGTTCAGTGGTGCTTGGATCTAAGTTGGCAGTAGGCTCATCTAGCAAAATAATCTTAGGCCGCTGGCATTTGGCTCTGGCTAGACTGAGTCGCTGTCTTTCTCCTGCTGATAATTTCAATGCAGATTGATTTTTTAGATTGGCAAGCCCAACCGAAGAAAGTGCTTCATCAAGATCTGCTTCAGAAATTGAAGCACTCGATTGGCTGTCTTTGACCATGGCTAAATTGGTGCGCACACTTGCCCTGATGAGTGGAGTGTGATGCAAAACCAAAGCAGATTCAAGTTGATTTGCCCCTGGGGTAAAAGTTCCTGCATCGGCCTGAATCAAGCCATGCAACAGCTTTAATAAGGTTGTTTTACCAGACCCATTGGGCCCAATCACAGCGGTGATACCTTGTTGGGATATTTGAGCGGAAATGGACAGAATCTTGCGTTCATCTCGTTCAACCACAATCTGATTCAGATTAATCATGGTCAAGTTATCCATAGCGTCGCTCAGCAAATGATTTAATCAGACTGGTAAAAAAATTGGCAATCAAAACTACACCCAATAAAACCAATCCTAAGGCCAAGGCTAATGGAAGATCGCCTTTGCTAGTTTCTAGAGCGATTGCTGTGGTCATTGTTCGAGTGACTCGATCAATATTGCCACCCACAATCATTACAGCGCCCACTTCGGAAATGGCTCTGGCAAATCCAGCTAAAAGTGCAATGGATAGAGAGAAACGACAGTCCCAGACCAACCATTTGAGCTTCGCTAAAGTCGGTAATCTTAAGGCAGACATTGTTTCACCATGGATTTGCCATCCATCCTCAATGATTTGGCGGGTGAGTGCAGCAATTAAAGGTGTAGTCAAAACAGATTGGGCCAATATCATGCCTTTGGGGGTAAATAACCAATTCAAGTCCCCTAATGGGCCGGTGCGTGATAGCAATAAATAGATCACAACCCCCACAATGACAGTTGGGACGCCCATTAGGCTATTGAGAATCACAATCAGAGCCTGTCTGCCAGGGAAATTTTGAATGGCAATAAAAGCACCCAATGGCATTCCTAGGAGACAACCAATCAGAAGTGCGGTGATGCTGACTTGTAAAGAAACCACAACGATGCTGACTAAATTGGCATCAAAGGTTTCTAAGAGAAAAAAAGCATCGCTAAAGGCTGAGAACATTGCGATAGCTTAATGGTTTTTTCGACCTCGCGTATGAAGCGAGGTCGAGTGAAATATCAAGTTCAACTAATGGCCAGAATTATTTGGAAGCATTAGGGAAGAATAATTGTTCTCCACCTACTTTATAGCTAGCAATCGTTGCTTGACCTTCTTTTGAAACAATCCAATCAATAAAAGCTTGGCCCTCTACATGCTTAACATGAGAGTGTTTACTTGGATGAACCAACATCACACCATACTGATTAAATAATTTTGGATCACCTTGAACCAATATGGCCAAATCACCTCTATTTTTGAAGGTCAACCAAGTGGCACGATCAGAGAGAATATATCCGTTCATACCTGATGCAGTATTCAAAGCTGGACCCATGCCTGAGCCTGTTTCTTTGTACCAGGCTTGCGTGGCAGAAACTTCAACGCCAGCCCCTTTCCAATAGCGAAGCTCGGCTGCGTGAGTACCGCTTTTATCACCCCTAGACACAAAGGTAGATTTTGAATCAGCAATTTTTTTCAAAGCCACTTGAATGTCTTTGCCGCCATTAATTTTGGCAGGATCTGCTTTTGGCCCAATTAATACAAAATCGTTGTACATGACTTCGATACGTTTAGGGGCAAAACCTTCATTAACAAACTTTTCTTCAGCCACTTTATCGTGAACAAAAACAACATCAGCATCACCGCGACGGCCAATATCTAAAGCTTGACCTGTTCCTACAGCAACCACTTTGACCTGAATACCTGTCTTTTTTTCAAAAGCGGGTAATAGATGCTTGAATAGTCCAGATTGTTCAGTCGATGTGGTGGACGACACCACAATGCTCTTTTGAGCATGGCTCAAGCCAATGCTTGAAAAACCCAAAAGTGTTAAGGCACTAATTTTTAAAATAAAACGCTTGTTCATCTTGTCTCCTTTGTCAATATGGCTATATCATCAACAATCATTAAAACAATATCAATATGCAATAAATTACATATGCAAATTAAGATTAGCCCTAGCGTTCAGATTCATAAAAAACATCACGGTCTGGTAGAAACTGTTGACCTAAGCTGGGTTGCTGGATTGCTCAGAGGTGTTCAAAACGGTCGATCCTTACAGTCTGCGGCTGAAATCATGGACATGTCATATCGAACTCTTTGGAA
>JACCDK011344733.1_pt1 | contig 12527 bp, 9 predicted proteins | sample 7445871 | NCBI WGS metagenome assembly JACCDK01 (sample SAMN15323436, study PRJNA562643) | freshwater metagenome | isolation source: river surface water | place: USA:Blue River Watershed | collected 2017-08-15
AGCTCTTTGCTGTGGGTTTAATAATTCTAAATAATTCGACATTCACTCTAATCTCTATACAAACAAAAATATAAATATTATGGATATTTTGAGGCTATTTTATTTTTCAATTAATACTATATTTGGCACCATGGAACATATCAATCAATACATAGATACTAACCGTCAACGTTTCTTAGACGAGTTATTAGATTTCTTAAGAATACCTTCAATTAGTGCTGACTCTGCTTATTCTGCTGATGTTTTCAAAACTGCAGAATTCGTTAAAGATAAGTTGATAGCTGCTGGTGCCGATAAAGTAGAGGTTTGCCCTACAGCGGGTTACCCAATTGTGTACGGTGAAAAAATGATTGACCCTAGCTTACCAACAGTTTTGGTTTATGGTCACTATGATGTACAACCTGCAACTCCATTAGAATTATGGGAGACTCCACCATTTGAACCTAGCATTCGTAAAACTGCTGTTCACCCTGATGGTGCTATATTTGCAAGAGGTGCTTGTGACGATAAAGGTCAAGTTTATATGCACGTTAAAGCATTTGAATTAATGATGCAAACTAACTCTTTAGCTTGTAACGTTAAATTCATGATCGAAGGTGAAGAAGAAGTAGGTTCATCGAACTTAGGCATTTTCGTAAAAGCGAATAAAGAAAGATTAAAAGCTGATGTGGTATTAATTTCTGATACTTCTATCATTGCTAACGATACTCCTTCAATTGACTGTGGCTTACGTGGCTTGAGTTATGTGGAGGTAGAGGTAACCGGACCTAATCGTGATTTACACTCAGGTGTTTACGGTGGTGCTGTTGCAAATCCTATCAATATTCTATCAAAAATGATTGCTTCTATGCATGATGAAAATAATCATATTACCATACCTGGTTTCTATGATGACGTGTTAGAAGTTTCTGCAAGTGATAGAGCTGAAATGGCAAAAACGCCTTTCGATATTGAAGAGTATAAAAAAGATTTAGAAGTTGGCGATGTTTGGGGTGAAAAAGGTTTTTCATCTATTGAAAGAACAGGTATTCGTCCGACTTTAGACGTTAACGGTATTTGGGGTGGTTACACAGGCGAAGGTGCTAAAACAGTTTTACCTTCAAAAGCTTATGCTAAAATTTCTATGCGTTTAGTACCTAACCAAACATCAGATAAAATCACTGAAATATTCAAAAAACATTTTGAGTCAATTGCTCCTGCTTCAGTAAAAGTAGAAGTTAGACCTCACCACGGTGGTGAGCCTGTTTTAACTCCGACTGACTCTATTGCATTTCAAGCTGCTAGTAAAGCTATGCAAGAAACGTATGGCAAGAAACCTATACCTACTAGAGGTGGTGGTAGTATTCCGATTGTTGCTTTGTTTGAAAAAGAATTGGGATTAAAGTCTGTGTTGATGGGCTTCGGATTAGATTCTGATGCGTTGCATTCGCCAAATGAACATTATGGTTTATTCAATTACTATAAAGGCATTGAAACTATTCCATTGTTTCATAAATACTTCGCTGAATTAAGTAAATAATATTTACCAAATCATACAAAGGCTTGCATTTATTGCAGGCCTTTTTTATTTACCCTTGATATAGATTAAAGGTAGCCTCCATCCAAAGTATTTCTATGATTTCAATGAATGTCATTTGAAAATAAATTTGATTAATGGCTTTTTTTAAAACAAAGCTTAATACTTTTGATTTAATAAAGATATCATTCTTTTAAAAAATATATGAATAAGCTAATTAATGAAACCTCACCATATTTATTGCAACATGCTCATAACCCTATTGAATGGTACCCCTGGGGAGCCGAAGCACTAGAAAAAGCTAAAAGAGAAAATAAGCTAATTGTAGTAAGTATCGGATACTCGGCTTGTCATTGGTGTCATGTGATGGAGAAAGAATCATTTGAAGATCATGAAGTAGCTGAAGTGATGAATGCCTTGTATGTGAATATTAAAGTTGATCGTGAAGAGCGCCCCGATATAGATCAAATTTATATGAGTGCCTTACAATTAATGAATGGTACTGGTGGATGGCCTTTGAATTGTATTTTATTGCCCGATCAAAGGCCTATATATGGAGGTACTTATTTTAAGAAAAAAGACTGGATAAATATATTGTCGAACATAGCAGCAATGCATCGCAACAAGCCTCAAGAATTGGTTGATTATGCTACCAAATTAATTGAAGGTGTTCGTAAGATGGAGCTTATTGCTACTAAAGCGAGCACACATCAAATTGAAGAAAAAGAATTAGAAGATGTTTATTCTAATTGGAGAAGATTTTTAGATTTTGATTTTGGTGGCACACAAGGTGCTCCAAAATTTCCGGTGCCAGTAAACATCTCGAATCTCTTGAAACATACTAAGTATTACCCTTCAGAGCAAATTGACTATTACTTGCAAAACACTTTACACAGAATCGCACGAGGTGGTATTTATGATCAAATGGCTGGGGGTATTTATCGATATTCTGTAGATGCCTATTGGAAAATTCCGCATTTCGAAAAAATGTTGTACGATCAGTCACAGTGTATTTCTTTATATGCTGATGCCTATAGAAATTATCAACATGATTTGTATAAGAAAACTTTTAAATCAACTATTCAATTTTGTTTAAATGAATTAAAAAACACTTCGGATGGTGGTTTCTATTCAGCGCTTGATGCTGACTCAGAAGGGGTAGAGGGTAAGTTTTACTGCTGGACAGTCGATGAGTTGAAGCAAGTACTGAATGATGATGCAAATCTTTATATCGAGTATTATCAAATGAGTGAGGAAGGTAATTTTGAACACTCATTGAATAATTTATTTGCTATACAAGAAGTAGAATCGATTTTAGAAAAATACCAATTAACCGAAGAAGAATTATTACTTAAAATAGATGCATTAAATTCAAAATTATTAGACATCCGAAGTAAGAGAATAAGACCTTCATTAGACGATAAACAATTGTGTTCTTGGAATGCCTTAATGATTAAAGCATTTTGTGATGCATATTTAGCAGAACCTAATGAACATTACCTTTCTGAGGCGATTAATTGTTATGAATTTATTCGAAAAAATTTATTTGTTGACGGTAAATTATATCGTTCTTATAAATCAAAACAAGCAAAAATTGATGCTTTCTTAGATGATTATTCATTCTTCATTGAAGCATTAATATGCTTATTCGAAATTACTGCCGAAGAAAAATATATACATGAAGCTGATGTATTAATTAAACATTGCATCAAATATTTTAATGATGAGCAATCAGGAATGTTTTGGTATACATCATTAAGCAGTGAAGAATTAGTTGCAAGAAAGCAAGAATTTTATGACAGTGTGATACCTTCTTCAAATTCTGTTATGATGAACAATCTCTTCAAAATGTCAGTGATTATTGGTAATTCAGAATACGAAGAAATTGCTGATAATATGGTTTTTGTAATGAAAGATCAATTGAAAAGATATCCACCTTCTTATTCGAATTTCACTAATGCATTATTGAGAAAATCTAAGCAGAGTATTGAAGTAGTAATAGTAGGTGAAAATGCAAAAGATCTTTATTTAGAATTGAATACGAGATATCTTGCAAACATTAATATTTTCTATAGTAAGCGAGCTTCAGATTTATCAGTATTTCAATCGAGATATGTTGAGGGCAAAACTTTAATGTACGTATGTATCAACAAAGCTTGTCATTTGCCGGTTGAAAGTATCGAAGAAGTAATAGCACAGTTGCCATTCAAATAGCTAACAATATCTATAGTGTCAGAGCTCATTGCTTTTACTTTTTGAATAGTTTTTATACGGATGTACTCATTAAATTGCCAGTCAATTAACTTAGTAGATTCGTATAAATTATTCAAATTGCTAATTTCGATTTGAATTTTTGAAGGATGCTCAACATTTCCAAAAACATTAATTGATTTAATGCTGATGTTTTTGTCTTTACTTATAAAACTTATAGTACTATCACTTTCTATAACTTCAAAACTATTTTTAAAAGCTGGTTTATTAATATCGTAGTTCTTAAGATCTAATAAGTCTTTTTTGATTTTTTCGGCTTCAATTTTTACTTGTTCTATAACCGAAGTATCATTTAACAAATACTTACATAAACTATCAGATTTAATTGATGTAATTTCTTGATCTACTAATATGTCGATGTTGAATGTATAGTTATTGCTAATATTCTTTTTGTCAGATTCTGTTGAACATGCAAAAAATATAATAGATATTAATACAAAGCTTATTTTTCTCATGTTATTTGATTAATAAACTTGCACCATTCATTTCTTGTGGTTTTTCAATATTCATTAAATCTAAAATCGTTGGTGCAATATCTGCAAGTCCGCCGTCTTTTAATTTAAACGCCTCTTCATGAATCAATATACAAGGAACTAAATTCGTTGAGTGCGCTGTATTCGGAGTACCATCCTCATTAATCATAAAGTCGGCATTACCATGGTCGGCAATGATGATAAATGAATAACCATTTTTTAGTCCAGTATTTACGACTCTTTCAACACATTGATCAACCGTCTCTACAGCTTTAACTACCGCTTCAAAAACTCCTGTATGTCCGACCATATCGGGGTTTGCGAAGTTCAAACAAACGAAATCTGTTTCAGCTTTTTCTAGTTCTGTGGTAATTGCAGAAGCAATTTCATTGGCACTCATTTCAGGCTGTAAATCATAAGTAGCAACCTTTGCTGAAGGTATCAATATTCTCTTTTCATTTTCAAATGGCGTCTCTTGTCCGCCCGAAAAGAAAAACGTCACATGTGGATATTTTTCTGTTTCTGCGATTCTAATTTGAGATTTACCATTTGCTGAAAGTACTTCACCTAATGTATTCTTTAAATTATCTTTATCAAATATCACCTTTACATTTTCGAAGCTATCATCGTAATTAGTCATGGTAACATAATGCAATTTTAACTTGTGCATATTGTATTCATGAAAATCTCTTTGTGTTAATGCAATGGTAATTTCACGACCACGATCTGTTCTGAAGTTAAAACTAATAACTACATCGCCTTCTTTAATTTTCGCAAGCTCATTATTGTTTTCATCAGTCATTACAAATGCTTTCATGAATTCATCTGTAATTCCCTGATCATATTGCTCTTTTACTGATTCAATGATATTATTAGTTTTTATACCATCTGCATTTACTAGAAGATCGTATGCAAGCTTCACACGTTCCCAACGCTGATCTCTATCCATCGCATAATATCTACCTATTACAGTAGCTAATTTAGCTTGATTATTATTTGATTTATTATGTTCTAAAAGTTCTGCTAAATAATTTGCACCACTCTTAGGGTCTGTATCTCTACCATCTAAAAATGCATGAATGAAAACTTGCTCGGTGTTCGTTTTTTGTGCAATGTCACATAGTGATTTTAAGTGGTTTATGTGAGAATGTACACCGCCGTCAGATAGTAGTCCAATAAAGTGTACATTTTTCTTTTCTGCCTTTGCATAGCTCAAAGCCTGTGTTAAAACATCATTTTCTGCTAATACACCATTTGTACAAGCTTTATTGATTTTAACTAATTCTTGAAAAATTACTCTTCCTGATCCTATAGTTAAGTGTCCGACCTCTGAATTACCCATTTGCCCATCAGGTAAGCCTACCGCTTCGCCCGATGCAACTAATTTAGAATGAGGATATTTTGAATACAAAGAATCAACAAAAGTAGTGTTTGCATTCTGAATTGCATCTGCTGTTTTCTTGTTACCAAGGCCCCAGCCATCTAATATTAATAGTGCGACTTTTGAATTTTTCATATGCAAATATACCGAAAGCGAATCATTGGCACAGTTTTTATGTATATTTAATCACCCAAGTAGGAAAATGAAACGAATATTACTATTAATCTTATTTATTGGCCTTAATATTTACCATGCACATTCACAATCTGAATTGCTTGATGATATTACCGTTTCATTCAAATCTGCAGATCATCGTATTCTAGCCAAACATTTTAGCGGTAAAATTGAGATCAACTTACTCGATCAATCGAATGTTTACAGCAGACCGCAAGCTGAAATGGTCATGAAAGATTTCTTCAGCAAATATGAGCCCACAGATTTCCAAATACTCTACAAAAACAATCCTAGCAATGAGCAAGTTCGTTTTGCCATTGGTCAATTAGATAGTTACGCTGGTCGTTTCAGAATTTTCTTCATCTTAAAAACCATCGACGGTGTGGTTTATATTCAAGAGATGCGCTTCGAGCAAGAGCGTAGTCGCTAATATTTATATCTTTGTTTTTTTAATATTTTATGAATTATTCTAAAGAAGAATTATATCAGTTTATTGATAGAGCTATCTTGGAGGATGTCGGAGAAGGTGATCATACTTCATTGTCGACTATACCTGCAGGTACTCAAAGTAAAGCACAGCTATTAGTGAAAGAGCCTGGCATCTTAGCCGGTATTTCAGTTGCTCTTGAAATATTCAATAGAATCGACAATACATTAAAAATAGAATCATTTAAAAACGATGGTGATATTATCACTGTTGGGGATATAGTTTTAAAAGTATATGGTTCAGCTCATTCAATTTTAAAAGCAGAACGATTAGTACTCAATACCATGCAAAGAATGTCGGGTATTGCTACTACTACCAATAAGATTGTTCAAAAGGTCGAGGGTACTAATTGCAAGATTTTAGATACTAGAAAAACTACACCTGGATTAAGATTTTTGGAGAAAGAGGCAGTTAAAATTGGTGGAGGATATAATCACAGAATAGGTTTATATGATATGATCTTAATAAAAGACAATCATGTTGATTATGCTGGTGGTATTAAGCAAGCATTACAAAATGCTAAAGCTTATGTACAGTCTTTAGGTAAAGATTTGAAAATAGAAATTGAGACCAGAAATTTAGAAGAATTGAATCAAGCATTAGAGGAAGGTGGATTCTTTAGAGTGATGCTCGATAATTATAGTTTTGATGATATAAGAACTGCTGTTAAGCTTGTAAATGGCAAATACGAGGTAGAAGCTTCTGGTGGAATTGTACCAGAGAACGTTCATTTATATGCTCAATGTGGTGTCGATTGTATATCGATGGGAGCATTGACACATTCTGTTAAGTCGCTGGACTTAAGTCTAAAAGCATTTTGATGATAATTAGATTTAATAATTGATTTCAAAATAGATAAAAATGCTATTTTTGAGAATCAAGAGAAATGTTATCATTTAGTACATCTATAGCGCTACTTATTTCATATTTATATGGCTCAATACCAACAGCAATTTGGTTAGGCAAGGCTTTATATGGTATAGATGTGCGTGAGTATGGTAGTGGAAACGCAGGTGCTACCAACACATTTAGAATTCTTGGTAAAAAAGCAGGTATACCGGTTTTAATTATTGATGTGCTCAAAGGCTTTACTGCTACTAATCTTGTTTACTTCGTAGGCAATTTCACTCCAGGTACCGCACAATTCTCAAATTTTCAGTTGGTTTTGGGTATTACGGCGGTAGTCGGACATATATTCCCAATTTTTGCGGGATTTAGAGGGGGTAAGGGTATCGCAACACTATTTGGTATGATCATAGCAGTTCACCCAGAAGCTTCTGGTATTGCATGTATAGTATTTATTACAAGCTTGTTGCTTACAAAATATGTTTCATTAAGCTCTATGTTAGCGAGTTTCATGTTCCCTGTAATCATTATTTTGTTCTTCAATGAAACTACTACCAAAACTCAATTACTATTTGCTATCTCTGTTTGTATTTTAGTAATGTTTACTCACCAAAAGAATATTGAAAGGCTTTTAAAAGGTAAAGAATCAAAAGCCAATCTTTTTAAAAAAACAAGTTAGTTTGGTAGAGTTTTTGCTCTTAACGTCAATTATGAATAATATGAAATATAAATTTTACTTAACTGCCTTATTATTAGGTATTAATGTGTTTTTTGCTACAGCACAAGATCAGGTAAAAGTGATTCGTTGTGAAACGGCTAAATACATGAATGAGGTTCAAAATAAAGACCCTCAATTTTTGATTAATCAAGCCGAATTAGAGAGACAAACTGCAGAATATGTGCGTTCACTTAATTCAAATAAATCTACAAATGCGGCAGCTAGCCAAAGAGTAAAAAGAATTATTCCGATCGTATTTCACGTATTTCACAATGGCGGTCCGGAGAATATCTCTAAACAAAGAATCTTAGAACAAGTTGCAATACTTAACCGTGACTTTCAAAGATTAAACGCTGATACCAACGAAACAAATCCACTTTATAAATCAATTGCTGCTAATTGTGATATCGAATTTCGTTTAGCTAAAATTGATCCAAATGGTAATTGCACTGATGGTATTGTAAGAGTTAAAACAGATTTAACTTATAATGCTGATGATAATATTAAAGCATTAAGTCGTTGGCCTAATAATAAATACTTCAATGTTTGGGTAGTTGAAACAATTTCAACAACTCAAGTAGGTGGTGTAGTATTAGGTAGATCTCAATTCCCTGGCGGTAGTAATACTACTGATGGTGTATTGTTGAAAGCTACAGTAACTGGTAATACCACAACCTTTAATAATTTTGGTAGAACATTGACTCATGAAATAGGACATTCATTAAACCTTAGACATATATGGGGTGATGCTACATGTGGTAATGATTTTGTTGCTGATACTCCTCCACATAATGGTGCAAACTCTGGTTGCCCAAAGAATAGAGTCTCATCTTGTGTTTCAGGTAACGTAATTGAAATGACAGAAAACTATATGGATTATACAGATGGTTTATGTCAGAATATGTTTTCTGAGGGACAAAAAACTAGGATGGAAGCGGTTTGGAATTCTACAACTAATGGTAGAAATAATTTATACTCACCAGCAAACTTAGTTGCTACTGGTACTAACGACGGATTCGTTGCTACTCCTTGTGCACCTGTTGCTGATTTCAATAGAAAGCAAGAAATATGTTCAGGTACTGTTGCAGCCTTTGCTGATGGTAGTTTTAATACAGATGTAACTGCATGGGAGTGGACATTCGAAGGTGGCACACCATCAACATCTACGATTGCTAATCCGAGTGTTAGCTACCCAACAGCAGGTAGATATGATGTTAAATTAAAAGTTACAAGTGCTGGTGGTGTTGATAGTGTTGTGAAGACTGATTACATAAGAGTATTTGAAACTATATCAACTAAAGTTCCTCCATTTACTTTAGATATGGAAGACGCAACATTATTCAATAATAATGCAGTTAATGCTGGTGGAAATAAGAAGAATTGGGAATTGGTTACGAATGCTGGTTTTAGTTCAAGCTCATCATTAGCAATGAAATATTTTGGTGTGTCAGACGGACAGTCGAATGATATTTTATTACCAACTATTAACTTCAAAGGTACTACTGCACCTAAGTTGACATTCAACTATGCATATGCTAGAAGAACTACTTTATCGAATGATAATTTAACTTTAGGTTTTTCAAGAAATTGTGGAGTATCATTCTCGAACTTATTTAATAAGAGCGGTAGTGCATTAGCAACTACAACAAACTCAACAAGTTCGTTTATACCATCATCTGATGCACAATGGACAACTGTTGAAGTGCTTTTAGATGCATATACTAATGAAGACAATGCTTACATAAGATTCAGAGCTACTAACGACGGACCGGGTAGTAATATATACATCGATAACATCGTATTCACAGTAACTACTGGTATCGATAATTTCTTAGCTAACAACTTGAATTTATCAATCGCACCAAATCCGTTTGAAAATTCAACGAATGTAAAATTCTATTTAGTTCAAGAAGCTAAAGTTCAAATTAGCTTGTTTGACTTATTAGGTAGAGAAGTTAAAACGCTTGATGCTTCTATATTAAACGCAGGTAATCATAGTATAGAATTCAATACAAATAATGAATTCAATTCTGGTGTTTATTTATTGAAAGTAAAAGTTAATGGAATTGAGAAAGTAGAAAAAGTTATTATTAAGTAACTAGTAACTAGAAAAGGTACCGAGCTAAATTTCGGTACCTTTTTTAATTTATACCCAATACTTTTTTTATCGCTTCTGCTTTTAGCATGCATTCATCGTATTCAAATTCTGGAATTGAATCATATGTTATTGCACTGCCTACATTATAACTTAGAATTTTCGTTTCAGAATCGTAGAACAATGATCGAATAATTACATTGAAATCAAACTCTTTTTTCTCATTGTCAATATAACCTACAGCACCTGAAAATGCTGACCTTTTCACTTTTTCATACTCTTCAATTAATTGCATTGCTCGTACTTTTGGTGCGCCAGTCATAGAGCCCATTGGGAAACATGATTTAATAATATCAACTACATGCATATTCCTTTTTGCCGTACCAACAATGGTACTTATCATTTGATGTAGCTGAGGGAATGTATATATACCGAATAGTTCTTCTACTTCAATAGTGCCAGTCTCTGAACATTTTTTCAAATCATTACGCACTAAATCAACAATCATTACATTCTCTGCACGTTCTTTTTCAGAATTCAATAATTCTTCTTTGTCTCTAGTAATATCTAATGTACGTTTGATCGTTCCTTTAATAGGTTGAGAAATTATTTTCTTACCTAGTTTTTTTAGAAAGCGTTCGGGACTAGCAGATATAATATATTGGTTGTTGAATTTTAGTAGACAAGCGAATGGGTTAGGAGAGAACTGCTTTAGTTGATTGTATATACTTACAACTTCGCATTTATATTCAGAAATGATAAATGAGATACAATAATTTATCTCGTATATATCTCCGTCTAGAATATGTTTTTTTAAGCTCTTAATATTTTCGATGTACTCTGATTCAGTTTCTACTTCTTTGAAATATTTCTTCGGATGTATTTGAATTTGATCTTCAGTAATTATAGCAGAGATACTATGTAAATCAAAATTTTCAGATACTAGATAACCATCAATTTCAGTGATGATAAACTCTGGTTCAAAAAAAGCAATGTCGGGGAAATTTATTATTGATTTATTATTTGAACTTAGTTTTTCCGTATCGTTTTTTAGATCATAAGATAGTAAACCATATATTCTAGAGCTGTTATAATCACAGAATTTTTTTAATTGCTCAAAAGCATTCTCGTAATTACTAGACAATACTCTTTTAGTACCAAAAGCTAATTCCCAATTTAAGTTTGAGTATTTCTCTTGGTATTGGTTACTATCTAATAAGCAATAGTAATGGTAATGTTTATCTACCCAGCGAATGAGTTCTAATTTATGCTCTTCGGTGGCAGTAATTTTAAACATTTAATTACGACATCAATAAAGTTTGAACTCTATCTGGACCTACAGATAAATATTTAATAGGTACGTTTAATTCCTTTTCTAAATATTGTATGTATTCTACTAATTTAATAGGTAGTTCGTTTTTATCTGTGATACTAGTTAAATCTTCTTTCCATCCTTCTAATTCATGCCATACTGGTTCTGGTTGAATACTTAAAATATCATAAGGCATGTAGTCAATTTTCTCTCCATTCCAGATATAATGTGTACATACTTTTACAGCTTCAAATCCGCTTAACACATCAGCCTTTGTCATTACTAACTCAGTAACTCCATTTAAAAGAATAGCATATTTCAATGCAGGTAAATCTATCCATCCGCATCTTCTTGGTCTACCAGTTGTAGCACCAAATTCATGTCCAATTCTACGTAACTCTACTCCAATCTCATTATCTAATTCAGTAGGGAAAGGTCCGCCACCTACACGAGTACAATATGCTTTGAAAATACCAATAACATCTCCAATTTTAGAAGGGGCTACACCTAAGCCTGTGCAAGCACCGGCAGTAGTAGTATTTGACGAAGTAACATAGGGATAAGATCCGAAGTCAATATCTAACAATGTACCTTGAGCACCTTCAGCTAAAACTTTTTTGCCTTCTGATAAATATTTATTTACCAAATGCTCTGAGTCTACTTGTTGCATTGATTTTAATAATTCAATGCCTTCAAACCATTGTTTTTCATATTCAGAGAAATCAGTATCGATATCGTAATGCGATAATGTTTCTAGGTGTTTAGCAATAAGGGTGTCGTATTTCTCTTTGAAGTCAGGTAACATGGTGTCACCAACACGTAAGCCTTTTCTACCGATTTTATCTTGGTAAGTAGGGCCGATACCTTTTAAAGTAGAGCCGATTTTAGAGTTTCCCATTCTAGATTCAGATGCAGCATCTAATAATCTATGAGTGGGTAATATTAAATGAGCTTTTTTAGCTATCACTAATTTGCCTTTAGCAATTGGGTCATAACCGTTTTCTCTTAGTTTATCTATTTCTTTTTTGAAGATAACAGGGTCAATTACTACACCGTTACCAATAAGATTTAATGTTTTATCATTAAAAACACCTGAAGGTATAGTATTTAAAACATATTTTTTACCATCGAATTCTAGTGTATGACCAGCGTTTGGCCCACCTTGAAATCTTGCGATTAAATCGTACTGCGGACATAAAACGTCTACGATTTTACCTTTACCTTCGTCGCCCCATTGTAAGCCTAATAAAACAT
>JACCDK010249680.1_pt1 | contig 12525 bp, 10 predicted proteins | sample 7445871 | NCBI WGS metagenome assembly JACCDK01 (sample SAMN15323436, study PRJNA562643) | freshwater metagenome | isolation source: river surface water | place: USA:Blue River Watershed | collected 2017-08-15
AGAAATCCCAATGATGTCAAGGGTGTTTTTTTCATGAAACAAGGATAAAAACACACAGGAAGTGAGTGAAACCAGATAGTTCAGCATGATTAAGGCAGTCATACTAGGTTGAAGTTTAGAACCATCGAAGCCCGAATTTTCCGTTCGCTTCATTTTAAAAAACCCAGTAAATGTCTGGCCAATTAAATCCGGTTGGGCAACTCGTGCAATGCCAACAAAAGCAAATCCGAGCAGAACAATAACCAACAAATAACTGTTTAATTGGTTATCACGTTCAGTTAATTCAAATTGTCCAAGCAAAGTTAAAATCATGTCGTACAAAATTAATTCAAAAATGAATGGGGCCGACATTTTATTATTTACTTACTTTTGTCCTCAAACAAGTAAATTATGAAAACAGATTTGTTCACACACCCTGATTATTATGGAATGGATGACCTTCTTTCCGATGAACATAAACTAGTGCGCGATGCAGCTAGAGCTTGGGTTAAAAAAGAAGTCTCTCCTATTATTGATGAACATTATGAGAATGCTACTTTTCCCATGCATTTATTGCGTGGACTAGGGGAAATTGGAGCTTTTGGCCCATATATCCCTGAGCAATATGGTGGTCCTGGACTTGATCAAATATCGTACGGATTAATCATGCAAGAATTAGAAAGGTGTGATTCTGGTTTGCGTTCTACCGCTTCTGTTCAATCTTCTCTTGTTATGTATCCGATTTGGAAGTATGGTTCAGAGGAACAAAAGCAAAAATACTTACCGAAATTAGCCACTGGCGAAATGATGGGATGTTTTGGTTTAACAGAGCCTGATCACGGTTCAAATCCGGGTGGTATGATTACCAACTTTAAAGATGCTGGTGATCACGTTATTTTAAATGGTGCCAAAATGTGGATTTCCAATGCGCCATTTGCGGACATCGCGGTCGTTTGGGCAAAAGATGAAACCGGACGCATTCACGGTTTAGTTGTGGAGCGTGGGATGGAAGGATTTTCTACGCCGGAAATGCACGGTAAATTATCACTTCGTGCCTCGGCTACGGGTGAATTAATATTCGACAACGTAAAAGTTCCAAAAACACATATTCTACCTGGAAGATCTGGATTAGGGGCTCCTCTAAGTTGCTTAGATTCTGCCCGATTTGGAATTGCCTGGGGAGCACTTGGTGCGGCGATGGATTGTTATGACCAAGCTTTGCGATATTCGAAAGAACGAACTCAATTTAATGTTCCAATTGGGGCATTTCAATTGATTCAAAAGAAACTAGCGGAAATGATCACCGAAATTACCAAAGCACAGTTACTTACTTTGCGTTTAGGTCAATTGCGAAATGAGGGGAAGGCAACTTCTGCTCAAATATCCATGGCGAAAAGAAACAACGTGGAAATTGCGCTAAATATCGCACGTGAAGCACGCCAAATACATGGTGGAATGGGAATTACAAGTGAATACTCTATGATGCGTCATATGGCTAATCTGGAATCAGTGGTAACGTATGAGGGCACACATGACATTCACCTCTTGATTACTGGTATGGATGTGACAGGAATCCCTGCATTTACGAGAGAAATGCCTGATTTGAACTAAAGTTCTTCTGCATCGATGTTCGCATCACCTCTCAGAAAACGGATGCGATTCCTCGCTTCTGTCGAGAATAAACTTCCTTTAAAATCTATAACTAAGCGCTTGTAATACTCAAGCGCTTTTTCTTTATTCTGAAATTGATTTTCTTCAATATCCGCTAGGCGGAAAAGTGCATCGTCGCCCAAGATATCATCCGAATGAAATTTGAGCAAATCCGTGTAATAATCACTAGCTGCGGTCCATTTACCTTGCTGTTCCATGGCTTTCCCTTTGCGAAATAATATTTCATCCGCTAAAGCGTGCATCGGAAAATTAATCTGTATGCTATCAAACAATACAAAAGCAGAATCATAACGGTGTTGTTCGATCAATCTTTCCGCTGTGGCGAACCACATCATCGCTTGGTAATTGCTATCTAAGCCATAATTATCGGTGATCATGACGGACAATTGCAATGCATCATTCGCGATGGTCTTGGAAGTGGATTCTTTCAAGACGCTGAGTTGACTTTGAGCAAAATCAAATTCACCATCAAAATAAAAAACACGCGCATTTTTGTATTTTGCCTCGTTTCCTATGGCTTCAAATTTAAAATCCGTATCTACTTGCATATATAGTAATGATGCTTCCCATATATCGCCCCCTAAAACATGGACATCAGCGAGTTGCATTTTTATTTGAGCCCGTTGCATATCGGTTAAACCCGGAGTTTCTACTAGTTGTTTCAAGATCAAGATGGCATCATCAATTTGATGTGCATAAAATGCTTTAATATGAGCCAATTCTAACATGATTTGAAAGGTAAACCTTGATTTCCCTAAACGTTCGAGGGCTGCGTTATAGTCCTGAATAGTTGCACTAATTTCTTGAGGAGAATATGCTCTATTTGATGTGATTTCGATAAATCGTGTATTTAATAAGGCCTTTTGAGCTTCAAAATATAAGGGTTGACTAGATCCCAATGCAATGACATAATCAAAGCATTTTCGCGCAACCTCATAGCCCTTATTTTCAACACAAATGAGTCCAAGTTCAAAAACCCGAGAGCCATCGCCTTGAATCCGTTTATCAATGGACTGGGCTTGAATAAATGCCCCGTTAAAATTCTGATTTTGAACAAATAACCAAATCAGCATTTCCGAATAGATCAGGGGAGCATTTTGTTTTTGGGTTTTACCTATTAACAGTTCTTTAAGTGCGATAAAATCCACTGATTCACTTTTACTGAGGTCTACACGACTATTAATCGCCATTTGAATGGATTCCTTCATCGAAGGTTGTATTTCTAAGTAATCGATGTATTCACGCATCATTTCAGGCTTATTTCCTATCAAGGAATAATAATCTGCATATTGGAAATTAAACGGATAACTAGGCGATAATTTTCTGCCTTTATCCAAACTTGCTTTTGCGTATTCCACTTTTCCTCGAGCGACAAAAGCCTGATAAATCTGAATGGTCAAGCCGGGATTATTATTAACCCCCTCCACGAGTTCATCATAGATTTTTTTCGCCTTCGCGACGTCATTTGTTTCTTCATAAAATTGCCCAAAAGAAACTTGCATTTCGACGTCCCCTTTATTTGCATTCGCTTGTTTTTTGATAACCTTTTCAGCAGTTTTATAATCTTGTATTTCCATCAAACATTCGAAATACCTCGTAAAGATTATTTTGGAGGGATCAGATGCATACAATTTCTCATAATAAACCACTGCCTTATCAAAAGCCCCGTTTGAATAGTAATATTGGGCCAACTGAATGTCGGTTTCAGTTTGACCAAAACCAATCGTGATCGAAAAGAAAAAAAGAAAAAGTATCTGGTATTTCATTCTTACTGAAGGTTGTTCTTTCGGATTAATTCAATGGAAAATTGGTTTAATTCTGGGTGTAATTCGTAATACGTTTTCAATGTTTCCCGCTTCAATCTTAAGTAATCATCTAACAAAACCTGAATTTGATTGATTTTATTTTTTTCGAATAGAATGTATGATTCATATTTTTCGCGGCTACCTGAACCATTTTCTATGTCTAATTTCAACGATTTCAATACTTGAGTCTCTTCCTTCAATGCACTTTTTAACTGTGAATTTTGTTTTCCGAGTGGCTTGAGGTTTCTTCTCATGATTTTATACGCATCCATTTTCTTACCCAAGACTAAGTTAATCGTGTCCAACACCAAGTAGGTCTTAATCCTAATTTCAACAGCATTGGTCGAGATTTTCATCGCTGTTAAACTGTCGATTTCATTAGATTTTCGCGTTAGTTCAATCTTTTTCAAGCGTTTTTCCAAAGCTGATACACGTTTGATTTGATCATTCTTCTTCAAATCAGCACAGGAAACGAAAATAAATCCAAACGAGAGTATAATGACAAGAAAAGACTTCATAAGGCTTTGAGGTAAATAATATGAGTGAAAAAGGTAATGAAAACGCCCAATACCCATCCTGAATAAACTTCAATTGGAAGGTGTTTGTTCAAATATAATCTTGCTGCAATTGTCAAGCCAGATGCGAAAATTGCTACAGGCAAAACCCAAAGTTCAAATTGTTGTTGTTGGGAGAAATACGCAAAAAGAAAACCTACTAGAATTCCGGCCCCTCCTGCATGCAAGGATATTTTTATCCATTTATTAATGGCCATAAAAACCGCCGTTAAAATAAAGCCAGAAAGTGGCAATGCATAAAATCCTACTGGAATGATGCCATCCGGTGCTTTTACAAAGAACAACAAAAATAACACCAATGAATATGCCATCATCACTAATAAAGGAATGTTGCGTTCACGTTGATTTTCAATGTCGATGGTCGTAATTACTTTTTTCTGATGCAGCGCCAAAAATGATAATCCCGGAGCTGCCGCACTGAAAAGGAAAAATAACAGTAAAAGCTTTGTTTTAACTTCTGCCGGAAGCAAATACATAGAAGGTCGACTCAAATCCTCAGGCATTGAAGGAACATACATCGTCAAAAGAATGCCATACGTTGGCATAAAAAGAGGTAAGAATACCCAGGAAAAAAAGTGCGCTAAAATTGCTTTCATACCTATAGTTCTTTTCGCATTCGGGCCACGGGAATATTCAATTGCTCGCGGTATTTGGCCACGGTTCTTCGAGCAATGTTATAGCCTTTCTCATTCAACAAGTCCATTAATTTCTCATCCGTAAGTGGATTGTGCTTATCTTCAGACTCGATTGCATCGGACAATATTTTCTTTACTTCTCGTGTTGAAACCTCTTCTCCACTATCCGTTGACAGGGATTCCGAAAAGAAGTATTTCAAAGGGAAAATGCCATAGTTTGTCTGAACAAATTTTGAATTAGCCACTCGTGAAATGGTTGAAATATCTAAACCTATTTCATCCGCAATGTCTTTTAAAATCATCGGTCGTAGTTTCGTTTCATCTCCTGAAAGAAAATACGCCTCTTGGTATTCCATGATTGCTCCCATGGTTAAAAGTAGCGTTTGCTGTCGTTGCTTAATTGCATCGATAAACCATTTTGCACCATCTAATTTCTGACGAACAAACGTTAGCGCTTCTTTGTCCGATTTCGATGATTTTGCTCCTTCCGCGTATGAACGGAGCATTGACTCATATTCTCGGCTTACCTTTAATTCTGGTGCGTTTCTACTGTTTAGTCCCAATTCCAAACGGCCTTCACTTTCAAATAAGGTGAAGTCGGGAATGATCTGCTGGTAGTTCTTGGCAGACTCTCGCATCGAACCCCCAGGTTTTGGATTCAATTTTAAGATTTCATCTATTGCATCCTTCAGATCGCTTTCGTCAATTTCTAATTTTTTGGCTATTTTTTCGTAGTGTTTTTTGGTGAATTCTTCGAAATAATTTTCGAGAATCTTTTTCGCTGTGTACCTAGAAATATCCCCGTCTTGTTTCCTTTTTATTTGGAGTAACAGACACTCCTGTAAGTTTCTTGCGCCAACCCCAGCAGGGTCTAACTCTTGAATTAAGTGTAAAATATCAATTACTTCCTGTTCCGTAACATCCACATTCATCGAAAAAGCTAAATCATCTACAATGGCATCGATGGATCGATTCAAATATCCAGATTCATCTAGGTTGCCAATCAGTACATCCGCGATAGTAAACTGTTGATCCTCTAGGTATAAAAGGTGTAATTGTTCCGTTAACTTTTCCTGAAACGATTGCTCCCCTGACAAGGGAATCACACGCTCTTCATCGTCCTTGGACTGATTGTTTGCTTGCGTTTTATAATCTGCAGAATCATCGTCCAAGTAATCAGATAAATCAAATTCTTCCTCCGAATCGCTATCATCATCAAAATCATCGTCTTGATCAAAATCATCTTCTACTTCGTCAGGTCCTTCTTCTAGTGCCGGATTTTCCTCTAATTCTTGTTTGATGCGCTGATCTAATTCCATTGTTGGCACCTGCAACAACTTCATCAACTGAATTTGTTGAGGAGAAAGTCGTTGTTCAAGCTTTTGGGCAAGGTGTTGTCGGAGCGCCATGGATTGGTGAAGAATTATATCTTAAGGAATGATGTTCTGACGGATTACCTGATAAATTTCCCATGTCGAACGATCATATACATAGATTAATACGTGCATGTTTTCAGCATTGTAGGAATTATCCAGTTGATTTGGAACAACAAAACTATAATTTACGTAATACTTCCCATTTTGAAGATCATTCGGCCCGAGCACTCGACCAAAAGCCTGTCCATTCAAATTACCTCGGTGAATATCTCGATGGATATAGGTTGGATTGTGTGAATTATCACTCATTTTTTGATCGCCAACCAGTGAGTCTTCTAATACATAAGCAACGACCCCTAATTCATTCGTTAGTGTTGGATCCAATTTTTCAACTTCAACATGAAGAAACGCACCGTGAGTTTGTGGATAATAATTGAGCGCCGATTGCATGTTCACTTTTAAGACGTTCTCTGCCAACATCGTATTGACGATGCCTGTCCAGGCATTTGGATTTTGAAAAATATTTCCTCCTTCCGTGAAGCGGTTAATTGTTCCCCTTGGGTTTCCACTAAATCCACCATCATGTATTCCGAAATACGTGCCGATTTCAATTCCATTTGGATTGGTGAAATCTACTGGGTATTCCGGCGGTGAAACGGTTTGAAAATCTCCTATTCCCAATGGCCCAACATGCATGGAAGAAATGAAGATGCGGCCATCATGACTGGTTTCCAAACTATGAGCTAAATCAGCAGCAGCTGGACAAAAAATACACTTATGACCAGTGTAGTCTTCGATAAGTATGTTTCGATTGATGTTGGTATTCGCAGTGAATGTAGGCCATTCATTAGCTACATAATCCGCCCAATTTCCGGGATACAAAGTTGTATCTAGGTCTAAGGGAGCTTGAGGAGGGTATGGGTTCGTAATGCGGTCACATGAAAAAAAGAGAAATAAGGACCAACTCGTCAAAAATAAAACCAGGTATTTTTTCATACTTAAAAACTTTGAGTGAAGCTAAGCGTTAAACCATTGGATGCTGGAACGAATCGGCAAACACCACCAACACAAAATAATCCTGCGCGTTGACGTCCGTACGAAACAGTGATTCTCGTTGCATCCCTTATGTAACCACACGTAATGATTGGATAATGAACTCTTTTGGCTACATCCGGATGACCATAATTATATTGGTTCATGAAACTGAAAAACCATCCTGGTGAAATGGAATACTCCAGAAGTAAAGTCGCCCAATTTCCTTTGTCCTTAATTAAGTTGTTTTCTTTCTGTACAAACAAACCTTGAATTTCTGTTCGCAACGAGTGCTTGCTATTAAACTTGTAGGAAAATTCTCCCACACCTATATTGGCATGGATGATTCCGCTGGCATCATTTGAGATTTTAACTACATCGTTGTTAATCTTAATGGAATAAAAACTCAAAATCGTACTGAACTTTTTATTGAATTTTTTTGTGATATTGAAATTAATGTCTTGCCAATACATACTATCACTTGCCTGAAAAGGTCTACAAACATAAGTCACACCGGTTGAATCAAGCGGATTTATGCCTGCATTGTTTTGCTTGGGACGATAGGTAGTAGAAAAGTTTCCACCCACTGTTGTTCCATATTTACCACCTATTTTCGTGCCTTTTTTAAAGGTGTACAAAACGTCTGTTTGGTAAGCTACTTCGCCCAAAGGCTGTGTGGCATAGGGATAAAGTGTGGCAACCAAGTTGTAGGTGTGTGTTTTATTCAACGAGGGTAAATAGTTTATGAATACATCTTGAAGATCCTTGGTGCGATCGGAGCGGTAACTCATGTTATCCACTGATTTTCCAGAAACTAAAATTCCTAGGCCTTTTTTGGTAAAACTCACATTGAAAACGGAGGCGTGGCCATAGTTGTAGATGTAATTGTTATCGCTTGAAGGGTCTTGTTCTTTTTGAACGAACTCCACATCACCATAAAAGTTTTTATAGCGTAATTTTAGACGTCCTCCATATGTGGCTACATTTTGCGGTAGAATCAAATCAGGATTATTGTCCTCTTGGTATTTACTGACAAAAGAAGCCCCTAACACCACATCAAGTGGGAATTCCTTCATTTTTTTCAGCGCCTCATTCAGGTGAATTTCTCCATCAATTCCCCTTACAATTCCATCTCCATGAACGATTGAACCACCTTGGAAAGAAAGTCGTTGGTAGCCGTAAACCCCTTTCAGGACTATCCCGCTTTTTGGTCGCACAATAATGCGAGCACCATCCATCATATTGTCGTAACCCAATGCCCGATCCTCATATGCTCTAAACGCTAAACCAGATCCGAACTGCTCATAAAAAGATCCCAATGTAGCGTCGATAAATCCATTTGAATACCCAATGTAACGCATACCTATTCCCGTTCCATCAAAACGATTCGGATATCCTTGAATCCTCGGTAAATAGGATTCCAGTCTCATGCCCGCTTTAAAATTTCCTTGCGTGTAAAAAACATTCATGTAGGAATTCAACAATCCTTTCTCTGCCGGTTGTTTGGCATCAATAATGGAATCAGCATTCAAATATTGAAAGGTGCTCTCCAAGTTTCCTGTAAGCGTTCCTTGGGAAAAGCTCAAAAACCCTAAAGTGGATCCAGCAAATGCGAATAGTAATTTTTTCATTTTAATTATTTTCCGCCTAACTGAACGAGTTCCTTGTGTAATTTTTCTTCATCTCCCGGAGCATAGTTATTGTGCGAATAGACGATGTTTCCATCCTTGTCAATTAAAAAGGTGTGAGGGACGTTATTAACCCCCATTGCGCGTTTAAAATCTCCGTTTGGATCCATCAAAACCATGTAATCCCATGCTTTTCCATTTACATAAACGGGAACTTGGCTCTTTGTTTTTTCATCATCGATAGACACGGCTACTAATGTAACTCCTGTTTCTTCTTGCCATTCTTCGTATAAATCGTGGATGGTATTTAACTCCTTCTTGCATGGTGCACACCATGTTGCCCAAAAACTAATAATGATGGGGCCATCTAGGCCTAAGGATGCCGTGTTCACCGATTTTCCATTCATGTCTTTCAAATCGACAGAAGGTAGTTTCTTTAAATCTCCTTCAGATGGAGCATCCTGTGAAAATGTTGCAAAGCTTGTTAATACTACAACTGCAAGTGAGAAAAGTGTTTTCATGTTATTTATTTTTGTCTGGCTCTTTCAAAAACCTTGCCGAATTCAAAGGTATAAAAAAACAGAGACCTGAAAAACTTTACGTCGTTTTGAATTCTGGAGTTTTATTCTTATTTTTGAACAAATTGATGTTTCATGAAAAAGTCCTTATTTCTCTCTATAGTCTTGTGTTTGGGTGTGTATGCGTATGCTCAAGACGGCATTGTGATTCACCTGGATGGACAAACCACCGATTTATCTGGAACAACGTATAACGTGGTAGCGCCCTCAAGTGCTTCATTCGATGTTCCTTTAGATATCGAAAATCACACAGGTTTTCCACGAAATTGGCGAGTAACTCGTTTACGCATCGATGCGCCTGCAGGATGGACAGATGCCTTGTGTTGGGGACATGCAACGGATCCTTTTGGAGGAACTTGTTTTACCTCTGGTCAGATGAACACAAATCCTTGGACGACCCCAGGTACCCAATCGGTTTTATTCACCATCAATGACGGAGAATACGGAAAATTAAAAGCATCCATTGATCCTGCGGATGGAGTATATGGTACCGCTCACTACCGTTACTACATTTCAACAAATGGAATTGCTTACAGTGATTCTATTGATGTCGTGGTGGATTATTTAGCCTCGATCAAACCAGTGAAAGAAGAGATAGGTGTTAGTATTTCACCAAATCCAACATCGGAATACGTTTCTATCCAATTAGCTGGAATGGACCAGTCATCCTTTAAAATGATGGATGCTCTTGGAAATGTTATGATGAAAGAGGTAATTCATGGAAACAAAAAAATTCATGTTGGTGATTTAAGTAGTGGTATCTATTTCCTCGTTTTTGAATCTGCAAACGGAAAAAGCATCACAAAAAAATTAGTCATTCGCCACTAATTCCATTCTTTACACTTTATTTGAGGTTTCAAGACGAGATTAATGTCTAATTTCGTGCTATGTCCAAAAAAAGGAATTCAAAACCAGGTTCAGGTAAAAAGAAATCAGGCATTCAAGCCATTCTAATTCGATTATTTGAAAAACATCCAGGAACAGAACTGAGCCATCAGCAGGTTTGTGCTCTTGTAGAGGCGCGCGACCCAATGAGTCGACAAGTCGTGTTTGAGGGACTAAACACACTCGCAACACGAAACGCCATAAAGCGGATCAATCATTTCACGTTTATTGCCAATAAAGAAACAAATTTGGTAGAGGGGGTAATCCAATTAACACAACGAGGTGCTGGCTTTGTTGTTGTTGAAGGTAAAGATAAAGATGTGTTCATTGCCCCTCAAAACATTGGTCAGGCACTAAACGGAGACAAGGTCAAAGTGCGGGTTTTCAAATCTGGTCCGAATCGCGATGAAGGAGCAGTAGTTGAAATTAAAGAACGAGAGCGTGTTCAATTTGTTGGAACCATAAAACTTTCTGAAAAAGGAGCGCTACTTATTCCCGATAATAATCGAAGTGGTATTGAAATTCGCGTTGCCAAAGAACATTTAAACGGTGCTCGAAATGGTGAAAAAGCACTCGTTAAGATTACTGTTTGGCCAAAGACCGCTGAAATGCCTTACGGTGAGGTTGTTGCCATTTTAGGTATGCCTGGAAATAACGACACGGAAATGCTTTCCATATTATATAATCAAGGGATTAATCCTATTTTTCCGGAGGCTGTTCTGGAAGAAGCGGAGCGCGTTCCTGTTGCATTAGATGATAAGGAAATTGCCCTAAGAAGGGACTTTCGTCCAACCTTAACATTTACCATCGATCCATTCGATGCGCGCGATTTCGATGATGCCATTTCATACGAAGCATTAGAAAATGGACGCTACGAGCTTGGTGTGCACATCGCCGATGTTAGCCATTATGTTCGTCCAGGCTCTGCTATGGATGCCGAAGCCTTGTTGCGCTCCAATTCTGTTTATTTGGTAGATCGTGTAATCCCAATGTTGCCTGAGCAACTGTCGAATATTGCGTGTTCTTTACGTCCACATGAAGACAAATACACTTTTTCAGCTGTCTTTGAAATGGACGAAAAAGGCAAGGTCTATAAGGAATGGTATGGAAAAGGGGTCATCCATTCAGACCGCCGATTTACCTATGAGGAAGCACAGGAAATCATTGAAGGAAAAGAAGGTGACCATCAAGAAGTGATTCGAAAACTCAACAATGTAGCCCACATTTTAAGAAAACAACGGATGAAAGATGGCGCACTAAGCATCGAGTCTGAAGAAATGCGTTTTCGTCTAAACGAGGCAGGTAATCCCTCTGAAGTTGTCATCAAAACCTCCAAAGATGCCCATAAATTAATTGAAGAATTTATGTTGCTGGCCAATCGCAAAGTGGCCACTTTCTTATCTAAACCGGAAAAAGGAAAAGATCCAATCCCAATGGTTTACCGCGTACATGATTCTCCTGACCCAGGGAAAATGGATGTGTTTGCTGTATTCATTGAGAAATTTGGACATAAAATAGATTTGCATGATACCAAATCAATTGCAAAAAATCTAAATGCTTTATTCGAAGAAATTCGAGAGGAAAATGAATTTTCACTTGTGCAATCCATGGCCATCCGATCCATGGCAAAAGCTTCTTATGAAACGGAGAATATTGGTCATTATGGCTTAGCTTTTAAATACTACAGTCATTTTACTTCTCCGATTCGTCGCTATGCCGATTTAGTTGTGCACCGTATCTTACAAGAAGAATTAACACACAAACAACACCGATATGGGGGTGAGTTAAAAGCAATATGTACCCGTATTTCTAAGAATGAACGCAAGGCAGCTGAGGCTGAGCGAGAGTCTGCCAAATACTTTCAGACCTTATTTGTAATGGATCACATGGGGGAAATATTTGAAGGAACCATTTCGGGTATTGCCGAACACGGTATGTTTGTTCGCATGGATGAAAATCACTGTGAAGGCATGGTACCCATGTCGGAAATTCCAGGGGACCGCTATTATTTCGATCAAGACAATTTTAAAATAACGGGGGCGCGCTACAAAAAGGCTTACAATTTTGGGGATAAAGTTTTGGTCAAAATCGCAAAGGTTAATCCGAAAAAAAGACAAATTGACCTTGAATTAATTACGGATTAGTACAGAAAATTATTGTAAGGATAGCGCACTTTAAATATGGCTTTTACCTCTTCGTAAAGGACTTCTTTTAATTCGTCAACGTTTTCTTTGTTTTGAGCCGAAATAAACAAACATTTTGTTTTATTCATTTTAGCCATCCACGATTTTTTCAATGAATCCAAAGAAGTAACATCCTCCTCTTCCTCATTTAACTCATTTAATGGAGGCTGATACACAT
>JACCDK011604415.1_pt1 | contig 12525 bp, 7 predicted proteins | sample 7445871 | NCBI WGS metagenome assembly JACCDK01 (sample SAMN15323436, study PRJNA562643) | freshwater metagenome | isolation source: river surface water | place: USA:Blue River Watershed | collected 2017-08-15
GGCACTTCTTCCATTAAAGTTAGCATCGTTGATGCTACTAACCAAAAATTAGTACATTCAGTTTCTTTTCCAGAGGAAGAAAACGAAATTATTTCAATTTATCCTGGTTTTGCCGAACAATCACCTGAACACTGGTGGTATTGCATTAAAGAGGGTATTAAAAAAGCAAATGCATCAAAAACATACAATCCAAAGGATATAACGAGTATAGGTATTTCATATCAGATGCACGGATTAGTGATTGTTGATGAAAACGATAACGTTTTAAGAAATTCAATTATTTGGTGTGACTCTAGAGCTACTCCTTTTGGAGAAAAAGCTTATGCAACTTTAGGAAATGCTTTCTGCAATGAACATTATTTAAATTCTCCTGGAAACTTTACAGGATCAAAATTAGCTTGGGTAAAAGAAAATGAACCAGAAATTTTCAATAAAATAAAGTATGTGTTATTACCTGGTGATTTTGTTTCCCATAAATTTACTGGTAATTATACAACTAGCCCATCTGCAATTTCAGAAGGTATTTTATGGGATTTTAAAAATCAGTCACTAGCTAATGATTTACTTCAAACTTTTGGATTTTCATCTTCTATCTTTCCTTCAATTCAGCCAGTTTTTTCAAATCATGGGCAAATTTTATCATCAATTGCTGTTGAATTAGGATTGTCTAATACCGTTATTGTTGGTTACAAAGCTGGTGACCAGCCTAATAATGCGCTTTCTTTAGGTGTATTAAATCCAGGAGAAATAGCAACAACTGCAGGTACTTCAGGTGTCGTTTATGGGGTTACCAATGAATTAAAATATGATCCACAAAGCCGTGTAAATTCATTTGCTCATGTTAATTATACGAATGAATTGAATCGAATTGGCGTATTGATGTGTATAAATGGAACTGGAATTTTAAATCGATGGATTCGCCAGAATTTCTTTTCTGATTTATCATATGTTCAAATGAATCAATTAGCTTCAAAGTCAGATATTGGTACAAAGGGGCTTGTTTGCATTCCTTTTGGGAATGGTTCAGAGAGAATTTTTCAAAATAAAAATATTGGTGGTAAGTTTTTAAATTTAGATTTTAACCTACACGGAAAATCAGAAATTATTCGTTCAGCTCATGAAGGAATTGCATTTTCAATGGTATATGGAATTGAATTAATGAGTAATGCTGGAATTAAACCTAATTTAATGAAAGCAGGAAAAGCAAATATGTATTTAAGTGATATTTTTAGCTCAGCGATAGTTAATAGTTCTGGTGTTCCAGTAGAATTAATTGAAACTGATGGTGCATTAGGTGCAGCTTTAGGTGCGGGTGTAGGTGCAGGTATGTATAAATCTCCTGAAGAAGCAACTAATTCATTGAAAAAAATAGATACTATTATTCCTAATACAAATCAGCAAGCATCTTATCAAGATGCCTATGAGAATTGGAAAGAATCTTTAGGATTATAAAAAAGTAAAAGCCTCTCTTTCGAGAGGCTTTGTACCCAGAGCCGGAGTCGAACCGGCACGGGATTGCTCCCACGGGTGTTTGAGACCAGCGCGTCTACCAATTCCGCCATCTGGGCAATAACAAATTGCAATGCAAAAGTACCTCAATTAATCTATTTAAGCAAATATTCTACTTAAATAAATTAACCTATTCGTAACGTAAAGCTTCTACTGGGTCTAATTTTGATGCTTTTATAGCTGGATAAATTCCTGAAAATAAGCCAACTAAAATACAAATGATAATGCCTGAAATCATCCATAGCCAAGGGATGATAAAACTAGCTACACCTCCACTAATTCCTTGCGCAATTACATTTCCAATTGGGATTGCTAAAACAATTCCTCCTAAACCTCCCAAAATACAAATAACAATTGCTTCAATTAAAAACTGGAAAAGTATTTTATTAGGTGTTGCTCCTAATGATTTTCGAATTCCAATTTCTCTAGTTCTTTCAGTAACCGAAACCATCATGATATTCATTAATGCAATAGATGCACCTAATAATGTTATTAATCCAATTACAAATCCTCCAATTCTTAAACTTCCTGTAATACTTTCAAAGCTTTTAGCTATGGAATCAGATCTTTCTAAAGCAAAAGAATCTTCTTCTCCAATAGGATCCATTCTTACTTTTCTCATGACGCCTCTAGCCTCTTCCATGAAGTCATCTAAATTGTTTACTTTATAAGAAGATGTAGTAATATCATAATTTAAGTCTCTTCCGGCCGACATCTTTCTTCCTGTTTCTAAAGGTACAAAAATGACACGATCATCTCCTCCACCCATCATGTTCCCTTTTTTTTCTAAAATGCCTACAACCTTTAATTTTATTCCATTTGCCGTTATTTCTTGATCTATTGGATTTCTTTTATCAAATAATTGACTAATAACGTCAACTCCTAGAATACAAACATTGTTCGCATGTTCAAATTCGTTCTTATTAAAAGTTCTCCCCGACCCAACCTTATATCCTTTTAATTCCATAAAATAATTATCAATACCAACTAATCTCATGTTTGGATTAGTTTTTTTTGATTCATATTTAGCAATTATATTATTATTTACACTAGTTTTTAATGATACTTTTCCTTTCGATTCAAATTGCGATTTATACCTAATAGCCTGTCGAAATGTAATATTTTTGAATCTTTTTTCTTTTTGTCCCTCTCTTCTAATGGACATCATCGGTCTATTTCTAATTTCAAAAGAATTTGCTCCTAAACTGGCAAATGAATTATCTACACTGCTTTGTATACCATCAATAGCTGTTAAAATACCAACTAAGGCAGTGATGCCCAAAGAAATAATAAGAGATGTTAAAATTGTCCGTAATAAATTACCTTGTATAGATCGTAAACCTTCAAATACATTTTCCTTTAAATTCATTTCGGATTATCTTTAATTATATTGCAATTTAAATATATAAATTGGCAGATTTTTACCAATTAAATATCCTTTATTCCTTTAATCATAATTTTTTGATAGAATCCTAATGTAATTTTCTAAGAAAATAGTCCTCTCCAGGTATCAAGACTTTATTTTTATCGTAATTGTTTCTTGGAGCTAAATTAATATCTCCTGATTGTGGAGAAATAAGACTTTTGGCAAAAAATAAATATTGACAATTTTCAGGGATTATTTGTAATCCTTTTCCAAATGGATTAATTGGAATTAATTTTCTATTGAATTTTTTTCCCCACAATGGGTATTCAAAATCATCATTAATTGTAGCGACTGCTACAATTGCATCTTCTGGAACTATTAAATCAAAATTTCGATATGCTTTTGTAATATCTGGTCGACTGATTGTTAAAGCTTCTATCCTATTAATTTTAAATATTGATTTTTGATTTTGAGAGTTTAACAATAAAGCCCTCTGATGAAGTAAAATGGTTAAAATGCCTGATATTCCAACGAAAAAAATGAAAATTATACTTATTGTTTTGGCTAAATTTTTTTTTGCATTTATCAATCGCTGAATTAGTAGTCCACTTATTGGTAATAAAAATACAAATGAACTTTGCATATAACGACCTTTCCATGGATCGTAAGCTGCTGTAAAGGATAATGCTAGCAAATGTAATACATAGCTTAAAAGAAGTATTACAGTTAGCTGTTTCAAATCTTTATTTTTTTCAAATGGAATCAAAAAAATAGAACCTATTATTATTAAAATCAAAAATCCAATTATAGGTGTACTATTAAAGAATAAATAACTTCTGTTAAAATAAAATGGTACTATAGTGAAATCCGTTTCTGATTCTAATTTTAAGTTTAATTTCTGATCAATAAACTTTAAAGGAATTTTGATTTTCTGATTTATGTCTTCGAAATAAGTTAAATTTCTTAATCCGTCTGGATTAAGAATGTCAAAATTATATCGAATAAAATTCCGACTTCCTTGTACCATCAAATTTGAAAAACTACCTGCTCTTTCAATAGATTGATGTAAAGTTGCTGTTTTGGGGCCAATAGGATGTCCATAGTGTAATATATTTGAAATATAACCACATGGAGCAACAATGAATAAAATACTCAATAAATAGCAACTTAAAATATATCTAAAATGTCTTAAAGGTTTTTCCTCTCTTTTTTTCCAAATAAAATAAACCAACAAAAGGATAATTGGTGGTATTGAAAAAACGAAAGTTATTTTATGAGCTAAAGCAATTGAAAAAGTTAATGCACCTAATAGGATATATCGCTTTTCAAATTGATCAAAATATGAGATTAAAAAATATACAAAAACAGACAAATAAGAAGCTAAAACAATATCAGTATCTGTTGTAGTAGATTGAATAATTGATATTGGAATTAATAAGTAAAAAGAAGATAAGATTAATCGAGTTTTAAACTCAAATTTTATCCTTTTCATGATTGCATAAAAGGCGAAACCAGCAATCAAAAAACTAGAAAGATTATGAAATTTGAACCAAATTTCATTTTTTGATGTCATCAAAAACGGATAAACTTGATGATTTGGAAAACTTTTTGGATAAGTATCAATGTTCCAGTTAGTACCTATAAAGTGATTTAAATTTTTGTTTTGTAAAAAGTATAAAATTCTATTTAAATGGCCTGTCATACTATCCCATTCATTTGGAGGACTAACCAAATAAACAATTAAAATACAACAGATTACAATAAAATTAAAGGTGAATAATAATTGGAAAAAGCGTTTTTGAAAAAGTGATGAATTTTGTACCTCTTCACTTATTTTTTGAATATTACTTCCAATTAGTTTAAAAGTCGATCTTCTATTTTCTATAAATTGAAAATTCTTAAAAAATATAAAGATTAAATACGTAAATAAAAAAGGTAATAATCCCCATAATATCGGGCTATTCCACTGGTTAATAAAAGATAAACTATAGCCAGACAGTGTTATACTACATGCGTATAAAATAAATGCAGTAATAACTACTTCTGAAAAATTATTGGTTGAAATCTTTGATGAAGTCTTAAGATTTAATAAAATAAATGAAATAAATAAGATAAAATATAAATACCCCATAATAATTAAATTATTTTATTTATAATCGAACAAACTTCATTGATCTCAAATTCTCTTATTTCGGATGAAAGTGGTAAACATATTACTCTTTTAGAAATGTCCTCTGAAATTGGACAATTTTGGCCATTAATAAAAGGTAAGGTATTTAAAGATGGATAAAAATATCTTCTTGGGAAAATTTGATGTTGATTTAACTCATTTACAAGTCGTATTAATTGTTCTTCTGTTGGTAAAATAATGGGGAAATAGGAATAGTTTTTATCAATAGAATTGTCCCAATTAAAAATTTTTAAATTCTTATTTTGACCTAATTTATTTTGGTATAATTCTGAACTAATTTTACGATGGTTTTTTATAGAATTAAAATGTTTTAAATTAATTAAACCCATTACTGCATGAAACTCTGAAGACTTTGCATTTATACCAGGTATAAAATAATCGTCTCCTTTGTGTCCAAAACTTTTTAATAATCGAACTTTTGAGGCTAATTCATCATCATTAGTGAAAATTGCCCCGCCCTCTATGGTGTGAAAAATTTTGGTTGCATGAAAACTACATGTACTGATTGTCCCATAATTAAAAATTGACTTACCATTATAATTTACCCCAAAACAATGTGCTGCATCAAAAATAGTTGGAATATTTTTCAACCTTCCATAATCTTCAATTAATTCAATTTTACTTGCATTTCCATAAACATGTGTTGTTAATATAGCTTTGCAATTTTCAGTATAAACCGAACTTATTTCTTCTAATTCTGAAGTTAATGAAGTTGAATTGATATCAGCAAAAATCGGGTTACATCCCTCCCAAATAATGGAATTGGTTGTAGCACAATAAGAAAATGGAGTTGTTATGATATCTCCTGTAATTCCTAAAGCTTTTAAGGCTATTTGTAATGCAATTGTACCATTATTGACATAAATTGCGTGTTTTACACCAGTAAATGTAGATAACTCTTGTTCTAATTCTTTTACAAATGGACCCTCATTTGTAACTTGACCATTTGCCCAAATTCTTTCAAGGTACGTATTATATTCTGATAAGGGAGGAAGAAAGGTCTTAGTTACGTTAAGCATCTAATTTTAAATTTGTAGTTTGCGATAGCTTGAAAGGAAAATTTGGACGGACATATCCAGGCCATTTTCCATACCATTTTGCATTTTCTCTGTAATCGGCTATCTCAAATGTAATTAAATTTTCAAAATTATAAACAACAACAGATTGATCTTTTACCACCATCAAAGAAATAGTATAGCTACCATCGTTTAAATAATGATCAGGAAACTCGATATCTCCACTTATGATTCCTGAATTCATTTTTTTTGCATTGGTTGCTACATTTAATATACATTCACCAGTTGCAGCAAAAATATGTAAACTTAAATTTAACTCAACATTTGTTTGATAATTCCAAAATTCAAAGTGTAATAAAAATGAATTACGAATATCTAAATATTCTTGATCAACAAATAATTTAGGTTCTAATTTTGCATACTTTAATTTCACAAAATCATTACCTGGAGCATTATCTTCATTTAAGTATTCTTGGAATAAAATGTTTTTTTGATGTTCAGCTAAATAGTTATTTAAAATGTTTCCTGTTTCACCAAAGGCTTTCATTTTACCCCTCTCGAGATATAAAGTTTTATTACATAAATTACTAACAGCGGTTAAATTGTGACTAACAAATATGATTGTTCGCTCTTGCTTTGATACTTCTTGCATTTTACTCAGCGATTTTTTTTGAAAATCGATATCTCCAACAGCTAATACTTCATCAACAATTAGAATATCTGGATTCAAATGAGCAGCAATTGCAAAACCTAAGCGAACATACATTCCTGAACTATATCTTTTAACAGGAGTATCTAAAAAATTTTGAATTTGAGGTCCTGCAAAATCAACGATTTGATCAAAGTTATGGTCAATTTCATTTTTATTCATCCCTAAAATTGCACCATTTAAATAGATATTTTCCCTACCTGATAGTTCAGGATGAAAACCAGTCCCAACTTCTAATAATGAAGCAACTTTTCCTTTTAATGTGATCGTTCCTGAACTAGGCTTAGTGATTCTACTTAATATTTTTAACAAAGTTGATTTTCCTGCACCATTGTTACCAATGATAGCTAATCGATCTCCTTGATTAATCTCAAAATTAATAGATTCTAGTGCCTTGTATTCTTTTACATTATTAGTAAATAAGCTAAAAAAATTATTTCTTTCAGTTGATTTAACTAAATAGTTTTTTGATATATTTTCAACTTTAACTATCATAATTATAAATAATCAATAAAAGATCCTTCTTTTTTAATAAATAAAAACACTCCTATTACGAACAAAACGAATGTTGAAATAATTGATATCAAAATAGAATTAATGTTAATCAAATAGTTTGTGATTAAAATATATCTTCCTAATTCAATAATTCCAACCAAAGGATTTATAAAGTAATAATAGTCGATATACTGTGTATCCTTTATAGAATTTATTGAATAAATAACAGGTGTAACAAAAAATCCGTATTGAACAATTAATGGACCTATATGCTGCAAATCTTTATATTTAATTGAATTTGCTGCAAATAATAATCCTAACCCTAAACTAAATAAACTTAATAATAACAAAATTATTGGGACCAATAAAAACATATAAGTAATGGAGTTCCCTAAAAATAAACTTACTATGATAAATATTAAAAAACTTAATATAAAATCAACTAATGATGTTGCAATTGATGATATGGCTAATATCAACCTTGGAAAATATACTTTTGAAACTAAATTGGTATTTGAAGTAATCGAATTTGAAACACTCGTAAACGATGTGCTAAAATAATTCCAAAATATTATTCCAGATAGTATGATAATTTGAACCGGGACTCCTTGTATCTCATTTATATTAGCAATTTTCTTAAACATGAAAATAAATATAAATAAAGTAGACAATGGCCTTATGATTGCCCAAAGAATTCCGAGAAGAGTTTGACTGTAACGAACTTTTAAATCTCTTTTAGCTAAAATTAAAATCAAATTTAAATGTTCGAATATCTCTTTAAAATATGATTTAATTTCAATCATTAAAAACTTCTTTATAGACTCTTATAACATATATTACGAGTATTGTTAAAAATAATCCTGCTAAAATTCCAATTAGGATATAAGTTCCAAATTTATACTTATTAATAACAATTGGTAATTCAGACCTTGTAATAATATTTAATAATGGAGTCTCTTTTACTAAACTAAATTTATAGCTATCTAAATTTCGTACTGCTTCACTGTATAATCCTTGCAATTGAGCTGAATTCATTTGCAATCTATCTGCTGTGATCTTCGCACTTTGAAAAATAATTTGTTGATTTTGATCAGCAAAACTTGCTAATTTACCTTGAGTATAGTAAAGAGCATTTCTTAAACTATCAACACGTTTCTCTAATATAGAAACTAATTCAGTTGATTTTTTAGTTTTATTTTTAATGTAAATATCTGAAAACGTCTCAATAATTGCACTTGAAATTACATAGGATAACGTATCATTATTACTTTGTACAAATAAACTTCTAAAATTAGATTTTTCATTCCCCTTTTTGAAAATTACCATTCCTTGTAAATCTTCTGCACTTGCTTTTAATAAATAAAGTTGCGAAGCTTTAAGTGTTTGCATTGTTGAGTTTAATGCAAATTTTTCTTTTCTGAAATCTACGTATTGTGGTTTGTCACTTTTTAAAAATAAATAATTAATTAATAAATCATTTATTCCAAAAAGTTTAACTTTTGTTAAAAGCGCCTTTTTATAGATGAAATTCAATTTAATTAATTCGTCAAAATTGGCTGATGAAAACATATTGGTAGATTCACCTCCTGAACTTAATCCTAAAAAACTTGAAATTCCTCCTCCATCACTACCTCCTCCTGGCGTTTCAATAGTAAAAATTAATTCTGATTCATATGTTATTGTATTTGATTTTTCATAATCAATAACTAATCCAACTAGACCACCAATTGCTGCACCCAATAAAAGGTATTTGTAGTTATTTTTTAGGTATGGTATAAGTAATAATACTCTTGCTAAATAAAACTTTACCGAAAATTGATCATTAGGTAAATTCATATAATTAATTAATAGTAGCTTTTAACAATAAATAAACACTTATTAAGCTTGTAAGGGTACCCGTATAAATGTTAATTAAACTAGCCATTTGTTGAGTATTCTTATTATACGTTGGAACTACAATTTCACTTCCTGGAAGTATCTTTGGATAATTCTTGAAAAATAAAAAATGCTTGGTTCTATTAATGCTTCCATTTGCATAAATAACATAACCTTTATTTCTAGCTGATTTTTGAGTGAAACCGCCTGAATGATTTATATAATCTTTTAAATTATAATTATTTTTGAAGGTAATTGTAGTAGGATGTATAACTTCACCTGTTATTTTAACAGTTTGCTTTAAAATAGGTATATCTAAAATATCTCCATCTTCTACAATTAAATCTTCAAAACCTCCAGGATTTTTAATGATCTGAGTTAAGTTAATTCCAATTTTTTCATAATTAAGATCATCATTTTCTTTTGCAATTTCAGATCCGACAAAATTATTTTCTAGATTTTTAAATTGATCTTTTCTAATTAGGTTATCAATTTCTGATTTTTTTCGTTTTCGTAATAAACTAGCACCCTCAATATTAGCTGTAAATGTTAAATTACCAGATCTTTTTATCATTGAACTGATTTTTTCATCTTTAACTTCTAAACCATAAACTCCTGGATATTTAACCTCACCTTTCAATGTAACAAATTGTTGAATTTGATAACTTGATGAAGAACGAATAAAAACCTCATCAAATGGTTCTAGTTTAAATTTTGATGCAGTCTCATTCAGTGTTAAATCCTTATTAATGGTAAAATTGAAAATTTCTCCAATTTTAGATTGATTTTCACTTTCTGTATTTTTATTCCTTCTAACAATTTCAACAAATCCTGAATTAGCTGATTCTCTTAAACCTCCTGATTTAACAATTAAATCTTCAACAGTCATATTAGCCACAAATGGTAAGGTTAATTTTGTTTGACGATTTAACAATTTATTATTTGCTTCATTAGATTTAAAATCTTCACTAATTTCATCTTCTTCTATAATTTGATCTTTAGAAACAAGTAAGTTTTGATCTGAATTTTTATTCTCTGTTATTAGCGTATTATTCTTACCTTGGTCGTTTAGTGAGGCTGAAGTTAACTTTCCGCTTGATTGAGTCTCCCAATCTTGTTTGAAGTTTACTTCTCCATGAATTGTAACAGTAAAATCTTCACGCATTAAATCAATTCCTTGAACAAAAACCTCGTCTTCTCTTTTTAGGGTAATATCTTTGAAATTTTTATCATTAATATTTGATAAATTAATTGAAATATTTTCAAAGAAATTATCTGCACGTAATCTCTTAATTAAGACTCTAGATAAAAAAGCGTTGTCTTTGAAACCACCTGACTTTTCAATTAATTTTAAAATCGTTGGGCAATTTTCTAACGAATAAAATCCCGGTCTCCACACTTCTCCTGTAATTTTTATTCTATTTTCAAATCTCTCAGTATTAATACTTTCAATTGAAATAATATCTCCAGACTCCAAACTTACACTATTTGCTAAATCGTAATTAATATCTAATATTTTTCTCTCCTTCGAAGTGTAACGAACCAATTTGACATTTTGTTTAAATGCATCATCTGCAAATCCTCCTCCAAAATGTTGAATAATTCTATCTAATTTTTCGTCTTTTAAAAATTCATAAATCAAAGGTCTTTTAACTTTGCCTTGTAGTATAACTCTATTTTCATAGAGTCCAACTTTTAAAATATCTTGGTCTTGTAAAGTGAAATCATTTTTGAGGATTCCTCCAATTAGATAATCATACAAATCAATTTTACCAATTACTTTATTATTTCTAATTAATTCAATTTTTCTAAAAGTTCCATTAACAGTTGGACCACCAGCTTGATATAATACATTGATTGCTTTGGTTAATGAAGAAACACTGTAACTTCCTGGATTTTCAACTTCTCCTTGTACTAAAACATTTATTTGACGAATATTTCCTAATGTAATCGTGGCATACAAGTTTGTAGCACTAACACCTGATCCCTCAGATTTAAGTCCAACAAAAATTTTAGAAAGTCTTGAAATAATCTTTCTTTTAACTTCTTGAATGGTTAATCCATTTACCTGAATTAATCCAACCTTAGGTATTTTTACTACTCCATCAGATGTTACAGTTAAATTATAATGCTCTTCAGAATATCCAAAAATATCAATAATTAACTCATCATCAGGACCAACAACGTAAGTTTGAGGCGTAGCTACTTTTAAATTAGGTTGAAAAAGTAAATTTTTTTGTTGGAAAAAGGTTTTTCCAAAAATCATTTTTTCTAATGTATCTGATTTTTCAGTTGTATTATTTTTTAAAGATGTGTTTAAATTAACATCCTTTTTAAATGAACTTGAATTAAAAGTTGAATCATTTGATTGTTGTAAAGGATCATTCTTTATTATTTGCCTCTTCTTTGTATTTATCTGTCCTTGCTGGAGGTTTTGAATAGTAGAAGGAAAGGCTGTTGCGCTCCCTAAATTACCTGAATAATTAGGAAATTGAGCAATCAAATTTGGCAATCCTAAAATTAAAATAAATACAGAGCTGAAAAAAAATCGATTCACCTTTTTGAAATTTTTATTAGATTGCAAATTAAATGATTTTTTTTTAAAAAATAGTGAAAATGACTACTGAAGATCCAAATATCCCCGCTCCAATTTATAATGATGATAGTATTAGATCATTAGATTGGAAGGAACATATTCGTCTTAGACCAGGTATGTATATTGGTAAATTAGGAGACGGCTCTTCAGCAGATGATGGGATTTATGTTTTAGTAAAAGAAATAGTTGATAATTCCATCGATGAACACATGATGGGTTATGGGAAAAATATTGATGTAAAAATTTCTGAACATAAAGTTGAAGTTCGAGATTATGGCAGAGGTATCCCACTAGGAAAAGTAATCGATTGCGTTTCTAAAATTAATACGGGTGGAAAATATGATTCAGGTGCCTTTCAAAAGTCTGTTGGATTAAATGGTGTCGGAACCAAAGCAACTAATGCTCTGTCAAGTTATTTTAGAGTTCAATCATTTCGTGATGGGAAAACTAAATGGGCTGAATTTACCAAAGGAGAATTATTAAACGAATCGAAAGATATAGAAGAAAGTAATTCTAAAAGTGGAACTTTTATAAGCTTTGAACCCGATAATTCTATTTTTAAAAATTATCATTTTATTCCTCAATTTTTAGATAGTTTGTTTTGGAATTACTCCTATTTAAACGCTGGATTAACACTTAATTTTAATGGTCAAAAATATTTTTCACAAAATGGACTTTTAGATTTATTGTCTAAAAAAACCAATTCAGAAGAAAATAGATATCCAATTATACATTTAAAAGGGAATGATATTGAATTAGCCCTTACAC
>JACCDK011231273.1_pt1 | contig 12521 bp, 11 predicted proteins | sample 7445871 | NCBI WGS metagenome assembly JACCDK01 (sample SAMN15323436, study PRJNA562643) | freshwater metagenome | isolation source: river surface water | place: USA:Blue River Watershed | collected 2017-08-15
ATTCGATGTGCATGTCTAGCTCCTGTAGTGAATGAACACCAGCAAATTGAATGAAATCAAAGCTGCTGATGCGAATGCAGGGTATGGAGCAAGAGGTGTGCCAGCTTTTCTTTGCCACTTTGTGTCGGAAGATTGACTGAAAGTGGCAGGAGGTTGCCGGAAAAGGCGGCAAAGCGGCAATTCCTGGTTGAAATTACCACTTAAATGTCCACCAGATGGTTGACAAGTCTATTTACTAGAAGTGAAAGGCTAGAAGTAGGGCTTGGATTGAGTCGAGCTGTAATTTCACGCACTGAGTGAAATTAATTAATTTCTCTACTTTAAGCTGGAGACCTGCAGCCAAAAATGTGATGGGTCGTTTCCTTAGTAGAAGGCTTTAAAGAATAAGATTAGTATTGGAATTGAGGATCGGACGTTAAAGCAACAACACTTAATTTTGGATAGACAAAATTGTGTCGCCCTTTTGATTTGAAATTTAATCTTTTCTAAACTATGAAATCAGACATATCTTCGCAACCTGTATTGAGCATTTGCGTGCCCACTTTCAATCGTGCTCGATATCTTGAATGCCTTTTGCAGGACCTGTCTGAGCAAATCGGTAATTTAGGGGTGTCTTATGAAGTGTTGGTTGGAGACAATTGCTCTAATGACAGTACACCTGAAGTGGTCGCTAAATATGCTCAACACTTAAATTTGGTGTACGTAAAACGACCTGAAAATCTTGGTCCTTATGAAAATCTCAATCAGCTTTATCGTATTGCTAAGGGGCGTTATACCGTTTACTTGGCTGACGATGATTTCCTAATATTAGATGCTGTACGTGACATTATTCAGGTTATGGAAGAACATCCTAATGTCGGAGTGACATTTGCACCATGGTTTATTCACGACCGTGTTGTTGGTAAAGACGTCGCAAAGTTTTATTCATTGGAGTCTGACACCTTGGTTCCCCAAGGAGATCATGTAAAGCTATTTAAGCTTTTAGTCGAAAAGCACATTTTTCCCGAGATTTACATAGCCCGAACTGATTTGCGTCAGGCTATCAATTTACCTGTTTGTTCATCAGCATTCATCTTTTTTAACCAAGTTGCTTTAATGGTAGATCGAACCTCGGTTTTATTTGCACAAAGACCCTTTTATCGCTCGATAAGCCAGTATTTTGATGATGAAAATCGTACTCAAGAAGGTAACGAAGAAGTAAAGATTGGCTGGGACAGGTATCGTGGGGGGTTGGAATACATCCTTTCGCGTTTTTCCAGGCAATTGTCTGCGGTTGATTTGGCCACATGTCGCACGGCTATCGATCGGTTTGCATCAATTCGCTTGAGTGTAGGTCTCCGCTTACGCACGATAGAAAATCAGAATTGGGTGGAAAATTATTATTTAGCTGCTCGACTGAGAAGTACTGGTTATGAAGAGTTGCTGCCTGCACCCTATGATCATTTCCGGGTCAATGCGGCACTTGAATATCTGCTAAATCTCAAGCCATTCCTACCCAAGATTACAAAATTTGCTTATTTGGCTAGCGACCCGCCACTCACTCTTGCTTATGCACCTGGATTTGCCCAAGCACCGTTCCAGGTGATTGATGACGAAGAACAAGCCGCTATGGAGCAAACTATCATTATCACGACGAAGCATCATAGTTCTGCATCAGAGTTGCTTGTTGTGATGAATGAAGCCGACCTAATTAGTCTGTTTCCTTAAATTTCAATTCATTAAATAAGTTATTTTTATTTAATCCTCATTAAGCTAATATTTGTCAAATAAGTATTTGAATCCTTTAATTTTTTAAGTTAGTAAGATCATGAAAGCCGTAATTCTCGCTGGTGGACTGGGTACTCGGATCTCAGAGGAAACACACCTCAAGCCTAAACCGATGATAGAAATAGGGGGGAAACCAATTTTGTGGCACATCATGAAAATGTATTCCAGCCATCAAATACATGATTTTATTATCTGCTGTGGATTCAAGGGATACGTGATTAAAGAGTATTTCGCTAACTACTTTTTACATATGTCAGACGTTACTTTCGATATGAGTAGTAATCAGATGGAAGTCCACCATAAATCAGCTGAGCCATGGCGCGTAACACTGGTCGATACCGGAGAAGAAACAATGACAGGCGGTAGACTTAAGCGTGTTGTAAATTATGTTGAAAACGAACAAGCTTTTTGCTTTACTTATGGTGATGGTGTTGCAGACATCAATATTACTGCGCAGCTAGCTTTTCACAACAAGCACGGAAAACTTGCGACGGTTACTGCTGTTCAACCTCCAGGACGTTATGGCGCATTAGTACGAAAGGGCAATTCAGTTATTGGCTTTCAGGAAAAGCCCCCTGGTGACAATTCATGGATAAATGGTGGGTTTTTTGTTTTAAATCCTAGAGTAATTGATTTCATCGAGGGCGATAAAAGCTCTTGGGAAGTGGGTGCATTAGCGACTTTAGCAATGAAAGGCCAGCTTGAAGCTTACGAACACAATGGCTTTTGGCAACCCATGGACACTTTGCGTGAGAAAAATTATCTTGAACAACTGTGGACATCTGGAATGGCACCCTGGAAATGCTGGGAATGAAGCTGTTTTCTGAAATATATAAAGATCGCCGCGTTCTAGTAACGGGCCACACTGGTTTTAAAGGTAGCTGGCTCACGCTTTGGCTAAATGAAATGGGAGCAAAAGTAACTGGTATTTCCTTGCCTACTGAACCCCACCTCAATCATTGGAAACGGTTGAAACTACAAATTAATGATTACCGGTATGACGTTCGTAACTATGATGCAATAAAGGGTTGTGTTACCGAGGCTAGGCCAGAAATAGTATTTCATTTGGCTGCGCAACCATTGGTTCGCCGCTCCTATATTGACCCCTTAGAGACGTGGTCTACCAATGTAATGGGTACGGCAAATTTGTTGGAGGCTTGCAGAAACCAAACTAGTGTTAATGCGATTGTCATTGTTACCACCGATAAGTGTTACGAAAACAAAGAATTGACACGCGGTTATCGGGAGGGTGATCGACTTGGAGGACATGATCCCTACAGTTCCTCGAAAGCGAGTGCTGAATTGGTAACTGAAAGTTATCGTAAAGCGTATTTTAATTCTGAATCATCTCTGTTACTCGCTACTGCAAGGGCTGGCAATGTGATTGGTGGAGGAGACTGGTCTGAAGATCGCCTAATTCCTGACTTGATGCGCGCACTAGAAATAAAACAGTCGCTCGAAATTCGCTCACCACAGGCCACGCGCCCATGGCAGCATGTCTTGGAGTCTCTTAGCGGATATCTCTTATTAGGTCAAAAGTTACTGTCTGGGGATAGAGTTTATGCAGGTGCTTGGAACTTTGGGCCTGAGCTTGAGGGAAATAGAACTGTTTACGACGTTCTTTGTAAGTTCAATAATCACTTTAACAATCTACGATGGCATGTGACTGAAAATCTTCAACCACATGAAGCGAAGCTACTTTATTTAGACAGTGAAAAAGCAAATAAAAATTTGAATTGGAAATCTGTATGGAATATTGACGATTCTATAGAGCAAACAGCAATTTGGTATCGAAAGCTCATTGAGAATAACGAATTGTTAAGCAGACAGCAGCTTATCCATTACATAGAAACAGCTTACAAAAAAGGCGCAAGTTGGGCGCACTAAAAATATTATGAATTGCCGTTTTTGCAATACGCCTTTAAATCTCACTTTTGCTAACTTGGGATTGTCTCCACTTTCTAATTCCTATGTAAAGGTAGATCGGTTGCACCAAGGGGAGTTTTTCTATCCGCTTCACGCTTGGGTATGCGTTAGCTGCAAGCTAGTGCAATTGGAAGAATTTGAGCTTGCAGAAAACATTTTCAACGATGAATACGCCTATTTTTCTTCCTACTCTAGTAGTTGGCTGGCACATGCGCGTCAGTATAGCGAATTGATGACTTCCAGGTTCGACCTTAGCCCCGTCAATAAGATAGTTGAAATTGCCAGTAACGACGGCTATTTATTGCAGAATTTTGTTGCTAAGGGGATTCCTTCGCTGGGTGTTGAACCTGCCAGCAATACCGCAGATGTAGCTATAAAAAAGGGGATACCTACTTGGGTGAAATTTTTCGGCGTGAATACCGCTCATGAGTTAGTAGCTGCTGGTCATGCCGCCGATCTTCTCCTAGGTAATAACGTACTTGCCCACGTGCCAGATATAAATGATTTTGTGGAAGGTCTAAAAGTTGCGCTGAAGCCGGGTGGAAGGATCACAATGGAATTTCCCCATTTGCTAAATTTAATTCGCAACAATCAGTTTGACACCATTTACCATGAACATTTTTCTTACTTATCCTTACTAGTTGTAGAACGTATATTCACTCATCACGGACTTGAGTTGTTTGACGTGGAAGAATTAACGACTCATGGAGGTTCACTTCGCATTTACGCTCAGCATATAAATGGCCCTCATGATGTTCAACCAAATTTGAGTGTAGTTAGACAAAAAGAAATAGTTTACGGTCTGAACGAACTTGATATTTATGCTGGCTTTGCCTCGCAGGTTGATGCAACTAGGCGCAACCTAGTTAAATTTTTGATAAGGGCAAAAGAACGGGGGCAGCGAGTTGTAGGCTATGGGGCCCCTGCCAAAGGTAACACCCTATTGAATTACTGCGGCGTTCGCACTGATTTAATTGAATTTACAGTAGATGCGAGCCCGCATAAGCAAGGTACTTGGTTGCCTGGTTCACGAATACCAGTGTTTGCACCTGAAAAAATACGTGAAATTAAGCCAGATTTTGTACTTATATTACCTTGGAACCTTAAGGACGAAATCGTTTCGGAACATGGCTACATTCGTGAATGGGGCGGTCAATTCGTAGTGCCAATTCCACAAGTGGAGTTTGTGAAGTGAAACTTACGAAACTGCCAATTGCAGGCGCATGGTTATTTGACCTTGAGCCTAAAGTTGACGAAAGGGGTTTTTTTGCGAGGAGCCTTTGTGTTGATACTTTGGCAGCGCATGGTTTGGAAGGGGTGATGAGGCAGCAAAGCGTATCTTTCAACAGAATTCGTGGCACTTTACGCGGCATGCATTACCAACGGGCTCCTCATGAAGAAATCAAGCTTGTACGAGTTACTCAAGGCCGAATTTACGATGTGATACTTGATTTGCGACGCGGCTTACCTAGCTATTTGCAGTGGTATGCGGTTGAACTGTCAGCAGACAACCATCGTACGCTTTATATTCCTAAAGGTGTTGCACACGGGTATCAAACTTTGGAAAATAATACGGAGGTTTTTTATCAAATGGCACAGGCCTATGTTCCAGGCCACAGCTGTGGTGTTGGTTGGGATGATCCAACTTTTTGCATAGATTGGCCAATAGAGTCTCCGATTTTGTCTAAAGCCGATGCAAGCTACCCTCTTTTTTCAGATAGCGCCCATGATTGAACTTCATCCAGAAGCAAGAGTTTCAAAGTTAGCAGATATCGAAGACTCAGCTCTCGGTACTCGAATCGTTTTGGGCAAACTCTCCGTATTGGATTCCTTTGTCAAGGTCAAACCTGCAGGGGGTAGAGGTGATCTAATTATTGGTGATCGAACCGTAGTAAATTCAGGTTGCGTTCTATACACCGGTAACGGCATCAATATTGGTAATGATGTCGCGATTGCTGCTAACTGTACGTTTGCACCAGTTAACCACGAATACCGCAGTCGCGAAATTCTGATTCGGCTACAGGGCTTTCGCCCCAGCAAGGGCGGAATTATCGTTGAAGATGATTGTTGGATTGGTGCTAATTCCGTGATACTTGATGGTGCCATCTTACGCCGTGGCTGTGTTATTGCTGCAGGTTCTCTGGTGCGTGGAGAAATACCGCCCTACTCAATCAATGCTGGTCAACCGCTCAAAGTGATTGGACGGCGTGAATGAATGCCAATGTTATTACTGTGCTAGGAGCTAAGGGTTTTGTTGGTAAGGCGTTAAGCAAGTATTTGCGCGCGCTGGGCCATCATGTCTACGAGCCTGAGCGTGAGGCGCCAGAAATTATGCAAAGACCGCTAGGAATAGTCTATTACTGCATCGGCCTAACTTCAGATTATTCCAAGCGTCCCTTTGACACAGTTCAAGCCCATGTCAGCTATTTGGCGTGCATTCTCGAGAAAGCAAAATTTGAGCATATTATTTATCTCTCTTCTACTCGGCTATATGACAGCCTTTCTACTGCAGAAGCATATGGCAACTCGCCATTGAGCCTAAGTCCGAATAATCCCCGTCATTTATATGACCTCTCCAAAGCCTTGGGTGAAAACCTTTGTCTAACTGTTGCTGCTGAACGCTCAAGTATCGTTAGGTTGTCTTCCGTTTACGATACAAAATTAAGTTCCCCAAGTTTTTTATCTGAATTAGTGCAGCGCATGCAAAATGAACGCACCTTAATCATCGACTCCTCTCCGGGTTACTGCAGAGACTACATTACCTTGGATGATGTCACCTTGAGTCTTTTTACTATTGGCGCGCAACGAGCTCGAGGAATTTACAATATCGCCAGCGGCGTCAACACATACAATCAGGAAATTGCTGACTCACTGAGATCGTTTGGTGTGGATATCAAATTCACTCGTCCAGGTGAACAGATGCAGTTGCCCCGCTGCAATATTGACCATCTAATTGAGTGGGGTGTGAAGCCTGCAAACACGCTTCTAACATTGCAAAATTTTGTTCGGAATCTGGCAGCATGATTGCACCGCTTACCCTGCGTCGCCTTGATCAGGCTCAATTAGAAAAATTTATAGTTCGACAATTAGAGCACATCGTACCCGATGGCTTACCAATCAATCAGCATATTCTGCACCAACATCTTTCTCATGCGTTAGAGCGTCTGTGCATTTGTATCAATTCTGTGCGTTGGTGGAAGAGAAATGAGTTTGATCATCTGCACTCCAGCCAGTACACAATATTTCTTTATTTCTTAGCCAATACTATTTGGAAAGAAACTAACGATACCGAGTTGCCGACCAAACTATTCATCCTTAACAAAGCATTGAACGGAATAGATCTGTTTTACGAGATAAATATGCCATCTCGGTTTTTCATTGGCCACTCTCTGGGTATTGTTCTAGCCAAAGCAACGTATTCTGACTACTTCGCCATTTACCAAAATTCTACTGTGGGCAAAAATCATGGTGTTTCGCCAATAATAGATGAGGGAGTCCTTTTGTATCCAAACACAGCTGTAATTGGTCGATGTCATATTCGTGCTAGGACTGTAGTTGCGCAAGGTGTTAGCATAATTAATCAGGACACTCCTGGCGATTCAACTGTTTTTGGTTCGGAAAATGGTAGCTTGAAGTTCAAAGAGTTGAGCCGTAACGCTCTTGACGATATATTTCGAATTTGAAGTCTATGTATTCAGATTTTAAAATTACGCTTTATGTAGGATTAAAAAACCTCGATGGTTTCTGGCTCTAAACCAGCTTGATAGCACTCATAGATTTGAATGTAAGCTGCTTCGATGTGGTTGGTAAAAAGAGCTGTATCAAACAGAGGTGTAGTCAAGCGATTGCGCTCTAATTTTGCTTTAAGTGCCCTTAATTTGCCTGGAGTTTTTGCTAGGTCAATGGCCAAAGATTCATAGTCTGCAGTCGATTCGGTTACTAGCTCAGATAGGCCAATTGCGTTAAGCAAGCTTGCTGCTACTCGGCTTGCAAAGCTCTCTCCCATGCAGGTGATTAAGGGCAGTCCTGCCCAAAGCGCATCGCTGGCCGTAGTGTGAGCGTTACAAGGCGTAGTATCTAGAAACAGGTCGGCTGCTTTATGACGAGCTAAATGTTCTGGTAAGTCCATGCGCTTAGCAAATACCAGTCGAGCTGGGTCGAGACCACGACGCACAGCTTCTTTTTGCAAGTTCATGGCTGCTGTTGGATTATCTTGGAGCAGCCACAAAACACTGCTATCAACTGCTTTCAAAATTCGAACCCAAGAATCAAAAACATCAGGCGTGATCTTGAAGTTATTATTGAAACAACAAAATACGAAAGCATCTATAGGCAAGCCGAGTTCTTGTTTGGTGAAATTCGTTGATGCTATGACTCTGTGCTGATCATTAACTTGGTAGCTATTGGGTAGGTAGACAATTTTTTCTGTGTAGTATTGTTGACTCTGAGGAGGAATCAGCGTCTTGTCTGCAATTAGGTAGTCGATATAGTCTGCGCCTAAGGTACCTGGATACCCAAGGTAGCTGACTTGAATGGGCGCCGCTCTGTAGGAAAAAATACCCAGTCGATAGTCTTGTGTGACACCCTTAAGGTCAATAGCGATATCAATACCAAGCTCTCGTGAGAGAAGGGCGATTTCTAGGTCACTTAAGTTAGCTACGTTGATGAAGTGATCAAAAGCCTGCGAGACTCTAATTTGCATTTCATCTTTTGTTTCGGGTCCAAAAGAAAAGGCAATTAATTCGAATTTATCTTTGTCGTGTCGTTCAAACAACTCAGCCATTAAATAGGCTGTTGCATGGTTATGAAAGTCGGCTGAAAAATATCCAAGTCTAATTTTGGAATGCCTTGGATGTTTGACAATTGGTCCTAGTTTTGAATTGTAAGGATGCTTGTCTAAACACCATATTTCTGCTGATTTCCGTTGAATAATAATATCGTCAGCAATGGCGAAAATGGGAAACGCAGAAGAAACTTTATGCCCGTTTTGAATATTTTTAAGTAAATGGGGGACACTATCTGTAAAGTCATGCCAATCACACAACTTCATCTGAGTATGAAGCAATAAACCATTTAGGTATTCATAATCAGGATAAATGTTTAGTGCATCAGTAAATGCTTTTACAGCCTCATCAATTTTTTTCAATGCGAGCAAAGCCAGGCCAAGGTTGTAGTGAGCCTTGTGAAATCTAGGCATCAATAGAATCGACTGTTCGCAATCAGTAATTGCCTCCTCTGCTCTATGCAGGGAAGTTAAAACTACTGCACGATTTGAATAATCCTCAGCATTATTAGGGTTCAATACGAGTGCTTGATTGTAACTTTCTAGGGCTGCTGTAAATTGACCAAGTTCTTTAAATATAGCTGCTCGATTTGAAAATGCAACAGCATAATTGGCTTCTAAACGAATCGCATTTTCATAAGAGCTTAGAGCTAATTCATTATGTTTAAGTTTTTGTAATGAAAAGCCAAGGTTGTAGTGAGAGCGAGCATTATTTGGATTGATTTCTATTGCTCTTGAAATTAAATCAATTGCTAATTGATCGTTGCCTTTTTGACCTGCTATGACGCCTAATAGATGAAGTGCGTCAAAGCATTTGGGGTTACTCTTTAGTATTGAGTTGTATATTTTCTCAGCAGCCTCTAATTGCCCATCTTGATGAAATGCCATTGCTTTTGAGAGAGAGTGCTGGGGGCGTTGATTCTTAGGTTTGGCTTTCATCTTTTTACTACTTCAATCGATTTAATGGTCAGTCTCAACTGTAATGGTTACAGCATCCAAATCTCCCTCATATCATTTATACATTTAGTTATAAGCAGTCTCTAAACACATTACTCTATTCACTTTTGAAATGGATGTGTAATAGTTCAATTTATGTAAGCATCATTTTATTTTATGTGAAGTGCTTTAGCGAGTGCAATAAAAAGTAGTCATGATATTGTGCAGCAGTTCATAAAAAAAGCCATCCAGGCATTACCTGGATGGCTATGGCAGTTGAAAGTGACTTTACTTGAGCAGAGCCAACACTGATTGTGAAGACTGGTTGGCTTGAGCCAACATTGCAGTAGCAGCTTGTTGGACAATTTGAGATTTTGCCAAGTTAGTTGTTTCCTTAGCGTAATCAGTGTCCAAAATACGACTGCGTGAAGCTTGCAGGTTTGTAGATGTGTTTTCCAAGTTGGAAATAGCAGCTTCAAAACGGTTCTGATAGGCGCCCAAATTAGCGCGGCTGTTGGTCACAGTATCAATTGCTGCATCAAGAATTGACAGCGCTTTTTGCGAATTAGCCTGGGAGGACAAATCAACTGAGCTCACAGTTTGACCTGTGACTGTTGAAGCAGCGAACGTATTCGCACCATCCGTAAGCTTTACTGCGTCAAGACCATTTGCTGTGCCTTTAACTGCAACAGCGGTTTCGCCGGTTGCTGAAGTAAGTTTTATTTTCGAAGTGGTGGTGGTGTCACCAGACGCAAAAGCTCCCGCCAAACCACCTGCAGCACCAGTTGCAGTTGCAGATGTCGTAATGTTACGGCCGTCCACTGCTGTGAAGTCGATCTTAGTTGCAGTAGTTGCGTTAACCGTTGCAGTTACTCCAGTTTGAGCGCTTTTGGCATTGATTGCACCTACTAATTGCGTGACTCGGGTAGTTGCATCGGCTGCAGCTGAAAGAGGACCGATATCCACGCCGTTAATTAATAAATCGCCGGCAACTGTAGCAAGTGTGCCAGTGGCGACCGCAGCAGTTGTAAATTTGTTGGCTTCTGCAGAAGCCGAAACACCAGTTAATGAAGATGATGCATTGATTGCATTAGCTTTAGCAATCGCACTGCCATCAGCGCTCTTGTAAGAAACGCCATCGCCTGAAGTGGCCGCGATCGCGTAACCTTTGATCGAAAGGTCACCAGCTGTTAGCGCGATTGTGCTAACTGTGGTGGCAGTTGTAAAAGTTGATGTACCAGTTGTAGCACCAACAACACCCAAAGCAGAGGCTTTTGCATTGCCAATAGAGATGGAAATGCGATCGGTAGTGTCGTTGCCAGAACCAACTTGGAATTGGGCATCTTTGAAGGTGCCGTCCAACAACTTGCTTCCGTTGAACGCTGCATTGGCCGCAACACGGTCAATCTCAGTAATCATTTGCTGAGCTTCAAGGTTCAATGAGTTACGGTCAGATTGGCTGTTACCCGAGTTGGCAGACTGCACAGCCAATTCACGAATACGCTGCAAGTTGTTCTGAATGGCAGACAAGCTACCCTCAGCAGTTTGTGTCAAAGAAATGCCATCGTTAGAGTTGCGAATGGCAGCAGCCATACCGCGAATGTTGGCAGTCATACGAGTGCTAATGGCCAGGCCAGCAGCATCGTCTTTTGCGGAGTTAATGCGAATACCAGTAGACAAGCGTTCCATGGAAGTGGAAGAGTCAATGGCGGAACGGCGCAATGAAGATTGAGCTGCAAGTGCGCTGATGTTTGTATTGATAACTGACATGGATTTTCTCCTTCAGGGGTTTTTAACGAAGTTACAAGAAATCCAATTTGAAATCTTGTTACTTGCTGATTCGGTAGTTATGGAATTAACTTGAGTGTTTAATTTGAAATAGTGCAAAAGTTTTTTGGCAAAGCCATTAAGCTTTTGAACTAAATAGAAGGCCTTTGACCTTTTCAATGTTGTGAGCCATTCGCACGACCACTTCATTGGGTATTTGTCTAACCACTTCGCCGCTTTCAGCGCTTCGCACGGTAACCACGGGGCCACCTACGGCCTCGTCCACGTGAAAGCCCAAGCCGCGTTTGGTGGCTGACATTTGTTTGTTGAGCATGGACACTGCTTCTTGCAGGTTTTGCCTTACTTCTGAAGCATCAAATTTAATGGCCACTGGTTTAGGGGCCTGTACTTTGGGTGTTTCAGCTATTTTGATGGCATCACCGCCAGGTGCTTGTGTGCTATGGGCTGTAGGCGGTCTGACAGCTACGCCAGCGCCTCCAGGAGCCATTTTGTTGATTTCGGAAACCATAGTTGTCCGTCCTTTTCTTCATAAGCATGCTGAACACGCCGAATACCACCGGTCTCCTGTGCTTAAAAAGCATCAAGAGAAGTTCAGTGGTTGGTGTATCGGCAGTGCTGCAGATAACTTTAGGGACAGACTTGAATATTTTTAAAAATAGTTCTTTGGCTTCTATGGTCGATTGAGATTGATCGTTCAGATTACTTGTTGGTGTAGGCCGCCATCATGCCCTCAAAGGTGCTCTTCAAGTTGGTTTGCAGGCTCTTCGTCTGGCCCACCATCGACTCCATGGCCGCAAATTGTTTGTTGTATCTGGCCAACAAATCGGTCATGCGGGTTTCTAGGGTGGTCAGTTCTTTCTTGTAAGACGCAATTTTGGTTGTCAGGTTGGCGCTTTGGCTTGTCAGGGGTGCCGCTGTGTCTAGCAGTGCTGTTAGTTTTTTAACGGCCTCACCCGCTGCACCTGCTGGCAACACGCTAAAGGTGCTCTGCTTTTCGCGGTTGGAGGCTAGCAAGGTAACCACGTTGTCGTATTTGTAGGTCAGCGCACTGTCTAGCTTGGTGGCATCAAGTTCTAATTCGCCAGTTTTGCTAATTGACAAACCAATATCGCGCAGCGCGGTCAAGCCACCCGAGGGCGAGTTGGAGTCCGAAGTAATGAGCGAGCGCATTTGGTTGCGCACTGAGCCCACAATAGAGTTGCCCACCAAGGTGGCGCCATAAGTTTCTACGGTCGACTTTGGATCGGACACCACGCCCAACATGCTGTTGGCATCGTTGTAAGCAGTTACCAAAGCTTCTATTTTTGCTTTGATGGTGGAG
>JACCDK011511586.1_pt1 | contig 12511 bp, 13 predicted proteins | sample 7445871 | NCBI WGS metagenome assembly JACCDK01 (sample SAMN15323436, study PRJNA562643) | freshwater metagenome | isolation source: river surface water | place: USA:Blue River Watershed | collected 2017-08-15
CAAGCATAATTGAGAAACATCACGGATTCAGGGAACAGCTACAAAAGCAATTCGCCGCCACACAAATTTTTGCCTCTCCAGAATTAGATACAACTAAAGTTTACATTAATTTACTTGACTGCACCCTCCAGGTATCTAATGGTGAAGTTAAAAATATCCCTTTTGACAAAGTCCATTTTATAAATTACCAATTGCCATATAAATATGATTCATCGGCTAAATGCCCGTTGTTTCTTAAATTCTTGGGGGAAGTTCTGCCAGATGAATCAGCTCAACAAGTCTTGGCTGAATACCTTGGATACCTTTTCATCAGAAATGGGAATAAATCAATTAAGGCAGAGAAAATGCTTGTTTTATTCGGTTCAGGGGCTAATGGTAAATCTGTGGTATTTGAAATAATATTAGCTCTTTTGGGAAGGGAAAATGTAAGTAATTACTCCTTAACATCCCTAACTGATACCAATGGATATTATCGGGCACAAATATCAAGCAAGCTCGTAAACTATGGCTCAGAGATAGGCGGAAAATTGGAAGCTGATATGCTTAAGAAAATGGCATCTGGGGAACCTATAGAGGCTAGGCAACCTTATGGCAGACCTTTGCTACTTCACGAATATGCTAAGCTTATTTTCAACTGTAATCAACTGCCAAAAGATGTAGAGCAAACTGATGCGTACTTCAGGCGTTTTTTGATTTTACCATTTAATGTTACCATTGAAGAGGAGAATCAAGATAAATCTTTGGCAAACAAAATTGTTGATAGTGAATTGCCTGGGATTCTAAATTGGGTGCTTGAAGGGTTAAAAAGACTTCTCGGGCAAGGCAAATTCACTAAATGTAAGATTTCGGATGATATACTTATTCGGTATAAAATAGAATCAGATTCAGTCCAAATATTTCTTGAAGAATATAATATTAATAAGACTACTGATTCAAAGGAGTACAAAACGCTTAAAACCGTTTATGATTCATATCGAGCATATTGCTTGGATAGTGGATATAAGCCAATAAGTAAGCTTAATTTCTCTAAAAGGCTTCAATCATTGAGGTTTTTAATAGAAAAAAGAAACATAGGTAAGGTGGTGTTACTTACAACACCTCTAGAAAATGTTTTTTTATAGGGTCACTTTCGTCACTTTTAGCACTAATTCTAATGAAAGGTTTTAAGTATATGCTTGATAAGTCAAGCAAGAAATATCTATGTCCAAATCCAGGGTGCGGTAAAAAAACCTTTGTACGATTTGTTGACTCAATAACAAGAGAACTCCAGCCACAACAATATGGAAGGTGCGATAGAGAGGATTCGTGCGGTTACTATTTGTATCCCAAATCGGAATGGTTGGAATCAACTAACCTGTCAATAAGCCTTGCAATTAGTCGAGAATCGCAACTTCATAAGGAGAAGGAACAGGTATTTGTCCCCTGGGAAACATTAAAGACTACCTGGGGAGGATATGATGAATGTGGATTCATAGATAACCTTTGTAAAAAAGGAGTGCCAGATAGCTTACTGGAGGAGATAATATCAATGTATTATTTGGGAACAATTAATTCAGGGCACCTTCGTGGTGCTCTGACTATCCCTTACATAAATGTGGATGACAATATTGCATTTGTTCAAGTAAAGATTTTTGATGAGTCAAATAAGACAATAAAGACAAACGCACTACATTCTATATTAAAGGAGAGTCCTGGGAACGATTGGGTTTTTGAGTACGAAAAAAATGAGCAAAAGGTAACTTGTTTCTTCGGAGCACATTTATTGAAAAAATATCCCAATAACCCTATAGTGTTGGTAGAAGCACCCAAAACAGCTATATATGGTGCTTGTTACTACGGTGTTCCAAAGGATGTAAAGGACTTTTTGTGGTTGGCGGTTTACAATAAATCATCTCTTACGGAGGAAAAATTCAAGATTCTGGAGGGAAGGACAATCCTACTAATGCCTGACTTGTCAATTGACTCTTGCACCTTCAATAAATGGCAAGAAAAGGCTTTAAATTATGCAAAGAAGCTCAATAACACGAATGTAGTTGTCTGGGATTTCTTAGAACGAAACGCACCGGAAGAGTTAAAAAAATCAGGAGGTGATTTTGCCGATTACCTAGTCCAGTTTTCTTGGCAAGAGTATCATAATGGTGAAAAAGGTGACGAAAGTGTTAAAAGTGACCCTGAAAAAAAACAATTTTCTGAGGAACAAACCTCCCAATTAGAGATAACCAAGATAATGGATATGTTTGAACCCCGTAATGGCTATTCCAAGAAGGAAATAATTGCAATATTAGAAGGTAGTTTTAGTTGCTTTAATCAAAGCGAAGGGGAATTTTTAGAACGACTAGTTAATGAATGCGTTTTAAAGAGAGACTATAATAGGGATAATTATTATCGCTACGATTCAACACCATTTTAGATAGATGTCCAATTGATTATCCTTTAATTTTTGGGTAAATTGTAATAGTAAAACCTAACCACTAATATGATAATTTATGACTCAATCATCGAATAATAAAATTGACAAAAGGATGTTCAATACTCCACCAAAAAATCCAAACACAATCAAAAGATATACTAGTACAGTGTCATCTAGGATTGAGGAACATTTATTAGATAAACTCGTATGTTTGCTAAATAAGCGATACAATTATAGAAAAGTGCCTATGAATTCAATAAGCTTCGTTATTAGGAGGGCGATTATATCAAAAATAAGAGAATTAGAATCAAAGACCGTTTAATAAATATTCAGTATACCAAAACCTAAATTGGTTTTATAATTGTAACTTTTGAATTATATCATATGACATTCAATGTCTGTTAATTACATTTCGTTATCTTATTAAATATTTATATGTTTAATTTTGTCTCAGCAAGTTTATTAATGTTCTCATTACATTTTCAAGACCCTTCAGGTTTTTGGATTCCCTCAGCTTCTTCAGCCGATAACGCTTATTATTTTAAATCTAAGTATTTAAATAAAGTAGGTTCTAATTTAACTATTTGGACGAAAGTCGTACCAACTTTCCCGGAAGAAAGTGATGGAAAAATGGTTTATTATAAGTTAAGTTTACTTGAATGCAATTGCAGTAATTATTCTACAAATTTGCTTGCATTAATAAATTATGGAGAAAATGGAGAAACTATTGATAGGTTTAATTATAAAGAGAAAAATTTCAATTATGAAGCCCCGGGTTCTGTAGGATACAGAGAAGCCTTTGAAATCTGCAAATACTTTAGCAAAAAGAAAAAATAACTTCGATAACTATGTAAAAAATAGCCTTAACTTTCACATTTAGCCTCATTGGTTATTTAGGTTTCTCTCAGACTTCCACTTATGTTAATCCATATACTAAGAGTATTGGCACTTATGTTGAAGGTTACCAACGTTCGCTTCCTAATCATACCAATACTGACAACTTTTCCACACAAGGAAACTCTAACCCCTTTAATGGTAATATCGGAACAAAGCCAAGAGACTTTTCGATAGAATCACAGCAATTAAGACAAGACTATAACATTCAAACTGGTCCTCGAGGTGGACAATATTACATTAATAGCCACGGAAACAAAACTTATGTACCTAAAAACAAATAAAATAATGTCTTAAAATTTGAATATAGTTATGAATGTCACCTTATAATAAAAACACTTTATGTGTGTTTTTAAAACAAATCAGTGTGCAGTTAATTACCGAAATCACTAATGGATTAAATCAATTTCAATTTTATTAATAATAAAGTATATATAGATAGAAATTGATAACTTTTGGAGATAAATTTGGGAGATATCTTTTTAAATATCTGAATGAATAATTATGAAAAAAAATATACTATTTTTTACTACATTTTTAACTTTAATCGCTTTCTCAGATTTTGCCCAGGTGATTAAATTTTCGGGTTACAGATTTATTAAAAACGACCTTATTAGGACTACTGACAATGCCCTCATCGTAAAAGATGGATATGGACAAATTTACTTGAAGATAGAAAATTTATCTTCAGATGAATTATTAGCCATAAAATTCAATATCGCAATAGAAGATGTATTTGGAAAGAAAATATTAAAGTTGAAGAATGTAGAAAGGCAGATTTCAGTGCAACCAGGAAATTACGGTTATCTTGAAATTCAAGCATTTAAAGATTATCCTGATTACGTGGCATCCTTGCTGCAAGCACAAAAAGAAAAAGAAAATTTCCATAAAATAGATGAAAGTACAATGCTAAAAGCTACTATAACTACGAAGGAAATAATATTTAAAAATTACACCTTAAAAGAAGAGGAAAACATAAATTATACATTAGAAAAAATCAATTAACAAAACAGTTATTATGTATATAGTTCAGTTTAAATTAAAATATTCGACAAAAATATTTTTCTTCATAATGTCGCTATTTGTTATTTTTAATTTAGATGCACAAACTGCTGACGAATTCTATAAAAGAGGTGAATTAAAAATGAAGAATGGAGATGAAATTGGTGCAATTGACGACTTTACTAATTCAATTAAAATAAATCCTAATTCCTCTAAGGTATATTGGTCTAGAGGTGTTGCATACTATAATCAAAATTATGCTATTCTAGCAATTGATGATTTCAATAAATCCATAGAGTTAAATTCAGACGATGAAATCTACTTCTATTGTAGAGCTTTAGCAAAAACTAAAATTGAAGACTATAAAGGAGCAATTCAAGATTTCACAAAGACAATTACTTCTAATCTACCAGAATCATTTCTTGCAGAAGTATTAATGAAACGAGGTGCAGCTAAAACACAAGTTGGTGATAATTTCGGTAGTTTAAATGATTTAAATAAATCCATAGAGATAAATCCTAGCAACGCTGAAGCTTACTATAGCAGAGGAATTGCAAAAATAATTTTAAAACAATATGAAAATGGCTGTTTAGATTTATCGAAATCAGGTGAACTTGGATATGATGCCGCCTTTGATACTATTAGACAATACTGTAAGTAAAAAGTAATTTAAATTTAAATATTATAAAATTAACTAAATTCAGGTAATCAAATAAATCGTTTTAATTCAATTATTATGAAAAAAATATTCACAACACTCGTATTAATATTTATTACAAATATTTGTTTCAGTCAACAACAAATTACTTATTCAAAGGATTACGCCGGCAATACTGTAGCTAAAGACCAATACGGAAACCTTATAGCAACAGGGGCAACTGACTATTCAGGAAACTTTGTTTGGAAAGATAAATATGGAAATGTGATAAAAACAGAGTCAAAAGATTACTCTGGTAACGAAGTTTCAAAAGATAAGTACGGTAATAGAGAAAGTACAAGGTCTAAAGATTATGCAGGTAATACTGTAGAAAAAGACCAATATGGTAACATAATGTATACTTACTCAAGTGATTATGCTGGTAATATTGTGAAAAAAGACAAGTACGGTAACATTGTAGGAACATATAAAAAGGACTACGCAGGCAACTTGGTATATTACCCTAATTTCTGATAAATTCCCATACTTAAAAAAATACATAAATTGAAAGCTAGAAAACTTTTCCTTATTCTGTTATTAGTTTCAGCTAATGCTTTTGCTCAATCAAAAAGAGCAAATTACAAAGACGAGGAATTACTTAAATTTCCAGTAGAAGCCGCCTATTATCTAAACACCAAAGATGATTATTCTTTATATAAATTTCTTAATAATCAAATGAAATTGAAACTTGATAATAATAGTATCAACAATTTTTCAATTTTTACTCAAACTTTAGATGGAAGTTATGATTTTGATGGTTCAATAACATTTTATTCTTTAATAGTCGATAAAAGAGGTCCTGACGCTGTAATTCAATCTTGGTATTTGAAAACAAAAGGAAGAGATGTAATTGAGGATAAAACCTTTTATGATTATTTAGACGCACATCCTAGAGCAATTAGAATGGAAAAAGGATTTGCATTATTAATCGGAGGAGAAAGTATGAAAAATTTGGATTCTCAAAAAGCTATTATTGGAATAATTCCTGATTACTTATCAAATAGTTTACAGTATAAAGTGTTCTTTCTGAAAAATGACAATTCATTGTCTTTAAATGAAATATTAAATGCAATTAATTTCTAATTAAATTATGATGATTCTAAATATTAAATTTATAAAAATAGCATTTCTATTATATTTAGGTATTTTCCTTTTAACGTCTTGTACCAGAGTAGTTTATACTCACGAAGACTATATGAGTAGAATAAAAACAAAAAATGATGCGTTATTAACTTTTGGTTCACCAACATCCAAAACACAAGAAGGAGGATTAGAAGTTTGGACTTATATTTTAGGCTCAGGCACAATCGGATTTGGAAATTACAATAATAATACCGGAACATCGTCAGTATATGGCACAACTTTATATACCAATTTTACGAGAGAGATTACATTTATTATTGATGGTAATAATGTAATTAGATGGAATTCTAGAGGTGTAGACTTTCAAAAAGAAGAAGTAGATAATAAAGCAACAACTTGGGGTATACTCGGCTTTATTGGTGGCTCAACCGTTCTTATGATGATTTTAAGTGCAATTATAGACTGAATTTCTTAGTTAACGATTAATAACATTTAATCACAATGTGCGAGATTATGTAAACCATTTTTGGTGGGTTCTATTAATTATGAAATATATAAGCCAAATTTTAATTCTAATTTTATTCAGTTTTTCTAACTGTAAATCACAAAACGAGAATTTGACTGAGCAGCAGATATTTAATTTAATTTCAAAATCTGCTAATGAATTTGGAATCGGAGGTGACGATTTAAATAAGCTATTAGATTGTTTAAGTCAAAATTTAAAGAATAAATATCCTTCTTATCCTAATGCTATTAATATATCAAGATTGAAAGAATTGCAAGAAGACTCAAAATTGGCAACGATTCAATGTATAAAAGACGGAAGTTTGAATTTGACATTAAAATGGACTCCATTCCTAGAAAAAATATTATTTGATAAATTTTATGGACTCGAAGAACTTAAAACAATTGATTCTGAAAATCGTAGAAAATTCACCGAATGTGTAATATCAGGTTTAAAGAATCAAAACCCAGATGGCTTTAGCTTGAAAAATGGGTCGGTTAATCGAAATCCAGCAGAAAGTCCCGTCTTGAAATGTAAGTATTTGCTTTTTCAATAAATGACTAATTCAGATATTCGATTATTGGCTTTCATTGAAAAGAAAATTTCTCAAGGTGAAAATATTGTTGTAATTGGACGCGACGCATTCACAAGAGACTTAATAAATAAAATTTATAAATATGAAATTTACTTTAATTTTTGCCTTAATGTTGATTCCTTTATTTTGTTTTTCGCAAAATCTTCAAAATTTAGACCTGAAATATGGTTTTAATAAATTCAAATTAGAAAGTTCATATTCGAGTTATTCAAAAGATTTAAAGTATAAGCTTACTGATAAAAAGAATGGGGCAATTTATTATACCTATGCAAAAAAGGATATTAATATTTTTGGTTACAATGAAATTGAAGAAATAGCATTGGGGTTTTATAAGGGCAGACTTTATACTATTAGCATATATATGAATCCAATTGACAACGAAAATGTGTATAAAACGGTATACTCCAAGTTAAAGGAATTGTTTGGTTACCCTACTACATCAACTAGAACTTCTACTGAATTAGATGAAAATGATTCTAAATTCTATTTGGATAATATCAATCAATGGAAGACATTAAATACATTGTTAGGAATAAATACTATAAAATGTTCTTCACCTGTTTCTCCCTGTAGAATTAACATTTTTATGGTTAGTCTAAAACTTCAAAGAGAAATAAATAATGATGGGTTCTAGATATTTCTTGTGCTGACAAAGTAAGAATCCCCCCGCCACCCTTCCCCAAAAAATGTTTTTTTCTGACTGTCATTTCACCACTTTTGACACTTTTATCCTTTAGGCAATACTTTGCTTCTAAGGCATCTTTTATCCCTTGAACACCAAATGATTACTCTGGGACAAACAAGCTCCCAAAAGTCATTAAAAGTCTTCTGTGGGAAGAGTAACTTCCCCAGCGTAAAGGTGTGTTAGCAAGGTTATATATAATTACAGAGCCCCGGCACCAAGAAAAAGAAATCCGTTTTATTCAACGGGGTGGGTAAGCTAATACTGTTTGGAATTCCGAAATACCAGGACAGTTTGTTGACAGTGAATACTATGACAATCAATTGTAAAAGGTGCCGAGGGAGCGAATGCGACCGAGGGGTGTTAATACTTATTATTATTGCAGAATAAATCTTTTGCTTTAGATTTGCAATGAGCAAACGGCTCACACTACAAAGTACACTTTGGCTACTAAAATGGCTACTATTTTAATGTAAGCTAGAATTTGACCACAAAAAAAGCCCATACTGATGAGTATAGGCTATCTTTTAAAAAAGGTGGTGGTCCCACTAGTAAATAGACACTATTCGAAAATTACGAAATAATTATCTGAAAATCAAGAGGTTATATAAAATTATATTTTGTGTTTATTTTTTTTCAGGGAATTTTTCCACCAGAATTGGTGGATTTTTAGTGTTTTTGTACTATGTTTAGATATTGAAAATTGTATATGAGACTATACTATGTATCTAAACCTTTAAAAGGTACTAATGAAGTTTATGTGGTATTGAAATACAAATTCAAATCACAACAAATTGATTTGTCCCCCAAAATCAAATGTCTCTCAAAAGACTGGGGTGACGGTAAATCAGATTTCCCAATTAAGAAAACCGATGTTGACCACCTTCGTAAGAATAAGGTTCTTCGATTGTACAAGGAGGATGTTGAGAGAATTAGGAGTGATTTTGAATTGAAAGGTGTTGAACCTACTTGTGAGTTAGTTAGAGAGGAATTCAAACTTTATAGGGAAGAGAGATTCTTTGAAAAGGAGATTGAAATCACAAAAGACAGGTTTCCTGTTCTTTATGTAATCAAAAAGTATCTTGAAAATGTAGAGGAGTTGGAGGTGTCAAGGATTAGTAGTGGTGAGGTTTTATATAAATCCCACACTAAATCTGTTAGATTTCGAATGAATATAGTATCTGAATTCATATTGAATAAATATGGAAAGGATTTTGGGTTCTATGAGGTAAACGAAGATTTCTTTAAGAAATATCAGGTGTACCTAATAGATAAAGAATATCAAAATACAACCATTAGTAAGGTTATATCCCAGTTTCGACAGTTCCTTAATTGGACGAAATTAAACAACTATGTAACCGAAGTTTACAAGGATTTCCGAAACACATTAAGTGTAAATCATAAAGAACCGATTACTCTTAATGAAGAGTATGTCTACAAATTGTTTGAGTGGAAGGAGTTTGATTATTCATCCGGTTTGAAGGGATTTGATGGACAACCACTTTATATGTTCTATTACTCCGATTGGAATAAAGGTACTTACATAGTAGAAGATGAATTGAGGTCAGTCGAGAGGGATGATAATGGTAGACCAATAAGAAATCGGAAAGGAGTAATTGAAAATGATAAACCAACGGGTAAGTTTAATACCTATACAACATATGAAGTAATTAAGGATATGTTTCTATTTGGTATATCCACAGGTTTGAGGTACTCTGATTTGGTTAAGATTAAAGTAGGAGATTTCGATTTTAGTTCTAAAAAATTCAAACTTATACAGAAGAAAACAAGTCGAGTGGTGGAGATTGTTGAGAATGAAATGAGTAGAGAGATATTCATGAAATACTCATCAAATAAGAGTTTATTTCAGTATTTGTTTCCTCTTCCTTGTAAACCAAACGATAAATCTCGTAGTCAATACAACACTAAATCTAATCGACATTTGAAGAATATAGGAAGTATTCTTGAATTTAATGAATTGGTTGAAGTGGTTACAATGTCAGGAAGAAATTATCAAAGAGTGAAAGTTCCAATACACAATGTTATGTCCTTTCACATGAGTAGAAGAACTCATAGTACCATTGGAATCAAACAAGGAGTTGACCCAATCTCAATGATGGGTCAAATGGGACACCAAGACCCACTGATGACAAGTAAGTATGTTCAGAAGAATGATGATTCATTACGAGGAATGTTCGGTATAAAGGATAAGAAAGAGGAAGTAATCGAAAATAATGTACAGGTCCAAAGACACGAAGATGATTCGTTGGAATCGAAAGTAGAAACCCTTAAATCGATGAAGGAAAAAGGGGTAATTACAGATGAAATCTATATGAATAGAGTAAGTCAATTATTGAAGGAGAATGGTTTGTAAATACTCGTTAATTTTGAAATATAAGGAATGACCTTAATAGTAAAATTTTGATTACCTGGATAATGTTCAATTTATAATTAGAAAGAATTAGGAAATTTATAACGGTTTCTTAAAATTTACCTTAACTATTTAAAACTATGAAAAACTTAAAATTCATTCTGTTTTTGTTGTTGATGGGTTTTATATTTTCCTGTGATAAGAAGAATAAAAATAATGTTGTATCACAACCTACAAAACAAATATTGTATGATATTAAAGGGTTTTATTTCTTCAAACAAAACATGTCTTTTGATGATGTAATTAAATTGTTAAAGGAAAAAAGTATAAAATTTAAGGTTCTAAATCCGAACAATACAGAGGAAGTAAATTTCCCACTTTCATATTCTCATATGATTTCAAGTAACGATTTAATTCGGAATAAAAATAATATCAAGATAATAGAAGGTTATGATTTACCAATAATAGAAAACAAAATTTCAAGATTTCAAATTTGTTTTTTTGATGATAAGATTTTTTACTTCAATTATGAAAGATATTTCGATAATTATAAATCAAGTTCAGAAGGGAATTCAAAACTTAAACAGGATATTGAATTATTAAGAAGTTTGTCGGAGGGATTAAGTTTTAAGTATGGACCCCCCAATGAAAATTTAGGTAATCTCAATGTTTTTTTTCCACCTAATCCTGTTTTTAGTAGTTGGAATAATGATTATTCTAACGGGACACAAATTTTAGAAAGACAGATTTGGAAAGGTAAAACAAATAATCACATTAGATTAGAGAATTGGATTAGTAATGATACTTCAAAATTTGAACCTTATGGTATAAAAACTCAAATTGGTACAACAATTGAAGTCTTGATTGAACCCAAATTTGCAGATGAAATAGTTAGAATAAATAATTTGATAGATAAGAGATTGGATTCTATCAAAATTCAAAGAAGAAGAAAAAATAAAGAACTTAAACAAAAAACGAAACTTGAAGAATTTCAAAAATTATAAGTTTTTGATTTAGATTTTACTCTATTTCAGGGAATCATACTTTTGTTTAATTAAAAACATAATGTAGTCAATATTGACATTCTTATCGAATTTAATTTTATAGATAGTTCCTTTTGTTCCACTCTTCCATTCCCATGAACCTTCTTCTGAAATATTTTTAGGGTCATCCAAAGTGAAATACTTTTTAGATTTACTTCCATCTGGGTTTACATTACCTCTTAAAATTTCTATTAAAATGTGGTTTTTTCTGAAATGGAAATAACTTATTTTTTTATTTTCACCGTTTAAACTAATGTATGGTTTTTTAACTTCGAGTTCTATATCCTCTAACTCTTCCAATTTCTCTTTCAATTCAACCCATTTAAGTTTAGTCCCCTCGTCTAATTTGTTAAGATGAAAATCCTCATCCACAACTTGAACCTCTTTATTTACGGTTTGAATAATTGTCTTTTTTTCTGAATTAGTAGAGTTTAAACTATCAATACTCTCTTTTGAGGAAGATTTGTGTTTATTTAGGATTACTGTGTCATTTGAGAACTTTTTAATCTCCCAAAGTTCAAATGGGAGGTTTTTGAAGTTGACACTATCCTTTTGGTAGGAATTGAAAGATTGTGAAATGAACATAATTTTGGATTGACTCCAATCAATATCTTCATTCCTTAATACACGATTATAATGTTGGGATAGGGTTAGGATAAAGTCAGACTTATTATTTAAAAGGAGTTGAAGGTAGGTGTATCCTTGGTCAATTACAGAGTAACTATCTCCCTTTTTATATTCAATTATCACAAAGGAGTTGGTCTCATTATCGAAACATAGAGTATCAATTCTGTAATTCCCAATAGAGAATTCAGAACGAACAAATTCCAATCCAAAAAATGATTGTGTATTGTTTTCAATCACATTTTGAATCTCTCTTTCTAATTTAAATGGGGTCGGTTCAATGATTTCTACATTCCCATTCTTGATATTGAATACTTCCATAATTTAAAACTACAAACAAATAACAAATTAGACAATTATCAATAATATCAGAGATATTAGATGGTTATCGTTTCCCTTTAATTCAAAGAATACATTACCACATCAAATGTTTGAATTTGTTTGGTAATATCCTCAAAATGTTGTATTTTTAAATTCTAATTTAAAGGGAAACACTATGAATATGAAAATCAAATACAATAGAACCTCTACTATCAATCAGGATGGTGAAAGATTCAAACTGGATAAGGATGTTTATGATTTGACACTCTTCGATAAGGGTGTGA
>JACCDK011750578.1_pt1 | contig 12508 bp, 7 predicted proteins | sample 7445871 | NCBI WGS metagenome assembly JACCDK01 (sample SAMN15323436, study PRJNA562643) | freshwater metagenome | isolation source: river surface water | place: USA:Blue River Watershed | collected 2017-08-15
AGCCCTGCGTGTCACACTGGCACCAGATGGGCACCAGGGCCAGATCATCGCCGATTGGCTGAACGATTGATCGCCTGGCAGGCCGCGCCCAAACCTTAACAAGCCCGCACCGCCACCGTCCTGCCCTGTATCAGGCACCTTGGAGAACGGGGCTCTTTCGGAATGATTGGTGCGCGACGCAGTGTGAAGGGAACCACACTCAGCCCCTGAATTCCCTGTTTTCCGGGAATTAACAGGGAAACGCTTTGAATTTGGCAGTTGTTAGACGCCGTTGCGCTGCCCGCAAGCCGCAGAAAAGCGCCATTCCAACCCCGAATTCCCTAAGCGCGGAACAGGGAATTTGGCATCGCCGAACAGCGAATTGGCCCACCCCGAGCAGCGAATTCAACAACGCCGAGCAGTGAAGTCGCATGGGCGACTGTGTGACACGCCGCCGGGCTGCTGTGCCCAGCGCCGCGGCCAATAATCCTGCCAGTCTTGCACACCCTGGGGACAGTTTGTTCCCGGTTTGATCTTGACAAATCGATCGGCTTGTGCCATGGGCACGTCTCCCTCGCTGAGATAGCTGATGGAAGGAATGACATGATGAGCACCACCTGCCAGGTGGTCGAACGCGATATCTCTGCGCTTCGGCCCTATGCGCGCAACGCGCGCACCCACTCCAAGAAACAGATCAAGCAGATCGCCCGTTCAATCGAGCGGTTCGGGTTCACGAACCCGGTCCTCGTCTCGGACGAAGGCGAGATCATCGCCGGCCATGGCCGGGTTGAGGCGGCCAAGCTGATCGGCTGGAAGCAGGTCCCGACGATTGCGCTGTCGCATCTGAGCGAAGCCGAGCGGCGGGCCTACGTCCTCGCCGACAACAAGCTCGCGCTGAACGCCGGCTGGGACAAGGAGATCCTCGCGATCGAGCTGCAGGCACTGGTTGACCTTGAGTTCGATGTCGAATTGACCGGGTTCAGCCTGGCGGAGATTGACCTGGTCCTCGATGAGGCGAGCGAAGCGGATCCCGACCGGGTCGAGGCGCCGGAGGACGAAGTGGAGCTGGCGACCGGGATCCCGGTCTCGCGGCAAGGCAATCTCTGGCTGCTGGGCCGGCACAAGCTGCTCTGCGGGGATGCGCGCAGCGCGATCGACTTCGATGCCCTGATGGCGGGCGCGAAGGCTGATCTCGTCTTCGCCGATCCCCCGTACAACGTGAAGATCGACGGCAATGTTTGCGGTCTGGGCTCGGTCAAGCACCGCGAGTTTGCTTTTGCTTCAGGCGAAATGAGCGAAAGCCAGTTCACGGCTTTTCTGCGCGATACGCTGGGCAATGCCGCAGCGGTGATGCGCGACGGGGCGATTGCCTTTGTTTGCATGGACTGGCGCCACATGGGTGAGCTGCTTAGCGCCGGGAACGCTGTCTTCACGGAGTTCAAGAACCTCGTTGTCTGGAACAAGACCAATGGGGGGATGGGTGCTTTCTATCGCTCGAAGCACGAGCTGATCTTCGTGTTCAAGCAGGGCACCGCCGAGCACACCAACAGCTTCGGCCTCGGCGAGACTGGGCGCTACCGGACCAATGTCTGGGACTATGCCGGGATCAGCAGCATCAGCGGATCGCGCAGCGAGGAGCTGGCGATGCATCCGACAGTGAAACCGGTCGCACTGATTGCTGACGCAATCCGCGACTGCTCACGCCGCGGCGAGGTGGTGCTGGATTGCTTCGGCGGCTCGGGCTCAACCTTGATCGCCGCCGAGAAGACCGGGCGCTCGGCGCGGCTGATCGAGTTTGACCCGCTCTACTGCGACACCATAATCAGGCGCTGGGAAAAACTGACCGGCAAGCAGACGAAGCTCGCTGTCACGGAAGACTGCTTCGAGGACGTCACCGAACAGCGGCTTGGCCTCACCATCGCAGAGGAGGCTGCCTGATGAGTGACGAGCAGCTCCCGGTCCCCTACCAGGTTGGCTACGGCAAGCCGCCCGCCAACCACAGGTTCCAGAAGGGCAGGTCTGGCAACCCCAATGGCCGACCCAAGCGCAAGAAGGCCAAGCAAGCAGAAGTCGACACCGGTTTTGGGCGCAAGGCGGCGGAGGAATTCCTGCGCATGGAAGCCTATCGCCCAGTAACAATTCGCGAGGGCGACAAGGTCATCGAGCTACCCGCGATCCAGGCAGTCTTCCGGGCGATGGGTGTCGCCGCGATGAAGGGCAACCGGTTCGTCCAGAAGACCCTCGCCGAGATGGTCTCGAAGATGGAGGCTGACCATTATGCGACCAAGTTCGAGCTGTTCAGCACGATGTTCGATTACAAGCACAAGTGGGACGAGGAACTCCAGCGCCGCCGGCAGTTGGGTATTACCGCGCCCGACCCGGTGCCCCATCCCGATGACATCATCCTGAACCCGAACACCGGCGACGTGCAGATCCTCGGACCACAGACAAAGGAAGAGAAGCAGCGTCTCGATCATGCCTTGGCGCGTCGCGCAGAAGCGCAGGAACTGGTGAGCGAGTTTGCTTCAAGATATCGCCGAACACGCGACGCATCCCGTAAGGCCTTCTGGCTTGAGGAGTGGCACCACGAGCAGCAGTTGTTCGATATTATCAATGATGCTGTCGGCCCTCGATACAAGGCTGAGCTTCAAAACCGGTCCTGGGCTCAAGGAGCATCTCAAGAAGGAAGAGCGCTAGGTGACCTCAAGCGTGGACAGAATAGTGGTAACATGCCTTCTGGAGAATGATTGGACTGAGATCTGGTCGGGCAGTCAAATGGCCGTCACCAAACAGTCCGCTCAGCATCGCGCGAATCGCATCGCCACGTAACACTGCCGGCCTACCTGCCCCCTCGAACCAAACCTGACTGGGGGTACCATGCGTTATTTGATTGCCGCTCTGCTTGCTTCGACCGCCCTGCTTTCGCAGGCCGCCTGGGCTGATGAGGTGGAGGCCGATGCCGAGGCTGCAGCGGCTGATGCTGCGTCCGAAGAAGAAATCATCGTCTTCGGTCAAGGCGAAACCAAGCAGGTCCAGGAAGTCAGCGGCCGCGACATCGCGGTGCTGCTGCCCGGGACCAGCGCGATCCGGGCAATCGAAAAGCTGCCCAGCGTCAACGTCCAGTCGGCCGATGCATTCGGTAACTATGAATGGTCGACCCGCGTCACTATCCGCAGCTTCAACCAGAACCAGCTGGGCTTCAATTTCGACGGCATCCCGCTCGGCGATATGAGCTATGGCAACCACAACGGTCTGCATATCAGCCGCGTGATCAGTCCGGAAAACATCGGTTCGGTCCGTGTCACGCAGGGGTCGGGTTCACTGGGCACTCAGTCGACCAACAATCTGGGTGGCACGGTCGAGACCTTCTCGATGGATCCGCTCGACCGGCTCGCGGTCCAAGCCAACGGCACTTACGGCAGCGACAAAACGCTGCGCGGGTTCGTGCGCCTCAATGCCGGCAGCGCCGATGGCCTGCGCGGCTTCGTGTCCTATGGTTACGGCTCGACCGACAAGTACAAGGGCAATGGCAAGCAGGACCAGCACATGGTCAATGCCAAGGTCGTCGTGCCGCTGGGCGAAGCAACGCTTGATGGCTGGTTCAGCTTTTCGGACCGGCGCGAGCAGGACTATCAGGACATGTCACTCGGGATGCTGGCCCGCTTGGGCTACGATTCCGATAACCTCTATCCGGACTATGCGCTGGCGATCCGCCTGGCCGACATCGGCAACAACCGCGGGGAAACCGGTGCGCCAATTTCTAACGCTGCTGCAGGCACGGTTTACCCCGGCAACTACACATCGGTCGACGACGCCTATTACGATGCCTCAGGCCTGCGCCAGGACACTGTTGCGGCGATCGGCTTCAAGAGCCCGATCGGCGAGGACGTGAAGGTCACGCTGCGCGGCTATTATCACCACAACAAGGGCATGGGCCTATGGGGCACGCCCTATGTCCCGAGCCCGAACGGCGTGCCGATCTCGATCCGCACCACCGAGTACAAGATCGACCGCGGCGGCCTGTTCGGTCGGATCGACTGGGACGCCGGCATGAACAAGCTGTCGGTCGGCGGCTGGTTTGAGACCAACAAGTTCAACCAGGCGCGCCGGTTCTATGGCCTGGAAAGCCGGACCAACCCGGGCCGCTCGTTCCGCGAATATCCGGAGAACCCGTTCTTCACGCAGTGGGAGTTCGATTTCGATACCGACACGCTCCAGTACTTTGTCGAGGACCGGATCGACCTGGGCCAGCTGAAGATCAACCTGGGCTGGAAGGGTTTCAAGGTAAGCAACGAGGCCACTGCCGTGGTTGCGGCCAGCTTCCCGCAGGGCAAGATCGACGTAACCGACTGGTTCCAGCCGCATATCGGCGCGAACCTGTCGCTGGGCGGCAATGCCGAGCTTTTCGCCGGCTTCACCCAGGCGACCCGGTCGTTCGCCTCGGCGACAACCACCGGCCCGTTTTCGACCAACCAGACCGGCTTCAATGCCATTCTGGGAACGCTGAAGCCCGAAACGTCGGACACCTATGAACTGGGCGCGCGCTATAACAGCTCCGTGTTCAACGGGGTGGCCGGCGTCTACCTGGTCAACTTCAAGAACCGTCTGCTTTCGGCCGCCAGCGGCCCGAGCATCGTCGGCAGCCCGTCGGTGCTACAGAACGTTGGCGCGGTCCGCTCGGTCGGCTTCGAGGCGGTCGGCGATCTGAAGCTGGGCAGCGGGTTCGGCCTGTTCGCTTCGTACAGCTATACCGATGCTACATATCGCGACGATGTGCGCAATCTTTCCGGCACGCTGCTGGCCGCGATCAAGGACAAGACCGTGGTCGACTCGCCCAAACACATGCTGCGTGGTGAGCTGACCTATGATCAGGGTCGGATCTTCGGCCGGATTGGCGTGAACTACATGTCGAAGCGCTACTTCACCTACACCAACGACCAGTCGGTGCCGGGTCGCGCCATTGTCGACGCGACGCTGGGCTACCGGATCACCGACGGCATCGAAGTCCAGCTCAACGCCACGAACCTGTTCGACAAGCAGTATCTCGGCACCATCAATTCTGGCGGCACGGGCAACAGCGGGGATCGCCAGACCCTGCTGGTGGGCGCGCCCCAGCAATTCTTCGTCACGCTCAAGGCCGGGTTCTGACCTTGGGCTCAATTCCCTGACCTGGGGGCGGGGGCAGCGATGCGTCCGCCCACTTTTTCTGTTTTCAGACCGGCAGCGGCCTGTGCCAGACTTGCCGGGCCAGCTGCTTCCCGAGGACGCCATGAGCCAATCCAGCGCGATCACCCGCCGTACCACCCTGGCCGGACTTTCAGCCGCGGCTGCTGTTGCCAGCTTTCCGGCCCTGGCACAGGCGCCGCAGGGCAAGGCCGAGGTGTTTCGTCACGGCGTTGCCAGCGGGGATCCCGATGCCACCAGCGTGGTGCTGTGGACCCGCGTAACCGTGCCAGCCGCCTTGGAAGTTGAATGGGAACTGACCAGCGATCCATGGTTCAGCAACATCGTGCACCAAGGGCGCATGGCGACTGGGCCGGAGCGTGATTACACGGTCAAGGTGGTGGCTGAGGGACTGGAGCCTGGCAGACGCTACTTCTACCGTTTCCGCGCTGCCGGAGCGATTTCGGTCGTGGGGCAGACCCGCACTTTACCGGTGGGCCGGGTCGAACGGCTCGGTATTGCCCTGACCTCGTGCTCCAATTTTGCTTTTGGTTTCTTCAATGCCTATGATGCCATCGCTCGCGATGCGGCGGTCGATTTCGTCCTCCACACCGGCGATTACATCTACGAATATGGCGCCGACGGCTGGGGCGCGGAAACCGCCCGCAAGCTAGGCCGGGTGCATGAACCCGCAAACGAGATCGTCTCGCTGTCAGACTATCGAATCCGCCATGCGCAATACAAGACAGATGCTGGCTCGCAGGCCATGCTTGCAGCCAAGCCGCTGCTAGCGTGTTGGGACGATCACGAGAGCACCAACAACCCCTGGACCGGCGGTGCGCAGAACCACCAGCCAGATAGCGAAGGCGATTGGGCCGAACGCCGCGCCGCTTCGATCCGGGCCTATTACGAATGGATGCCGGTGCGCGAGCCGGGGGCGGGGCGGACGCAGATGCAGTTCTGGCGGACCTATGTGTTCGGGGATCTCGCCACCTTGTCGACGCTGGAAACGCGCCATACCGGCCGCGTGCGGCAGATCGATTACGATCCCTATCGCAAGACCATTGCCAGCCATGCCGATGCCCGGGCGATGGAGCGCGACACCTTCGGCGCGATCGGGCGGACGATGCTGGCGCGGGAACTGGAAACAGACCTGACCGCCGCCTGGCACAAGTCTAAGCAGGCGGGCCAGCCGTGGCGCCTGATCGGCAATCCCATGCCGATCGCGCGGACGCGCGTGCCCGATGTGGTTGCGCTGGGCCTTATCCCCGATCCGGCCAAGCAGGCCAAGCCGCTTTCCGCCGCAGTCGATATGGCCTGGAAGGGCAAGTGGAACTTGCCATTCTATCCCGACACTTGGGACGGTTACGAATGGGCGCGCGAGCGGCTCTACAGCCAGGCGCGCGAAGCCGGAGCGAACGATCTGATCTTCCTGACCGGGGATAGCCACAGCTTCTGGGCGAACCGGCTGGCGGATGCTGCTGGTCGCCCCGCAGGAATCGAGCTGGGCACGGCCGGGATTACTTCACCTGGTGACTTCATCGAAAGCGGGTTCAATCGCCTGACCGCAGCCAAGCTCGACGCAGCTTTCGCTGAGCATAATCCGGAAGTTATCTGGACCGACAATTTGCATCAGGGATATGTCCGCCTGATGCTGATGCCTGGCGGTGGGATGGCGGATTTCATGGCGGTGAGCAACGTCAGGAGCCGCCGCTACCAGATGCGCAAGATCAGCAGCTGGCAAATCGCGCGCGGCGCAGACGGGATCGATCTGGTCCGAAGCTAGGCCTCGTTCCGATCATGTTGCAATTGACGTAATTTCGTAACGCAGTTGTCGCCAATCCTTCCTCATAGAGTCATCCTTCGGACTTAGGTGCGTCCTCGAACCAACAGGCTCGGGGAAACCAAATGACATCGCTCAATCACTTCCGCACCATTCTGCTCTGCTCAATTGCTACTGTTTTCCCGCTCTCGGCCGCTCATGCCGAAGCGGCAGAGGATGCGGCTGAGGGCGAAGCTATCGTCGTGACGGGGGCTCGTCCGATCGCCGAGTCCGAGGCAGCCGCCCTCAAGGTTCAGCGCGAAGCGGATTCGCTGGTTACGGTTGCCGCTTCGGATTCTGTTGGCCGACTGCCAGACCAGAACGTGGCCCAGGCAGCCAGCCGATTGCCCGGGATCGCGATCGAGCGTGATCAAGGCCAGGCCCGGTATATCTCGCTGCGCGGTGCGCCGAATTACTGGACCACGCTGAGCTTCGACGGGATCAACGTGGTCAGCCCTGAAGGTCGCGATGCGCGGTTCGACTCGGTGCCATCGGCGATTGCCGCGCAGATCGTCGTGTCCAAGGCGGTGACACCGGACATGCCTGGCGAGACAGTGTCAGGCAACGTCAACGTGGTTACCCGCTCGGCCTTCGATTACGCCGGGGTCCATGCGGCCGGCAAGGTCGGGATCGGCTTTGCGGAACTCGGCGACAAACGCGAATACGAAGGCTCGCTCGTTCTGTCTGACCGGTTCCAGGTTGGAGAGGGGGAGATCGGGCTTCTGGTTTCGGGCAGCTACTATGAGCGCAACATGGTCACCGACAATTTCGAGAACGACTGGGAACGCGTTTCGCAAGATCAGCGCCCGGGTGCTGCCACGCGGTTCTGGGTTCATGAAACCGAGAACAAGCTCTACCGGCTGACCCGCCGCAACTGGTCGGTGTCGGGCCGGCTCGACTGGAAGCCCGACAGCGCCAACACGGTCTCGCTCCGCTCAATCTACACAATTTTCACCGATGACGAAGCGCGTGACAATTACCGCTTCGATCTTGATGATCGTCAGGGCGACCTGGTGGCCAACACGGCCGCCTGCACGATCACGCCCAATTCCACGCCGACCACGTCGGGCTATGCCGACGTCTGCATTGGCAATACGCCGCTGAAGGGGACGATCTACGGGATCGACATCCGCCAGCGGTCTACGCTTCGCGCCTTCCGCCAGTCGATCTTCACCAACACCCTGGAAGGCAAGCATGACTTTGCCGATGGCTGGAATCTGACCTGGCTGGGCAATTACACCCAGTCCACGGATGACCGTTCGGTGGTGGGCGAAATCGCCTGGGACAGCCCCTCGACCCGCACCTTGCGCCCGACCGTCGGCTCCCCCCTTACTGACCCCGGCTTTGCCCGCCTCAACCTGTTCACCACGCTGCAACTGTCGAGCCCGACCCTGTTCCAGGCCGGTGCACCGGTCAACACGATCGATACATTCGCCAAGACCCCCAGCTCGCTTTCTGTGCTTGATGCGGTCGACACAACTGATGCCTATACCGGCAAGCTGGTGCTCTCGCGCGAAACGGCGTTCCTCGGCGGTGATGCTACGTTCAAGCTGGGCTTCCAGTTCGATCAGCGCACCAAGGTGGTGGATGAAAACCAGATCCTGTTGAACACGGCGGCTCAGCTGGCTTCGGTCGGTATTCCAACCGACTACAACGCTTTTTCGCTCGACCAAGCATTCCTTGGGAAAATTCCACTCGGCTACACGTTCCGCTATTTCGATCCGGCAAAGATGCGCGCTGCGTCGCAATCCGCACAGCAAGCCTTCAACTTCGCGCCGGTCACTGGCAACATCTATGACGTGCGCGAGCAGGTCTTTGCCGGCTTCCTGATGGGCACGGTCAAGTACGATTGGGGCAGCGTGCTGGGTGGGGTTCGGGTCGAGCGCCTCAAGAACCGCGGCATTGCCACGGCCACAGTTGCGGGTGTGACCGGTCCGGTCACGGCGGAAGCCTCGAGGACGATGGCGTTCCCGAGCCTGCACTTCAATTTCAACGTCGATGACACAAAGAAGCTGCGACTGTCGTTCAACAGCGGCGCGGCGCGGGCGGATTATGACCAACTGCGCCCCAACGTGACCGTAAACGATGCCAACCAGTCGATCTCGGGCGGCAACCCGGCGGTCAAACCCGAGAAGGCTTACGGCGTCGATGCCTATTTCGAATGGTACCTGCGTCCGCAGGGCTATCTGATGGCCGGTGTGTTCTACAAGAAGGTCAAGGACGTCCTCTACCGCCAGACTCGAACGTTCGACTCAGACTCGCTCAACTCGGGTGGAGTTGATCGTTCGGGCTATGTTTTCACCGGGATTACTAACGGCGGAGATGGCCGGATTTACGGCTTCGAAGCCGCAGCCCAGCTGCAGCTTGAGCCCTGGACTGAAAATCTGGGCCTGCCGGGCTGGATGGGCGGTTTCGGGATCAGCGCTAACCTGACGCTCAACAACAGCGAAGTGACCAAGCCGGCGATTGGCACGGTGCCAAACCGCAAGGTCCGCCTGCCGGGCACGTCGGACGTGGTCTACAACGTCGGCGGCTATTACGAGAAGTACGGCCTGTCGCTGCGCCTACAGTACCAACGGCGTAGCACGTGGCTTGACGGGATCGCCGACGATCTGGCTGATGGCGGGGACACTTATTGGGCCGCCGACGATGAGCTCGATTTCTCGGCCCGCTATGCGATCACGCCGAACTTCGAGATCTACTTCGATGCTTCCAACCTGCTCAACAAGCCGGGTCGGCGCTATTCGGAGCCGGGCAATCTGCTGAGCGCCACCGGCACACCGAGTCCGATCACGACGAACCAGACGATCGAGTGGGAACGCTTCGGCCGGCGCTATAGCGGCGGCATCCGGGTCAATTTCTGATGCGGGGATCACTGGCTTTTGCTGCGCTGTTCTGGGCAGTTCCTATCGCTGCCCAGACCGCCACCGTCACTGCGCGCGGTGAGACTGTGCCAGTCGGCACCGCCAATGACGACGCAGCCGATGACCCCGCAATCTGGCGCAATGCCAGAGCGCCGGGGAGCAGCCTGATCGTCGCCACTGACAAGAAGGCGGGGCTCTATGTCTATGGCCTCGACGGCCAGGTCAAAGGCTTCGCCGCTGCTGGCCGGGTCAACAATGTGGCGCTGGTCGATATGGGGCGCGCCGGGGTGATCGTCGCGGCCAGTGATCGCAACGACGAAGCACGTGCGCTGATCCAGCTCTATCGGCTAGATACGAGGATTGGCTCGCTGGCGCCGCTCGGCCGGGTCGAGGGCGGTGCTGGCGAGGCCTATGGCCTGTGTCTCTGGCGGCAGGGGCTCGATCTCAACGCTTATTCAGTGCTGAAGAGCGGCGCGATCCATCACATCCGCATCAAGCTCGATGGCCAGCCCGTCGGCACGATGGTTCGTACCATGCAGCTCTCCACCCAGACCGAAGGCTGCGTGGTCGATCCGCGCACTCGCAAGCTCTATGTTGGCGAGGAGGCGCGCGGTGCCTGGTCATTCGATGCCCGCGCCAACGGCGCGGTCAATGGTACACTGGTCGTCACTGCCGATGGTGCGCAACTGGTGCCGGACGTCGAGGGGCTCGCGATCATGCCGCAAGGGCGGCGCGGCGGCTGGCTGGTCGTCTCAAGCCAGGGCGACAATGCTTTTGCTCTCTATCGCCTGCCTGATCATCGTTTTGCAGGGCGTTTTCGAGTCAGCCCAGGCGAGCATGGTAGCGTTGAGGAAACTGACGGGATCGAGGTTCATCCCGGCAGCTTCGGCAAGGATTATCCGGGCGGATTGTTTGTGGCGCAGGATGGCCACAATGAACCGGCAGCACAGAACTTCAAACTTGTCTCCTGGCGCGATATTGTTCGCGCTGTGAAGAGCTTGCCCAAGGACCAGTCCCAATGAACGTTACGCGCCGCGGGTTCGCCGCCACCAGCATCGCCGCCCTAGCTCTGGGAGGCTGGTCGCGGATCGGCGCAACGGAGGCCGGAGATACCTATCGCAACGAAGTGCCTGGCTATGGCCCGCTGCAGGCCGATCCGGCCGGCTACTTCGACCTTCCGGAAGGGTTCACCTATCGCGTGCTCGCCAAAGCCGGGGACACGATGGACGATGGCTTCATTGTTCCGGACAACTTTGACGGGATGGGCTGTATCCCGCTGGCGGGCGGCTGTCTGGCACTCGTGCGCAACCACGAACTGAGCTTGGGTGCCGAAGCCAAGGGGGCGGCGGGCGCTGACCAGGCGCTGGAACAGAAACTCGCTGCGATGAAGGTTTTCGATCGTGGGCAGACTGGCCGGGTCCTTCCTGGCGGGACAACGACGCTGGTTCTCGATGCGAGCGGCGAGCGGGTGCTGGGCCAGCATCTCTCATTGGCGGGAACCTCCACCAATTGTTCCGGCGGGGTCACGCCCTGGGGCTCATGGCTGACCTGCGAGGAAACAATTGTCGCCGCGCCGCGCACCGGGGACAGCCACGGCTGGGTGTTCGAAGTTCCCGCCGCCGCTACCGGCCTTGTCGACCCGGTCCCGCTGAAGGCAATGGGCCGCTTCCGCCACGAAGCCGCGGCCGTCGATCCCAAGACCGGCATCGTCTATCAGACCGAGGATCAGGACGACGGCCTGTTCTATCGCTTTATTCCCACCGTTCCAGGCAAGCTCGCCATGGGCGGCAGGTTGCAGGCCCTGGCTTTTGCCGATGGTGGCCGTGACAGCCGCAACTGGAATGCGCTGGATTGGGCGATGGGCAATAGTCGACCAGTCCGATGGATCGATCTCGATCAGGTCGAAAGCCCCAACGACGATCTGCGCCAGCGTGGCTATGAAGCCGGCGCAGCCCGCTTTGCGCGGGGTGAGGGAATCCACCTCGGCCGCCACCGTGGCGGCGTGGAATTTTTCTTCACCTGCACTTCAGGCGGGGCCGGCCGCTATGGCCAGCTAATGCGCTACGTTCCCGCCCATTCGGTGGGCCAGCCTGACCGGATTGAGCTGTTCCACGAATCCACCAATCCCAAGCTGATGGACTATGCCGACAACCTGACGGTTGCGCCGTGGGGCCATGTGATCATCTGCGAAGACCGCAAGGGCAACCAGATCAATCACCTGCGCGGTGTTACACCCGAAGGACGGACATATACCCTTGCGCGGCTCAATGCCGAAACCGAATTGGCCGGTGCCTGCTTTTCCCCTGATGGCAGGACCTTGTTCGTAAATGCCTATTCGCCAGGCCGGACGCTCGCGATTGCCGGTCCCTGGGACAAGGTAAAGGCCCGACCGTCACCATAGTGTAACATCACTGCCCCAACCCTCTGCCGGGGTCAGCAGAGGAATCGGTCGGGCACATGGCGGGGGTGGTTGATAGGCTGGACGAGGTCGCTGCAGCGTCGTCCTCGAACCGCTTTTTCAATCGCGAGCTGAGCTGGCTGTCGTTCAACCTGCGCGTGCTGGCCGAGGCCTGCAACCCTGACTATCCATTGCTTGAGCGGCTGCGCTTCCTGTCGATATCGGGCAGCAATCTCGATGAGTTCATGATGGTCCGCGTTGCTGGACTTGCTGGCCAGGTCC